>QMCE01000642.1_pt1 | contig 18504 bp, 15 predicted proteins | sample 1821851 | NCBI WGS metagenome assembly QMCE01 (sample SAMN09453174, study PRJNA476694) | Termite gut metagenome, whole genome shotgun sequencing project. | isolation source: worker | host: Odontotermes sp. | place: South Africa:Pretoria | collected 2016-01-28
CAGCCGGTGAAGTGCCAGTTGTCTTTGTTGTCAGGGCTTGCCGGTGCTGTGGCTCCGCTTCCGTGCTCAACCGTCTGCGGCTCTCCGATAACCTCGCCGTCCCAGTCCACGAACGTCACCGTGTAACTGTCTATCGCGTAGAGCGCCGTCACTGTAAGGTCGCCGGTAATAACATCAAACGCTTTATCCCAGCCCGTGAAGTGCCAGTTGTCTTTGTTGTCGGGGGCATCCGGTGCCGTGGCTCCGCTTCCGTGCTCGACCGTCTGCGGCTCTCCGATAACCTCGCCGTCCCAGTCCACGAACGTGACCGTGTAGGCGTCTATCGCGTAGACCGCCGTCACCTCAAGGTCGCCGGTTATAACGTCGAACGCTTTATCCCAGCCGGTGAAGTGCCAGTTGTCTTTGTTGTCAGGGCTTGCCGGTGCTGTGGCTCCGCTTCCGTGCTCAACCGTCTGCGGCGATAACCTCGCCATCCCAGTCCACGAACGTCACCGTGTAGGTCTTCATCTCGTACTTCGCCGTGAGCGTCAGGTCGCTTTGCACGGTATCACTTTCAAAATTCCACAGCGCGTCTTCGTCCGTGAACCAGCCGAGGAACGTGTGCGTTTCGTCCAAAGTCGGGTCTGCGGGCTTCGTGACCATAAACCCTGTGTAGACCGTCTGGGCGTCCGGGGTGGGCGCGCCGCCCGCCGCGTCAAACGTCACCTTGTGCTCCGCAAGCGCCGTGCCGCCGGTGTAGTTGACGTCGTAGTTGTTGAGCAGGTGTATGCCGCTTTCCATCGTGCCGCCGAGGCTGTTTTTGCCCGCCCACTTGATATTATCTAAAGGCTCGCCGGTGTACCTGTAGGCTCCCAATTTTGCTGTGTTCCCGCTGAACACCGCGCCTTCGCTGATGGTGAGCCGGTCGTTGTAATCACCCGTCCATATACCGCCGCCGTAGTGTTTCGCCGTATTACCGCTAAATGTACCTCCGGTCATTATAAACGTGCTGTTGTTGATATACATCCCGCCGCCACTATTGGCCGTGTTACCGGTTATTGCGCTGTCAGTCATCGTGATAATAGCGTCGATGCCCATGTTCGCAATCCCGCCGCCGCTATCGTTCGACGTGTTTCCGATTATTACGCTGTCAGTCAACGTGGTAGTACCGAGGTTCATAATTCCGCCACCGTAATACCCAGTAACCGTGTTCCCGGTGATATCGCCGCCGGTCATTTCGAATGTGGCATTGCCATTTACCACGACCCCGCCGCCGCTTTGCGTTACGGCAGTGTTGCCGGTTATCGTACCGCCTTCCATCGTGAATGTACCCCTGTTAAACACCCCGCCGCCGTGACCGTTAGCGGTATTGCCGCCTATTGTACCACCGACCATAGAAAATTTGCCGCTGTATACATAAACGCCGCCCCCGCTGCCGTAGATGGAGTTGCTAATGGCTTCGTTCTCGCTTATCGTACCGCCGGTCATGTCAAACGTTGCGTTGGTATTTACATAAACGCCGCCCCCGTTGCCGCAGGAATTGGAGCTTGAATTGGCCTTGTTCCCGCCAATCGTGCCGCCTTCCATCGTAAACGTGGCGTTTGTATTGACATACACTCCGCCGCCGTTTTCCTTGGCTGTGTTACCGCTTATCGTGCCGCCTTCCATTGTAAACGCACCGCCGTTTACATACACACTGCCGCCGAACCGCGGAGCTGTGTTCCCGCTTATCGTGCCGTCTTCCATCGTGAAAGTGCCGCCGCTGACATACACGCTGCCGCCGCTTGCCGTATAGCCGCCAGTCAGCGTTATTTCGTTGCTTTCGGCAAGGGTAAGTTTTCCGGTCACGGTAAAGTGCCGACTATTTGCCGCAGCGGTAATGGTGCCGCTGCCGGTGAGCTTGATTATTTTACTCGCGGAAATCGTGATTACTGACGTAAGCGTAAAGCTTCCTGTTATATTTATCTCTGTCTCCACATTGTCAGGCGCGGCGTTTATTGCCGCCAGCAAAGTAGCGTGGCTGTTAGCGCTTGCCGTTGTCTGCGCCAGCGCCTCCGCGAACACCCTGCGCTCCTGCGTGAACTCCCGCTCCTCCGCCGTTTCGGGGTCAACGCGCAGCGCGCCGTAGGTGACCACGGCGCCGTCGGGGTTGGGCTTTAACGCAGGCAGAATTGCGCTGACGTCAAGCTCGCCAACTATATAGGGGGTCAGGGGGTTGCCCGCCTCGTCGGCAGCCGTTACGTTTTCCAAAAGCAGCGCGGCAAGCGCTTCCTTAAACAGCGCGTCCTTCGCGGCGTCCCAATCCGCGCCCTCCAGGCCGTCCAGGCTTGAAAGGTCGACGCTTTGGTTAAAGGCCAGCGGGTCTATGTGCAAATCCTCAAGCCCTGTGAAAGCCACCGCGGGCTCTGCAAGCACGCCCGGAGTAGCCACGTCCTCGGGCGCGCCGGGCTGCGGCGGAAGCTCCGGCTTTTCCCAGTCGGGGATTTCGCCGTCCGGCTCTTTGACTTCGCCGTCTTCGCCGTCTTCTTCGTCGTTATAATTCCCCGATGTGGCGGAGTCGTCTTCGTCGTCAGACGGCGGGGTGGTTGCGTCCTCGCCCTCTTCGTCATAATTCCCCGATGTGGCCGTTTCTTCACTGTCAACTGTCAACTGTGAATTGTCAACTGCGTCCTCCGCGAACACCGTTACGCTCTGCAGCGCAAGCCCGGCCGCCAGCGCCGCCGCAAGCAGCGTCGACCATACCCTCCTGGCTGTTTTTCCCGTCATTATGTCGAATAATCTTGTCATGGCTCATGTCCCCCTGCAAATGTCTGCGTTATATTGTTAATTTGAATTGTCTGTGTTTTATATCCGGTATATTGTAGGGGCGAACTTTGTTCGCCCGCGGTTTTTCGCAAGGCCGGGTGCTTTCAGCGGGCGATCACAAATCGCCCCTACGGCGTAATGTGTTTTTCGTCATTGCGTCCTTATAAAAAACCTGCTCTGCACGCGGTAGATTTCTCCGGTTTGGGCCTTTACCAAAAAGCTTATGGTATACACGCCGTCCTGTTTGCTGCTTAAAAGCTCCGTAAGCGGCTCTGCAACCGCGCCGCCTTCGCCGGAATACAGCACCGTTTCGTCCTCCGCGCCGGTAATCTCCCACGATATCGGCTCTGCGCCCGGGCTGTTCATGATCGCGAGCTCCGGGTTGCGGTGTGCGTACTGCGCGCCGTGGTCCACTCCGCCCAAAAAGCTCACTCCGCCGTCAAATTCGGCGGGCGCGGCAACCGCCGGGACCGATAATGAGACAGGCTGGTAAATTACTGGTTGTGGGGGCGCGGGTACTGGCCGCGCCCACCATGCAATTCCCGCCGTCACAAGCGCCGCCGCCGCCACGGAGACGAGTGTGGCAGTGGCCGGAGCTTGAGACGACGAGACTGTTGCCGGAATCAACGGAGCGGGCGACGCTTTTATAAGCGCCTCGCACTTAAGCAGCAGCCGGGAAGCCGCCGCGGGGTCGTGCGCCATAAGCTCGGACTGCCGTCTTATAATCTCGCTTAAAACCATTCCAAGCGGCGCGAGTGAAAAATGTGAGCCTTCGGGCGCGGGCCGCGAGCTTTCCAGCCCGGTTTTAAGCTTTTCGCGCGCCACAGATATATATTTGGAAGCGCTCGAGGCGTCTATCCCCATGGCCTCGGCGGTTTCGTTAACGCTAAGCCCGTAGTAGTACCGCAAAAACACGGCCTCCCGCTGACGGGTGGGCAGGGCGTCCACGGCGGACATAACGGCCCTGCGGGTCTCTTCGCTTTCGGTGTACTCCAGCGGCAGAAAGTCTTCGTTCTTTTCCATGATGCTTTCAAGGTAATCCTCAACGTTTAGCACCACGCCCAGCTTTTCCTGCTTTTTGTAATGCTGCCGCACCTGATTGGAGATTATCTTGCTCAGCCATACCCGAAACGCGCGCGGTTCGCGCAGCTTGCGGATGTTTTCGCACACCGCCAGCAATACTTCCTGGGAGACGTCCTCCGCGTCGTTTTTGTCGCCCATCAGGCGGCGGGTGTAGAATAAAACGTCGCGCGCTATATTTTCACACAGGGAATAAAGCGCCGCGCCGTCCCCCCGCACCGCTTTTTTAACGAGTATTTGCCTTTCTTGGTCTTCGTCCTGGTTTCGGGGCTTCTTAGCCCTCAGTTCGCCCGGCATATATTTATATCAACGCCCTCCCAGGAATCTTTGCTGTCCAGACTGTAAACCAGCCTTTCGGTCTCCATGCCCTCCGGCAGCTCGGCTTCCAGCACAAGGGGAATATCCGGCAGCCCGCCAAAACTGAACGCGCCGTCTTCGGCGGTGGTGGTTTCTCCAAGCAGCCGCGCGCCGGTTTGATCCGCCACGCGCAGCCTCAGTCCCGCGAGGCCCTTTTCCTCCAGCAGCACCCGCCCGGTGCAGCTTCTCGCTTCCGCCGGAGCGGCCGCCAGCGGTATTGGCTCCTCCGCGATAGCCACGATCTCCGCCGGGGGCCAATACGCCGCAAACGCGGTTATGGCCACCGCCGCCGCCGCAGCAAGCGCGGGCCTTACAACCCTTGCGGAAAAACCCGGCTTCCTGAACCTGCCCTGCAGAATCATATCCCTTACGGGCTCCAGCACCCGCCACACCTGTTCGTCGGTAATGGCGTCTTCGTCGCAGCCGTCGTAAATAAGCTTCAGTACGGAATCCTCAGCCGGACCCGTTCGCATGGCGCCATCCCCCTTTTTACTTCGTCTAATAATAAAGATGGCTTTTGAACGGTTTTTTTGGTGCGCACATTGCACAAACATATATGTAAGGAAGTATTTAATTTTGCGTAAAATTGGGTTCTTTCCCACACTCTACCATACCGGGCCGCCGCTTTCAAGCCGTTGTTATAAAGTTTTAACTGTGTTATAATGGAAATGCTGCGACATGGTAAAAATAACATTGAAGGGTCGATGACGTCATGGGAGCCACAGAAATCAAATGGGAGACGAGACATGCACCTGTGCCGTGACCATTCCCGAACAGATCATGGCCGCATATGTAAAGGGCTGAGTAGGGGCGGCATATTCATTTGTTGCATTAGTATTAAACACCGCTTCGACTTTACGTTTAAGCGGTGTTTATTCATTCCTGTTCAAAACAGCTTTTTGTTGCCGATTATACTGATCCCGAGCTCCTTTGCAAGGCTGCCCTGTTTGTAGGGGTTTATTTTCTGCGTCTCGCCGTCCTTTCTGAACAGCGAGCCCGTCCCCTTAAACCAAAAGGTCGCGCCCGCTTTTTCGCACTGTTCGCGTATGTCCAGCACCCAGCCGTAGTCGCATACGCGGGCTTCGCGGCCGGATTCTCCCGAAACCGTGACATGCTCCGCGCCGTGAAGGTAGCGCGACAGATTGATCGGCCCAAGCAAGGGACTGCAGGCGATAAACCTCCGCTTTATGGGATAAGACATAAACAGCGGCAGACGGTAGTCGGCAAGCTCCTGATTTTCGACGGTGCAGCCGAGGTTCACGTTGTCGTAGCCCTCGCCCCAGTCGCCCGGCAGCGACTCCTCAAGGCGGTCTATGCGCTTGGTGAGGATCAAAAACTCCAGGTCCGGGCGGGCTTTTATCATCGCCCACGCCTCGGCGCGCCACCCGTCGGCCTCGGGGAGGAAAAAGTCTGTGGCAAAGCATGTGGCGAGTATCTTATCCCCTTTTATATTGTATTCGCCTTTGGCGTTCTTTCTGACGGGCCAGTCGAATTTATCTGTTTTCTCTACCGTATTGCAGCCGTACCGTTTGGCGTACGGACCGTAAAAGTAGCAGTATTTGCAGCCCTCGCTTACGGCGTAGCAGCCTGTCCACGGTTCCCAGTTCATAGATAAGTACACCCTTTACGTCCTTTAATTTTTGATCGTCTGCAATATTGCAAAGCACATGCGCGGCGCAGGCTTTATCCCAGCGCCACGTCGAGAATCATCATGAGCACAAAGCCCAGCGCCGCGCTTATTGTTCCTGCGTTACTGTGTCCGGCCCTGGCCTCCGGGATTAGCTCGTCGATCACCACATATAGCATCGCGCCCGCTGCGAAGGCCAGTATATACGGCAGCGCGGGAGTTATTGCCGCCGCCAGCGCCACTGTAATCAGCCCGCCCACCGGTTCGACTATTCCGGACATGGCCCCGTAGGCGAAAGCTTTTTTCCGGCTCAGGCCAGTTCCGATAAGCGGCAGTGAAACAACTGCCCCTTCCGGGATATTTTGCAGCGCAATTCCCGCGGAAAGCGCAAACGCCGCGGCGAGGCTTACGCTTCCGCCGCTCGTAAGCATTCCGGCGAACACCACGCCCACCGCCATGCCTTCGGGAATGTTGTGCAAAGTTACCGCCAGCACCAGCATGGCGCTCTTGCCTAAAGACGACTTCCTGCCCTCGGGGGCGTCCGCGCTCGTATGCAGGTGCGGTATGGCATAATGCAGAAACAACAGAAAGCCAATACCGGCCAGAAAGCCTGCGGCCGCGGGGAACCACGCGGGCACGGCGCCGCCTCTTTCCTCCGCCATTTCTATAGAAGGTATGAGCAGCGACCATACCGAGGCCGCGATCATCACCCCTGAGGCAAAGCCCAAAAGGCATTTTTGAACTGCGGGCGGCATTTCTCCCTTTAGCAGAAAAACCGCCGACGCGCCCAGCAGCGTTCCCAAAAACGGGATGAACAATCCCGCCAATATCGTAAGCTCCAAACTCTTGTGCCTCCTAGAATAATGTAACCGACCGACATAAACAATATATAGTATTTGCTTGCCTATCGTGATATGACCGGTATTATTAAAAACAAACGCGCCGTTAAGTTGCACAACAACTCAGCGGCGTTTCATATTGTATTTATAATATATGTACATATTATGACTGCCTAAAAGAGCGCACATCCTATACAACACTATAACACAACTCAAATTATAAGTCTATACTTTTCTAAACTTTTTCTTTATACTTTTTACAGATCCATTTTTAGCTACAGGAGGCAGCGCATGAATTTTCCAGATGAGATTATCCGGCTGCAAGAAATCAGCCTGCAACTCGACCGGGCGTTAACGGAAGCGGACGCCGCGGTGGAGCGGATGGACCGTGAATACATGGACGCCAAGCTCTACATGGTGCAAAACCGCGGCGAGCTTGACCCGCACGAGATGTTCCGAAACGAACAGGAACTCGGCAGGATCGACAACCGGGGCGCGTACACGGTCAGGTTCCGCGATAAGATAGCAAAGCTGAAGGATTCCCCGTACTTTGCACGGATAGACTTTACGGCCGACGACGAATGCGTTACAAACACCTTTTATATAGGGCGGTTCGCATTTGATCACAATGGCAAGCTGCTTATCTCCGACTGGCGCTCGCCAGTCGCCGGCATGTTCTACGACTGCGAGCTGGGTCGCGCGGGATATCTGGCACCGGCTGGTAGGATCAACGGAGAATTAAAGCGCAAACGCCAGTTCAAGATAAAAAACGGCGTGATGGAGTACGCGCTGGAAAGCTCCGCTAATATTCAGGACGACGTTTTGCAGCGTGAGCTTTCGCAGACCTCGGACGAAAAGATGAAGTCTATCATCGCCACTATTCAAAAGGAACAGAACAGGATCATCCGCGGCGAAAACGCCGGAACGATCATCATACAGGGCGTGGCCGGTTCGGGGAAGACATCGGTCGCTCTGCACCGCATCGCCTTTTTACTGTATCGGTTAAAAGACAGACTGTCCGCCCAAAACGTGACGATACTTTCGCCAAACAAGGTGTTTGGCGACTATATATCCAACGTCCTGCCAGAGCTCGGCGAAGAGCCGGTCTTTGAAGCGAGCTTCGCGGATATCGCTGGAGTGCAGCTTAATAATACGATCGCATTTGAAGCGGAAAAGGACCCCTTTGAAGCAGGGGACAAGGCCTGGGACAAGCGCGTGAGGTTTAAGTCCACTTTTGATTTTTTAAGGCTGCTGGACGAATTTTTGGCTCGTCTTCCCGATTTTGCGTTCGAGCCAAAAAGCTACGCCTACGGGCGGTTTACCGCGACGGCGGAGATGATCGCCGAACGGTACGGGGCTTACGGCAGCCATCCCGTAATGCGCCGTTTGGAGATGATCGCTGACGATATCCGCGACCGCTTTGAGACCGACAACTTCATGGAAGAGACTCTCCCCTCAGCCAAAAGCATTTTCAAGGCGCTGAAGCAAATGCTTAGGTTCAAAGACACTTTGGCGCTTTTCAAAGAGTTTTATCGGTCTAACAATATACAGCAGATGTTCGTGATGCCCGCTAGGAAAACCCTGGAATGGGACGACGTATACCCGTTTTTGTATATCCGCGCGGCTTTCGAGGGACTAAAAGAAAGCGGCGTCATCAGGCATTTGGTCGTTGACGAAATGCAGGATTACACGCCGGTGCAGTACGCGGTGATCAACAAACTGTTCAAATGCCCAAAGACGATATTGGGGGATTTCGGGCAGATGGCAAACCCAAACCATTCGCATACGCTGGACAATCTGCTCGGGCTATATGACGGCGCGGAGTTTGCCAGCCTGACCAAAAGCTACCGCTCCACCCGCGAAATAATCACGTTCGCGCAAAAAATCAAAGCCTCGGGAACAATCGACGCCATCGATCGCCACGGCGAGAAACCCGCTATAATCCGCTGCCGCGACAGCAAGGACGAATTAGCGCATATAAGCGACGAAATAGCCGCTTTTGCCAAGCGAGGCCATTCGTCGCTCGGCATTATAACTAAAACCGACTCAGACGCGAGGCGGTTCTATGATTTGCTGACAGCGGAACACGACGTGCATTTGATTTCTTCCGACAGCGCCCGCTTCATGAACGGCGTTTCAGTTGCGTCTGTCAGGATGTCGAAAGGCCTTGAATTCGACGAGGTTATTGTCCCGCACGCAAGCCGCGAAAATTATAGCGCGGACCATGACCGGGGCCTGCTGTATATTGCCTGCACCCGCGCCATGCACAGGCTGACTCTTTTATACGAAGGCGCGCCGTCGCCTCTGCTGCCTTATACTAATTCATAATAGAAACATCATGTCATATTCAATTGCTGCTTTAAATCATATCCTCCCCGCTACTCTCCGGCTGATATCCTCAACAATCTCAAGCGCGGCTTTTTCTATGCGCGCCGGCTGCTTGCCGAAAAACTCGACGACGGGCTCGTTTTTCTTTATGTTCCATATTCCCGCCACCCTGCCGTTTACAGCGACGGTCGGCAGGCATATCCCCGATTTTAAAATTACCCCGGCCTTGTATTCGGGCGGCAGCACCGCGCCGCGTTCGGTGTAGGACACTATTACCGGGTCAAAGCCCGAAAGCAGCGTAAGCTCCGGGACGTCGCCCATGTCCTTTTGCTCGCCGCAGTGGTAATATATTTTGCGGTCAAGCTCAAAGCTTTCGTATTCGCCGAGGTCAAGGCCGCGCAGTATCTTTTTGTCGTCCCGCAAAAAGCCGAAAAACCAGGCCGCGTCGTCCAGAGTCGCGGGGCCGTAGGCCCTGATATACCGCCAGAACAGCTCCGGCAAAATCTCCTCAGGCGAATACGCGGGCTCCGCGTCTATCATGTCAAAGTCCCGGCTTGTCATATCACGGAAGGCCACCAGCCCCAGGCCCGCCAGATGCACGAACACCCCGCCCCAAGGCGAGAACATGGCCTCCACTATCTTAGGCTCGTACTGCCGTGAAAATATCCTGCGCATTTCGGCGCGGGAGTACACGCCGTCCTCCATTAGCCGCAGAACCTCTTCCGCGATATCCTCCACAAGCTGTCTGTTGTAGTATCTGGTAAGCCACGACTCCCCCCTGTGTAAAGAGAGCAGCTTTGGCAGGTCGTCCTCCGCCACGCCGTGCAGCGTTCCGCGGTACAGCCAGGTCTTTGTCAGCCTGTGCTTCCATCCCGTGATATCCGCGCCGCGTATAAGCGCGGAAAACGCCACGTTGCGGTGAAACCAGCAGTGCAAGCCAAGCAGCTCGCGCGAAAGCTCCACAATATCATGGCATTTCCGCGACAAATACAGCCCGTGATAACGCATCCGGGCTATTTGTTCTATCCGTGACTGGTCGGTCATGTAATTACTCCCTCAGCTACAATTCCAATTTAAAGTATACCATAAAACGGCAGAGAAAAGTAGCTAAAGGTTTGACAAAAGGGTTTACACGGCAGGGCCTATTCGTCTATTTGGCGCACGTTCTCGTCAATACGGAATTCGCGCCAGACATTTTCAAAAAAATCGTCCCCGGCAGGTATCGGCCTGACCTTTCGCCAGTTGGCGTACGGCCCTCTGTCTGTTAGCCACACCTCCTGCGTCCAGCCGGCAAGGCTCTCGTCGTCGGGCTCAAAGCTCAGCAGTTCCGCGAGTTCGCCGTCCCGCTTCGCGCCGTTGTCGACCACATACAGTGCCGAGCCCCGGCTTTTCCCGCCACTGCGCAAATAGTCCGCCATTGCGAACAAATGAAGCTGCTGGCATGTCAGCGTATCGTAAAAACGGTACAGCCCGGGCGCCTGGCCAATATCTGAAATGCTTACAAGCTCAGAGAAGCGCTCGAGCGTCCGGGTCACTTCTTCCAAAAGTTCGGAGATGGCGGGGCCGCCGCGCACCGCACCCGCGGCCTTGCTCATTTTTGCCGAAAAGCTTTTGATATTCTCGTCAAGATTAGAGACGCCCTGCTCCGCGTCCTCCGAGACGCGAATAGCGGCCTTAACCGCTTCTTTTGCACGCTCCGCAAATCCGGAGTCCTGCTCCGCAAGACGCCGGCCCTTTTTTGCGATAAATTTTGCGGCCCTGTCGGAGCCCACCTGTCCGGCGTTGAGCGCGCTCCCCCCCGGCCTGTACACGCCGTGGCTGCCCGCGGCCTCCCCCACCGCAAACAACCCGCAAATATCCGACTGCCACCATGCGTCAACAGAAATCCCGCCGTTGTTGTGCTGTGCGCAAAGCGCTATTTCAAGCGGAGTCGTTTTAAGGTCCACGCCCTTTCCGCGGTAAAAATCGACCGCGGGCCGGTTCATATGGCGCAGGCGCTCATACGGCGTGCCAAAAAGCGCTCCGGCTTTTTCAAGATAAGCATAGGCTTCGGCGTCCAGCCCCGCAAAATCCAATTCTCTCCCCAAAGGATTCTCCCTGAAATCCAGGAACACGCGGCGGCCCTTGCGCTTGATCTCGTTATACACGCACAGATCTATTATCGAAGAGCCGTCAGGCGCTTTGCGGACGTCAAACGGCCACTGGTACCCCTTGTAGAAGACCATCGTCAGCATTTTGCCGGGGTCTTTTAAATAAGACGGCAAAAACTCCACGGGGCAGCTTCCGTCAGGCTCTGTGGAAACAAACCGCGGCAGCGCCTGCATATACGTGCCGGATACATTCCACCGCGGGGCAACAGACGCAAGACCAAACTGCCACTCGGTCATGTTCTTGCCCTTTGCGCCGGCGCGGTATGCCATACCGCTCGACCCAAAATGCCCTATTGGAAAGCAGCTGTCCGCGTAGATGCCGGCGGGCCCGCCAGTGGCCATTACGATATTTGCGCAGCGGAACAAAGCAAAACGCTTGTTTTTGTCGTACAGGCAGTCCGTACGCAGACACAGCAGCCCCGTCACGCCCTTAGCATCCGTAAGGATGCTGATTGCCTGATGCTTGTCAAATACCGTTATGCCTTTCTGACTAACAGACCGTTCAAGCGCCTCGGTCATCGCGCGCGAGGTCAGCGGGCCAATCGACGTCGCGCGGCGGGCGGGGTCGTGGTCTGTTTTGTACCCGATATGCTCGCCAAAACGGTTAACCGGGAACGGCACTCCCAATTCACACAGTCGCAAAAAGCTTTTAACGGAGCCCGCGGCCTCGGCCAGCGCGTGGTCGCCGTCCATACATTGCCCGGCAAAATAGGTCTGCGCCATCTGCGAGACGCTGTCGGCCTCGCTGCCGAAAAGGCTAAGCTTATAATAGGTCTGCTTGTCGGAACCCGTGTTGCGCGACGTCCCGGCGTTTACGTCGTCAGCCACGACGGCTATGTCGGTGTATCCGTAGTGATGTAGCCGGTCAGCCGCGTTATAGCCCGCGCAGCCCGTACCTATCACCACGGCGCCGACATGGCAGGTGTCTATTTGGTAGCCGCCAATCTCAACGATATCGCATTTCATAAAAAAGCCCTTTCATTATATTATCCTGAAAACTCCGGAGCGAGTGAATCGCGCCTACGCTTCGGCGCTACGCGCCGCGTGCCGCTTACATAAAAGGCTGCGGATATTAATATCCGCAGTCCAGCTGTCGAAAAACCGCAATGCGGGCGGGCATGGAACTCAACCCTGTAGGGTAGGGGTTTCGTCCCCTACCGCGTGAAAACGCCCTATTTTGCGATTTTCGTTTTTTGTCATATTTTTTTATCAATTATATCATTGACAGAGTACGCTTGCAATACCGTTTAAAAGTCTTGTCAATATTTGTCATATCCGTAAGCCGTTGATCCAGGCCGTCAGGCTTTCATTAGTCTGCCGACCTTTTAATATTTTGCCCTCTAATACTATACCGCATTTAAAATGCGTGAATAGTATAAGTTCAGCCACGGTCCCGCCTATGCCGCTGCCGCCGGAGGTGAAAAAGGGGATTATTGTTTTTCCCGGGAAATCATGGCTTTCAAGGTGTATTGACGATGGTGCTGCGGGTTTATTCACATACGTCAGCAATTACATCACCTTGAATATTTATGAATTATACCAAATCTTTAGTGCTTTTTGACGTAATCGTCGAGTATTTTATCAAGATCCGGAAGTATGACGTGTTCGAGATAAACGAGGTGTTGTTCAGCTATGACCAGCCGCTTTTGGGAGGGTGAATTTTGTCGCCTGCCATGCGACCTTTACGCCTTAATACCGCGGTATACTCTGTTCATAAAGGGGATTGCGCTCAACTATCGCGCGGTGAGTCAGGCGGTCATGTCTTTTAGGGAAGCCGCGCCGGGAGCAAGGCTGAACGATGCCTGGAGCGCGGAGATCCAAAAGGATTTTGCGCGCCGCGGTAAAAAAGATGACAAAAGCTTTAATCTCTGACTCTTAGCTGCCAGAAAGCTACTGCCGCCGCCGCGGCGACGTTAAGGGAGTCCACGTTGTGGGACATCGGGATACGGGCGGCATAGTCGCATTCTGCGACCGTTTTGGCCGCGAGGCCGTCGCCCTCGGTGCCCAGTACTATCGCGAGCTTTTTCTCCGCCATGAGCCTTGGGGCGTCTATTTCAAGCGAGCCGCCGCCCAGGGCCATGGCAACGCTTTTGAAGCCCAGCCCGCGAAGGCGTTCCATCCCCTGACGCGGCCACTCGGCCGGTTCGGTCCCGATACGCGCCCACGGTATCTGGAACACCGTACCCATGCTCACCCTGACCGCGCGCCGGAGCAACGGGTCGCAGCATGTGGGTGTGAGAAGCGCCGCGTCGACACCAAGCGCCGCCGCCGAACGAAACATCGCGCCAATGTTGGTGGAGTCCATTATCCCCTCCAATACTGCCACGCGATTAGCGCCCGCGCACACCTCCTCCACCCCGCGCGGACGGGGGCGGCGCATGGCGCACAGCACTCCTCGGGACAGCTTAAAGCCTGTCAGCCCCGCCAACAGCTCGCTTTCGGCCGTGTACACGGGGATGCCCACGCAACGCTCAATAATTTCGCGCGCTTGCCCGGCCAGCAGCCGGCGCTCGGATAAAAGCGAAACAGGCTCACATCCGGCGTCGAGCGCCAGCTTGATAACCTTTGCGCTTTCTGCGATAAACATGCCCTTTTCTGGCTCTCTGCGGCTGAGAAGCTGCGACTCGGTAAGCCGCGCAAAAACGTCCAACTCGGGCGACGAAAAATCTTTTATTTCAATAATATCCGGCATGGCGCCTCCAATCAGGTTGCGGCTGTTGCTTTTGTCTTTCTATAGATAATTATAGCATCTGCCAGATTCCAAAACAACGAATAAATCAGGGCGCAGTACCTTGCGCGTTGTTTTGTGTTTTGGGATGTGGTACAATTAACCAGAGAATGAGGACGAGGAGGGCGCAAGCATGATTAAAGGCAGTAAGGTGGAGTTAGTCCCGTCTGTGTTGGAGGATAAGCCGCGCGTGTATGATTGGTGCTTCCATTCTGAAACCACAAAATCGCACGCGGGACCGCCGGATTTTCCCGATACCGCTATCGCGACATGGGAGGAATTTTTTGAAGGGGACGGCGGCTATTCCGACTATTATTTTACAGGGGAAAAGCCCGAACACGGCCGCGGCTTTATTATTCAAAGCAATGGTGAGCCCGTTGGTTTTATAAGCTACTCGTCCTTTCATTTGCGCCCGCGCATTGCGGAGCTTGACATTTGGTTGAACGCTGAAGCGCACTGCGGCAAGGGCTTCGGGACAGAGGCTATAATTTTGCTGGGCGATTATCTCAACAGCGAATTCGGCGTGCGCACGCTTATAATGAGGCCGTCCGTCAAAAACATAAGAGCCAATAAATCGTATGAAAAAGCCGGCTTAAGACAGTCCGATAAAAAGCCGGAGGAATTCCTGCTTGATGAGTATGTTCCTATTTTTGCCGAAGGCGACTACGGCTCCGACGAAAGCGCGCTGCTGGTAAAAAACTATGATTCCTGACGGCAGGGTGGAGGTAATGAACCTTTTTATACTGCCGCAGCTTCCAATACCGGAGGAGCTTGTAACCGTGCTGGCTCAAAACGCGAATGCCCGCGTGAAAAGGATAGTCAGCTCGGGGCATGCCTCCGGCTGGCACGACCAGAGCGAAGCCGCAGGTTTTATGTAAAGGGAGATGAGTCTATGGATTTCAAAAACAAAATCGCTGTGGTTACCGGCGGCGCAAACTGTATTGGAAGATGTATCGCGGTTGAATTCTAAAGAGCCGGGGCCCGTAAAAGCCCCGGCCGTCCTTATTCCGCCGTCATTCCTCAGTGTAAATATTGATCGCGTCCCGCAGAAATTCGGTGCAGCCCGCGCCAAGCTTGTCGTAGTTGGCGCGGAATCTTTCGTCCGCTACATACATCTCCCCCAGACCTCTGTGATATTCCCGGCTGTATTTGGGGTAAAACACCGTCAGCCATTGCCGGTGCAGGTCGCAGGCCTGTTGCGCCGGTTCACCGGCAGGATTTCCGGATTCAAAAGCTTCCTTGAGCGTCTTCTCAAGCTGCAACCGGATGCGCTCGACCTCGTCGTACTGCGCTTTGTTCAGGCCCATCAGGTTTGCGTTAGATTCGTCAGCGGTTTTGTCTCCGTACTTCTCGCGAATCTCCGCGCCGTATTTGCGCTCGTTTTCAACAATAAGGCTCCGCTTAAAGCCTTCGAATTTTTCATTGTTGGTCATAGTAATTTCTCCTTTTATAGCGGCTATGGACTTCGCGACATTGTTTATCAGCGCGTCCAGCCGCTCGCGTTGTGTTTGAAGCTCCGCCAGATGGCGCAAAAAGGCCTGCTCCCTGTCAAAACCGGGAGTCTGCGTAAGCTTCTTGATTTCGTCCAGCGCGAAGCCCAATTCGCGGTAGAACAGTATCTGCTGAAGTTCATCCACTTCATCCTGCCCGTATATGCGGTACCCCGACCCGGCGACCCGCTTTGGCTTTAGCAGGCCTATCTCATCGTAGTAGCGCAGCGTTCTCGCGCTGACGCCGGACATTTTTGTAAGCTTGTTGCCGGAATACTCCATATCGGGACATCCCCTTTCGTAGCTACAATGCCATTATAGACTATTACGTAGCGTCAAAGTCAAGGGGTTTCGGCAAGTAAATTTTGGAGAACATAAAACCGCCGGTCCAGGAGGGCCGACGGTCACCGACGTCCGCGTTGCCGAGGTCGATAAATCCATTGTCATCGGCTTTAGTATCATTTCATTCTAATTGTCCTGCCATGCGCGACGTCATCCGCAATGGCCTTCGCCTTTTTTTCGCTGCTCCTGTGCGGAGCCCATGACGCCGGCGAACGAGATAACGCAGAAAACATACTGGGATTTATTGAAATCCAGCGTCTCCACAAAACGCGCGACGATTGGAGGCACATGGTAGTAGTATACGGGCGACACGAAGCCCACACACTCTTAATGCGACAAATCGCCTGTGAAACCGGCGCCTTTCCGGATAGAGAACATCTCTGTGTCACCGAGCTCTGACGCAAGCTTTCTCGCAAGCGCGAGACTGTTGCCCGTAGCCGAAAAGCTGAATATTACGCTTGCCATTTTAAACCCCTTTCGCGTCAAACAACCCTTTAATATTTCGATAATTCACCAAAAGATGGAATCCCGCCGCTAAATCTGATATAATGCTTTTGAAGGCACTGTAAAAACACCGACAACGCGCGGCGGCGGTTTATCCGCTCATTGAAAGGACTTAAGACATATGAAGAGGATCACCGCGTTTTTTCTTGTTATGGCAATCGTTTTGGCGTGTCTGCCCGGCTGCGCCGCGCAAAGAACAGCCTCTGTTCCTGCGGACAACCCGCCCGTGGCGGAGCCTGTCAGCGAGGCGCCGCTTCCCGCGCTCTCATCGCTTCCCGCACCTGTACCGCCTCCCGAATCCGAATCGGTGCGCAAGGCGCCGGAGCGCAAAGAGCCTCCTGCCGAAGCGCTGCCGGAACCCCCTCCCGACGTTGAGTGGGAGGTCGGGGATCCGGCCATGCACGGGATAGACACGGCCCGCCTTGATGAGATCAGGCGGAGGATGGCAGGCTCCCAGATGCTGGCCGCCGTAATCGTGAAAGACGGCGTCATCGTTAGCGAGTTTTATCAGGAGGGCTATGACAAGAACAGCTTGTTTGAGATGCACTCCGTTACCAAGAGCGTCATGGGGGCGCTGACGGGCATAGCTATCGAACAAGGCGTGCTAACGGGTGTGGATGTGCGGCTGGCGGAGTTTTTCCCACAGCTGCTCGAACCCGAAAACGCGGGCAAGGAGAAAATCACCGTCGAACATCTTCTAACGCACACATCCGGACTCGGTGAGGGAGACGGGGGCGGCTCGTTTGAACGCCATGTGCGGTCGGAAAACTGGGTGGAACGTTTCCTGTCCCTGCCCCTGACAAATGAACCCGGCGCGGCGTTTTTCTACAGCACCGCCGGATCGCATATGCTTTCCGCCGTGCTGGAACAGGCCGCGGGCGTCAGTACCTACGACTTCACCATTAAGCATCTTTTCGGCCCGCTGGGGATCACGAGCTTTGAGTGGGGAAAAGATCCGCAGGGGGTTGTCGACGGCGGCAACGGCCTTTCAATGAACGTGCGCGACGCCGCAAAGCTGGGGCAGCTGTTCCTGGACGGCGGCAACTGGCGCGGGCGTCAGCTTGTCCCCAAGGAATGGGTCGAACTGTCCACCGCAGCGCAGGCTGCCGGAGAACCTTACGACAAGGGGCAATACGGCTACCAGTGGTGGGTGTGGAGCTTTGGCGGAGAGGCCGTCTACTACGCGCTCGGCTATGCGGGGCAGTTTATCTTTGTCGTCCCGGCAAAGAATTTGGTCGTCTCTATCGCCAGCAAATCCATCTGGAGCGATTTTACCGGTCAGGTCTGCATCCGCGAGGTCATCGCGGCCTGTAACTGATACTATTCCGCATTTAAAAAGCGGAATAGTATCGTGCATCTGTTTCGGTTGTCTGTCGAAGACAGACGAGAAACAGGCGTAATATGAGCAATAACATCATTATAAGCCGTCGCGGGTTATCTGCGGCGGTTTTCCCGTTCTTTCGGCGCTTGCTTTTCGGAAAAGCTCGATCGATTTGCGTATATGGTGTCGGCAATACGCGCCCGCCATGTCGGCGTCACGTTCCTTGATAGCGTTTAACATTCTGTAGTGGTACGAGACGCCTATCTGGAATTTTTCGGTCCTCATACCATGCGAAAGAATATTTTGATGTGTCAGCAGTATATCCCGCAGATACTCCATAACGCGCAAAATAAACTGGTTTTTGCATCCTCGCGCGATCAAAAGATGGAATTCATTTCCCCACTGGTCATATACTTCTTGGTCGCCGCGATTAGCAAGCATATTGTAATAGCATTCCTCAAGCTGCTTTATCTCTTCGTCGGTCGCGCGCTCAACAAACAACTCCGTGCAGTAGGGATCCATAATATAGCGAAATTCCATCAGCTCCAGGGTCCCCTCGTCATCCATGGTAAAATATCGGATACCATCCAATGATGTGTTACTGGGGTTCTCTACATAGGTACCGGAGCCCTTTACTTTTTTCAAGACCATTATAGCGGAGAGTCCTGAGATCGCGTCCCGCACTGCAATACGGCTTTTGTCAAGCTTTTGGCAGAATTCGCTTTCTGTCCAAATTTTATCTCCGGGCTTCCATACCCCGCTTTGAATGTTGCGGATAATAAAATCGCTTATCTCTTTACTCGCATTGTTGTTATAAGACATGCCAACACTCCTCTGCAAGGTCGTTGCGAAAAATTGAAATGTAAATTAGCAGATCTGATTTCTCCATTGATGCGAGGGATGAGTGAAACTCTTATCGGGCGCAGCGGGATTCTAGATTTGTTGGGTATGGTT
>QMCE01769675.1_pt1 | contig 18478 bp, 14 predicted proteins | sample 1821851 | NCBI WGS metagenome assembly QMCE01 (sample SAMN09453174, study PRJNA476694) | Termite gut metagenome, whole genome shotgun sequencing project. | isolation source: worker | host: Odontotermes sp. | place: South Africa:Pretoria | collected 2016-01-28
GACAGTTCTGCCAATCCGATTACAATTACGAAAAACAGAGTGACTGCGGATGATTCTCCAAGTTACGGCGGCGGCGGCGTGTATGTCGATAACAATGCCGCTTTCATGATGGGCAACAATAGTTTTATTACAGAAAATGAAGTGTCTGGCAACTGCTACGGCGGCGGTGTATACGTCAATAAAGGAACCTTTGACATGAGCGGTAATAGTGTTGTTAAGAGAAATGAAGCAGCCAACGGCGGCGGCGTATATGTTATCGGCAGGGAATTCACTGACGGCAGTAAATCCTTTACCATGAGTGACAGCGCGTCTATTACCGAAAATACCGCAGCCAATAACGGCGGCGGCGTATATCTGGAAGACTACATTATCGTCGCTAACGGGCCTCCAGGTGTAACCATGAATGAAGGAACTATCAGCCGCAATAAGGCGGGTGGATTCGGCGGCGGTGTCTTTGTTGGAACCGGCTGGGATTTTACGTTTAATGGTACGATGATAATGGAAGATAATGAATTATCAGATATAGCAACCGTCACGGAAGTTGGAGATTGGAACGGATTATCGAGTGCCATCGATAATGGCGACTCCAGGGATAATATCGAGTGGGAAAATTATATTATTATAACAGGAAGTTTCGGAGTATCGGAAACGGTACAGATCGCCGGCAAACACATTACTATTCTGGCGGAAAAGAACAAAGATGTAACAATCACCCGCGGTCTAACACATACGGAAGAGTTTTTTAAAGTTGCTGAAGACGGACATCTTACCCTGGGGAGAAAAGGTTATTCTACATTGACATTGGACGGGGACAAGGGTACGGCCAGAGTTTCAGCTGTGGAATCATCGCTTGTTACAGTATATGGCGAAGGCGCAGCCTTTACTATGAATGACGGAGTAACGCTGAAAAACAACGCGGCTACTGCTGCTCAGGTTTCCGTCGGTGAGATCTTAAACGGCGGCGGAGTAACAGTGAATGGCGGCACGTTCACGATGAACGGAGGGTTTATCATCGGCAATGAGGCCTTGCGGGCCGGCGGGGGCGTTGAATTAAACGTAACATCGGAAAACAGTAAAACTGAATTCATTATGAACGGTGAGGCTGCTATCACCGGAAATACCACAAATTCTAACGGCGGCGGCGTAAATCTAGCTGGCGGTAACGTTGGTCAAATCACCTTTACCATGAATGGAGGGACTATCAGCGGGAATAAGGCGAGAGACCCGTCTGGTACGTCGGGTTACGGATTAGGCGGCGGTGTCTTTGTTGGAGCTGGCAGAGAATTTAATTATGATTCTGATGTGTCCCTGGAATTAGCAATAAGCGATAATGAATCAGACGATAACAACAGTCAGGTAACAAATGTCAATCAACCATAATACATTAATCACTAAACAGCGGGGATAGCGCTTCGGCATAAAGGCCGCCGGATTTTAGTCTGGCGGCAATCCCCGTTGCTAATTCCTAATTTCTCTCTGTTCTTTGTTCCAGGCTTTTTCGGTATCGGTTACTTTAAATTTGTATGCGAAGCTAAAACAGCGTTGTGCTATATGTGCGGGATTGATTCCGCTCCTGTATCCAACCTAGCTTATATGCTATAGACAAACCGCCAAAAAGCGGTATTATGGTGGAAAGACAAACGCATATCCGGCAGAAAGAGACGAAAGTAAGGATTATCGACTTGATGCCGCGAAGTTATACAGTGTGGAGCGAGAGGTGTGTGTTGAGAAAATTTAATCTTCTATATGTGATAGTTATTTTTTCTTTCCTGTTATTGGCGCAGAATTTTTTAGTCTTACGCGCTGTGCGCGAAATGAATGGCGACGCGCGTGTCGTCAATTATTCCGGCTTGGTGCGCGGAGCGACGCAGCGCCTGGTAAAACTGGAGATTTCCCATTATCCGAATGATGAGCTCCTGGCAACACTTGAGGAATATCTGTATGGGCTTGCCGGCCGCGAAAACAACTACGACATTGTTTATATGGCTTACGGGCCGTTTCAAGCATCTATCAGCGATCTCCTTATCATCTGGGACGAACTGAAAACGGCCATTTATCGATACCGCGATGGACTCATTTCAGGCGAGTCGCTTCTGGAAATCAGCGAACGGCATTTCCACAAAGCCGACGAAGCAACGCACAACGCGGAATACGGTTCCGAGGGAAAGGTTGGCAATACCGAGCTTCTGATAAGTGCCGGTATGGCCGTAATCAGCGTCATTGTCATTATCGTAGCTATAATGATGTATTTGCTCCGGCGCTCGGAACAGCGGCAGATGGAAATCTTACAGGAAAAAAACCGGCAGCTGGAAACCGCCATTCTTGAAGCGACCGAAGCAAACCGCGCGAAAAGTATTTTTCTTTCCAATATGTCTCACGACATCCGAACGCCTCTTAACGGAATTATCGGCATGACAACCATTGCCATGCGGAATCTAAGCAATTCCGCAAGACTGAGCGACTGCCTTCATAAAATAGAAAAATCATCCCGGCTTTTACAAAGCCTGGTCAACGATGTACTGGATATGTCTAAAATTGAAAGCGGTAAATTCTTTTTAAACAGCGCTGAGATTTTTCTGCCGGAATTCACTCAAGGCTTAATCGACATTATTGGCGGGCAGGCGAGGGCCAAGAAACAGGAACTGCGTGTTTCCGACGCCGAGATTGAACACAAACATATCATTGGAGATCCTCTTCGGCTTAATCAACTTTTTATAAACATATTATCCAACTCGGTTAAATTCACGCCGGAAGGCGGCATCATTGGTCTCGTTGTAAAAGAAATGCCGTGCGGCCGCGAAGGTTTTGCTTCTTTTGAATTTTCCTGTTATGACACAGGCGTCGGAATAAGCAAGGAATTTTTACAGCATATTTTTGAATCTTTCTCCCGTGAAGAGGATTCCCGGATTGATAAAATTGAGGGCTCCGGCCTTGGCCTTTCCATTACAAAGCGGATTGTCGATATGATGGGCGGACATATTCAAATTGAAAGTGAAAAAAATAAAGGAACAAACATTACTGTTACCCTTGATTTTCCTGTCAGTGATTCGGACGCCGTTCCGTCCGAAAAAAATCAGAGCGGCGCGTCAATGCCGGGAACTGGTCTGCGGCTGGACGGAGTGCGTGTGCTGATGGCCGAGGATAACGAATTGAATACGGAAATCGCCGTTGAAATGTTAAGCTCCGCCGGCATTGTGCTTGACTGCGCTTCTCACGGCAAGGAAGCCGTGGAAATGTTTAATAATGCCGCGCCTTCCACATATGCCATGATATTGATGGATATGCAAATGCCTGTGATGACGGGATGCCAGGCGGCAGCGGCAATTCGTAATTTACCGCGCCCTGACGCGGCTGTCATACCCATTATCGCCATGACGGCAAACGCCTTTGAAGAAGATATTCGTGAAGTGCTTGCCGCCGGAATGAACGCTCATGTTTCCAAACCCGTTAACTTTGAAACATTAAAAACGGTTATGAAGAAGTTCCTTCCGGCAGTGGAGCTTGAGACAGCCGCGGAGCTTAATGCCGAACCCGCGCCTGCCGCGCCTGATTCCCTGCTGGAAGCTATTGCGCCTTATGGTGTAAACACATCGGCCGGGCTTTCCCGTTTAGCCGGCAACCGGAAAGTCTACGAAAATATCCTGCTCAAATTTCCAAAGGATAAAAACTTTGAAACACTTTCAAATGCCATCCGTTTGGAAGATTTTAACACCGCCCTGAAAGCGGCGCATAGCTTAAGAGGCATCACCGCCAATTTAAGCATGGAGACGCTCGCGGAAATGTTTTTTCAATTGGAGCAGGCGCTCAAGCAGGAGAATTACCAGGAAGCGCTTGGCATCTTTGACCGGGCAAAGGCTTTACATGAATCTTTAACCGAAATAATGGGGCGGTATTAAAAAACAAGACATGGGGACATTTCTACTTTTTTCTATAAGAGTTATCTTTACCGTCAGCAAGAAAAAACTGTTTAGAGATAAACCCGCCCTCGTATACTTGCCTTGATACTAGCTGCCGATTATCGTACTATAGGGTTATGGGAAAATCCAAGACACCGGATAATATGTTTCACAATCGCGGGCTCGCGGCGTATCAGAAAAGCATCGGAAAGAATGATGACGCGGATTCTTTGAAAGACGAAAAACTTTCTCCGTCTGCTGATGAAGGACTGTTAAAAACCACGGCAGGGGAAGATTCCAAATACCGGCGTGTCGCGAAATTCCTTATTTTGATTGGACGGGAAGAGGCCTCGCAGATTCTTTCCAAGCTGGATATCGATCAGGTTGAGCAAATATCAAAAGAAATTTCATCGATCCGCGGAATCGGCAAGGAAGAAGCGGCGGAAATTTTTGAGGAGTTCAAATCGCTTCTTTCCGCGGGTTATCATCTTTCCGGCGCGGCTTCCGGCGGCATCGGCGCGGCGCGGCAAATTCTGTACGCCGCGTTCGGCTCGGAAAAAGGCGAATCGTTTTTACGCAAAGCCGTTCCCGAATCGATAGAAAATCCCTTCGATTTTCTTGAAGAATTTTCCGGCGAACAAACGGCTTTTCTTTTAAAAGATGAGTCTCCGGCGGTAACGGCATTGGTGCTTTCGCGGCTACCGGCAAAACTGTCGGCCGCGTGTCTGGAGATGATGAATCCTATCCGAAAACTTGATGTGGTGAAACGTATCGCGCATCTTTCCGAAACGCTTCCGGAAGTTCTTGAGCGGGTGGCTCAGGGCTTAAAGGATAAAGCGCATACGATTGGAAAGATTGAAGGCGACAGTATCGACGGAGTTTCCGCGCTGACGGCAATTCTCAAGCATACCGATGTATCCTTTGGCGAAAAAATCCTGTATGAATTGGAAGAAAATGATCCGGAACTTTCGCAGGACATAAAAGAACGGCTCCACACGCTGGAAGACATTATCAAAGCTGATGACAGGCCTTTGCAGTTACATCTGCGCGGTATGAGCGATAAAGATATTGCCCTCCTGCTCAAAGGAAAATCGGAAGAATTTACGCAAAAGATTTTATCCAATCTTTCTTCAAACAGAAAAACGCTTATTCAGGAAGAAATGGAAATAATGGGACCCGCTTTAAAAAGAGATGTCGATGCGGCGGCTAAGGCATTTCTTAACTGGTTCCGAAACGGTCTGAATGAAGGCCGGATAGTATTAATTGACGATGAGGATGTAATTGTATGAACACGGGCTTGAAACGCGGACAGATTTTGGACAGCGGTTTTGAAATAATTGATGTTGCTGCATTGGCAGAGTTGAAGGCTTCCGGCATCTGGGCAAAGCATATAACAAGCGGTGCGGAAGTGTTTCATATTTTAAATGATGACAGCGAAAATCTCTTTGCGTTTGCCTTTGCAACCCCGCCGGAAGATTCTACCGGGGCGGCTCATATTCTGGAACACTCGGTTCTTTGCGGTTCCGAACAGTATCCTTTGAAAGACGCTTTTATCGTTCTGGCACAAGGAAGCCTCCAGACCTTTTTGAACGCGATGACCTATCCGGATAAAACCGTGTATCCGGCAAGCTCAACAAATGAGCATGATTATTTTAATCTTATGTCTGTTTACGGTGACGCTGTATTTCATCCGCTTTTAGACGAATGGACTTTTATGCAGGAAGGACACCGCCTGGAATTTGTTCCCGGTGACAATGAAGACGGGGGAAAACTTTCAATCACAGGTGTTGTGTATAACGAAATGAAAGGCGCGTATTCGTCGTTAGATACATATGCCGGAGACTGGTCGGTGAGATCGGTTCTTCCCGGAACGGTTTATGATTTTGATTCAGGCGGCGATCCTGTTTATATTCCGGAACTTACCTGGCAGGGCTTAAAAGATTTTCACAAAGCTCATTACAATCCCGCAAACTGCCGTATCTTTCTTGCGGGCAATATTCCCACGGAAAAACAATTATCTTTTATAAACGAAAAATTTTTATCCGGCATTCCGGCCGGAAAAAAGATTCCGCAAATACCTTTGGCAAAACGCTGGACCGAACCAAGAACCGTTCATGTGGACAGCCCCGCCGGGGCGGAACAGAAACCGGTTGTCATGCTGTCCTGGCTCTGCAATGATTCCGCCAATCGGGCTGAAACATTGGCGCTTGCAGCCTTAACGGAAATTCTCATCGGACACGACGGGTCTCCCCTTTTACGTTCCCTCATCGAATCACGTTTAGGGGAAGATTTAGCTCCCGCGTCAGGGTTGGAAGGAAGCCTGCGCGAAACGGTTTTTTCTCTTGGGCTCCGGGGCGTAAAGATTAAAAACGCGGAGAAAGTCCAGCGTCTTATTTTCAGCGAACTCAAACGTTTGGAAAAAGACGGCATTCCCAAAAAAGAAATAGAGGCCGCGCTTTTAACCATGGAGTTTACCAACCGTGAAATAAAACGATCCGGCGGTCCTTACTCGCTTGTCTGGCTTGTACGGTCTTTGCGCGGCTGGCTTCATGGAGCGGCACCCTGGGAGACACTTCTTTTTGTTCCCGCCTTTGAAGAATTGAAAAATAAATTGAAGAGTGATTCACGTTACTTTGAATCTCTTATTAAGAAATATTTTTTGGATAATCCTCACCGGGCTTTGGTCATTGTGGAACCCAAAGACGATTTCCTTGATAAGCAGCATGAAACTCTGGAGAAAAAACTTTCCGAAAAACTTTCTTCAATGAGCGGCGCGGAATTAAAAGCCCTGAAAGAAAATTCGGAAAATCTTGAACGCATTCAAAGCGAAGGTGACGCGCCGGAAAATTTGGCAAAGATTCCTCATCTGTCCAGAAACGAACTTGATTATCATATTGAAAAAACTCCGCGCGTTATGAGGAACCATTCGGGGATTCCGGTTTTAACCCACGATCTTTTTACCAACGGTATTACCTACATGGATTTGGCTTTACCTCTTGATGTGTTTGAACCCGCTGATTATCCCTGGTTTGGTTTTTTTGCTGACGCTGTTGTTTCGGTGGGTCTGCCCGGTGTAGATTACGGCGAAGTTTCAAGCCTTCTGGCAAGGACGGTAGGAAATTTTTACGCGATGCTGCAAACGGGTTCCTGCCCGCAAGAGCTTCGTTCCGCGTCTGAAATTCCGGCGGAAAAATTACACATTTTTGGACGGGATTGGATTGTTTTCAGATTAAAATGCCTGGATGAAAAGATCGATGAATCATTGAAACTCGTATCTAATATCATTTGTAATGCCGATTTTTCGGATCTCCGGCGCATAGAAGATTTAGTTTTGGAAATCAAAAACGATATTGATGCAAGCCTTGCTCCGGGCGGTTCGCAATATGCCGCGGAGCGCGCGTCAAGAACTTTTTCCCGTGTGAAAGCCGTTGAGGAAATATGGAACGGTATCACGCAGATTGAGTTTATCCATCGTCTTGCCAAAATGGACGTAAAAAAGATCGCGCAAAAGCTGACATCGATTCGGGATACTCTTGTGGAAAAAGCGGGACTAATCGGAAATATTACCGCGTCCGCGGACGCGGCTGATAAAGCATTTTTGTTATTTGGTACATATTTTGAAAACTTTAAAGCGCCTCAGCCGGTAAATCCTTTATGCGTATCCGCGGATTCCTTTTTACAACTTATTGACGCGGCGGAAAATCATGACAGCGGAAAACCGGAATTGTATAGTTCTTCTTCGCTTCAAGTTGGGTTCGCCGCAAAGGTCATGAAAGCCGCGCCGTACAATACGCCGGAACACGCGGCCGAACTGGTCCTTTCCCACAGCCTGTCAACCGGCGCGCTCTGGGAAGAAATCCGGATGAAAGGCGGAGCTTACGGAGCGTCAGCTTATCCCGATGGAATAGAAAATCTGTTTACGCTTTCAACATACCGCGACCCTGATCCTGCCCGTTCGTTGGAAACGTTCTTGAAAGTTCTTGAAAAAGAAGGCGCGCAAAAATGCGCTCAAGATGAATCTGATGCTGAATTGGATAAAGCGGTCATCGGAACTTTTTCAAGAGAAACCCGTCCGCGGACCAACGCGGAAAAAGGAAGCGGAGATTTTTTCCGTTTTCTCTACGGCGTTGAAGATGAACACCGGGAACAGAAACTTGAAAAGATTATAAAAGTTTCGGCGGAAGATGTTCGAGAAGCCGCTTCTAGGCTCGCCGGTCAGTTTCCGGAAGGAAAGTCCGCTCTTGTCGCAGGCACCAGGATCGCGGAAGCCGCCGCCGAAAAACTGGACGCGCCGGTCAGAGAACTGCCGGTGTAAAAGTTATCAGACTTCCTTACTCCCAGGGGAATGTATCTCCGCCCTCAAGCCAGTTGACGTACTGCACCGCGGTCCTTGGAGATCGGCCGTTAAACCATCGTTCCCAGCGGAGGGCATTCTCTTTAAAAACTTTTCCGGCTTCGTCGTCTGTGGAAGACGCGTTTAAAAGTCCCCGGCGCTTACCGAGGAATTCCGCGATTTTAAGATAATCATCCTGGCTGGGGGATGTAAAGATAACGGTTACGCCGAAACGGTCGGCAAGGGAAAATTGTTCCTGCATGGTGTCGAAAGCCCGAATATCGCCGGACGCGGCGGTGGAACTGCCGGGTCTGTCTTCAATCCGTTCTTTTACAAGATGACGCCTGTTACTTGTAGCATACACAACAACATTATCCGGCTTGCTTTCCGCGCCGCCTTCAAGAAAGGCCTTAAACGCGGTAAATGATCCGCCGGTTTCTTCAAACGATAAATCATCAACAAAAAGAACGAACTTTAAAGCCCGGTCAGAAAGCTGTTCCATAATTTCCGGTAAATCCAACACATCATTTTTTTTGACTTCCAAAAGACGAAGGCTCCGGTCCGCGTATTCATTGCAGACCGCTTTTACCGCGGCGGATTTCCCGGTTCCCCGGTCGCCGTAAAGCAGCAGATTATTCGCGGGCTTCCCTTCCAAAAAACGAAGCGTATTGGAAATAACAACCTGCCGCTGATCTTCGTATCCGCATAAATCATTAAGGCGTATCTTATCCTGATTGATTACCGGCCGAAAATGTTTTTTATCAGTATGATCCCCCGCTTTCCAGTTGAACGCGTGGTGCTGCCCAAATTCTCCGGCGCCGGTTTTATTGATATATTCCGCGAATTTTTCGACGGACGTGCCCCAATCATCGGAGGGGAAAATCGAAAGAATATCTTTTTGAAGCCCTTGCACGCTGCGCCCTTCCTCGGACCAAAGAGACCGGCACTCGTTTTCTATGCCAGACGCGGCTTCACTGAGTCCCAGCGTCCGCAAATCTTTCGCGATAGTAAATCCTATGCCGGTAACATTTGCGGAAGCGATTCTGCCCAAGCGCGTCAAATCTGTTTTTGCGGCGGTAATCAGCATTGAATCAACTTGACGCGGCGGTTTTTTTTCAGCGGCGCGGGTGAACACATTATCATCCCGTACAACAATGCAGGCGATCTTTTCATAAAAACTATTTCCGTTTGGATCAGAAGCGAAGGCATTAATAAAAGAGGCCCAGGTATTCACCGCCATTAAAACATAATCGGCAGTGGGAGGATCGGATTCGGTGTAGAGATTCCGGAGCAGATCGCGGAATGTATGCAGCAGCAAACTTTGCCGGATCGATGAAAAGATGGAAAGGCCGTCAATATCAGCCATCAATTGCAAAGGCAAAACATTATCTGTCATATATAAGAATGATAAAGATTTTCCCGCAAAATGTCAGCCCTGTATAAACGGCTATCAATCACGTTCACCCAAAAGAGATTTAAGTTCCCGAATATCTTTGACCAGTTTGGTTCTGTCCATGTTTTGGAAACGGCGGGGGACCATTTCTTTTGATGTACATTCGAGGACCGCGACCAGATTTTGATATTCGATTTCGTAGGGATACGCGGGCGGCACAAAGTCGCCCATTACTTCTTCCATGTCTTCTTTGGTGACAAATGTTCTATCGGACATAGCGGCATGAAGTTTCGCGCGGATGAGCACCGCTTCCAAATCCGCGCCGGAAAATTCGTGCTTAAACTTTTTGAACAAATCCGAAATGGGAAACTTTCTGATAGAAAGATCGAGCTTCTTTACAAGAATCTCGAAAAGGTCTTCGCGCTCATCATCTGTTTCGGGATAGAAAAGCGCGAGATGTTCTTCGGCGCGGCCCTGGCGTTTCAGGTCGATAGGAATTAAATCCGGCCGGCATGTAATAAGAAACCAAATAATCTTTCCGCGGTATTCTGTGTTACCCATAAAACTCGCGATCTGCGCGAACACGCGGTTGCTCGTTCCCGAATCGCCGTCCTGGTCGCGGTCGCCGAGGAAGGCATCGGCTTCGTCAATCATAACGGCCACGGGCGACATCGCCTTGAGAATATTGAGAACTTTTTCCAAATTCGATTCAGTAACGCCCTGCCACTTGGAACGGAAGTTGCGGAACTTCACCATCGGGATGCCGATTTCTCCGGCAAAGGCCGAAACGATAAAACTCTTTCCGGTTCCGACAGGCCCCGCAATAAGATAGCCCATAGGCAGCACATCGAGGCGGCCCATCTTTATCGCGCGCGACGCGCTCTTGAATCGCTTCTTCACAAAACTATGCCCCGAAACATACGACAGATCGTGATATGTATCCATGAACTCAAGGAGCCCCGCCGCTTCGTTCTCGATAATCTCTTTTTTCTTTTTGCCGATATAATCGAGCGACAGCGCGGTATCTTCCTGGTAACTTTCGGAAACAAGCCTGTTTAAGTTTTGCAGATTGAGCCCCGGCCGCCATTCTGCGGGGAACAAGACCGCGGTCGAGCAGCAATTTCCCCTGCCGTTCCATGGACTCAAGGAAGCTCGCCCTTACATCTTCATCGGGAATGGGAATCTCAACCTTAACGGTGGACGGCGAACCCGTAAGCCGCGGAGAAATGTCGGTAAGGTTTTCGGTCAAAAGAATAATCGACACATCGCCCTTGGTAAAAATGGGATCGTTCGACCAGCGGTTAAGAGTAACGAGGCAATAGCGGTCTTCATCGGAAAGGCGGATAAGTTCACCGGCGGGCACAATCGTTTCGGCATAATCCATAATGAAAACGATGCGCTTTTTTTCCTGAATCTTCATGAGAAAATACTTTTCCAAATAAAAGAAACTTTTTTCAGGATCCTGCGATAAAAGTTCATCATCAGTAACATCGGGATAACGGCTTTTCATCGTTTTGATATACGCGGCTTCCATGACAGCTTCACAGAATGAAACGCCGCTCGACCGGTCATAAAAAACGATAATGTCGCGGTTGCCGAAAAGCACTTCGGAAACATATTCCTGAATGCGGGCAAATATAAACTCGCCTTCATTCATTTTATGAGGCAAAAGGTCCCGAATGTTTCCATGCAGAATATAGAGATTCGCTGTTTTGGAACAATACTTGTACGATAATTCCTGCGCCCAGGCAGGCAAAATTTTTATAAACGGCAGATTTTTCAATATAAGCTGTTCAGACATATTCCCCTCTGTTTATAGTATACACCATGCTTCATATCCTTACAATCAACAACTCCGCCGCAGAGCCTCGCACACGAATGTGTGCAGAAGGTATTAAACCCTCAACACGAATAAAGCGTCAGTGATCTCCTCTGTGTAATTTCTGTGCAGCTCCCTTGTTTCTTATCAATCTAACCGATAAAATTGAGCATTATGTTAGATTATCGATTTATCGTTGACAACCTCGATGCGGTTAAGAAAAATATTACCGACCGTTACATGAATGCCGATGCGGACCGGATGGTTCAGCTTTTCAACCTGCGGACCGAACTTTCCACGGCGCTTCAGGCTTTGCAGCAGGCGCGTAATACCAATGCCGCCGCCATGAAAGGCAAACTGGAAGCGGATGCCCGGAATCAACTTATTGAAGAAGGCCGGAAACTTAAAGAGGATATTGCCGCCAAGGAAGCGGAGCTTGCCGACGCGGAAAAGCAGCTTGACATTGAAGTGCGGCGGATTCCCAACATGGCTCATCCCGATGCCCCTGTCGGAAAGGAAGACAAGGACAATCTTGAAGTGAAACGGGTTGGCGAACCGCGGAAATTTGATTTTGAGCCGAAAGACCATGTTCAGCTTGGACAAGATTTGGATATTATTGATTTTGATTCCGCGACAAAAGTTTCGGGAACCAAATTCTATTATCTTAAAAACGAAGGCGTTTTCCTTGAGTTAGGTTTAGTCCGCTACGCGCTGGATATTCTTCAGAAAAAAGGTTTCACGCCGTTTATCACGCCGGATATCGCGAAAGAGGAAATCCTTGAAGGAATCGGCTTTAATCCGCGCGGCGCGGAATCCAACGTGTACACGCTGGAAGGCGAAGGCTCTTGTTTGGTCGGAACCGCCGAAATCACTTTGGGCGGATATTACGCGAATCAGATTTTGGCAAAGGATACGCTCCCCATAAAGATGGCGGGGCTTTCCCATTGTTTCCGCCGGGAAGCCGGAGCCGCGGGGCAGTTTTCCAAAGGCTTGTACCGCGTGCATCAGTTTACCAAGCTCGAAATGTTTGTATACTGCCTGCCCGAAGAATCGGACAAGTTCCATGAGGAACTTCGTTCTGTCGAAGAAGATATATTTAGAGGATTGGAAATTCCTTTCCGCGTGGTGGATACCTGCACCGGCGACCTGGGCGCGCCCGCTTATCGTAAATGGGACCTTGAAGCATGGATGCCCGGAAGGAACGGCGGCGAATGGGGAGAAGTTACGTCCACATCAAACTGCACCGATTACCAGGCACGGCGCTTGAATATCCGCTACAAGAATGATGATGGAAAAAACCGTTTCGTCCACATGCTGAACGGAACCGCCATCGCAATTTCCCGCGGAATCATTGCTGTCATGGAAAACTTTCAACAGGCTGACGGAAGCGTCAAACTTCCCAAAGCGTTGGTTCCTTACTGCGGATTCGAGGTTATCGGGAAAAAATAAATCTCTGCCAGGCAGAGCTTGCATCTGCGATGTAGTACATCATAGATATAGTACATCGCAGATGTAATAGAGAACGAAAATATGTCTGAAAATCATTTGATAAATACCGGAAAGAATTGGAGGAACTGAATTTGAAAACGCGCGAAAAGTTAGTAAATCTTGTTACATCTTTGATTAAAGAAGCGTCAAAAGTCACGTTAAGAGCATCTTCATCAATACCGGAAGATTCTCATCTTATATCGCAGTTCGGCGGTCAGCCTTATTTTGAAAAAGGCGAAACATGGCCAAAAGCAAAAGACGATTCAGGAAACTATTGTGATTTGGAATTTGTTTTTCAAATATATAACGATGGGAAAAATTCGCTGCCGGAACATATTAAACTTGTTCAGTTTTATTATGACTTTGAAAGTTGGCCGTGGAATACAGACGAAGACGGTTGGCTTGTAAAAATATATGAGAACATCAATCTGGAAAATTATCAATATATCGAAAAGCCGAAACATCATGATAACGTAAACTATTGCGAACTTTCATTTGAACAAATAAAAACGCTTCCCCATTGGGACAGCCTTGATGATTATTGTGAACATGCACGCAGTTTATCATATGTCTTAGATAAAGATTGGCCATGGTATGCGTATCAGGAAGTTGCGAAAGAACTTGTCGGCGAGCAAGGTTTCCAGACACAGATTGGCGGTTATCCGCATTGGATTCAAAACTCAGGAAATCCCAGCACGGAAAAATTTTCGTTCTTGTTTCAGGTTGATTCGGAAGACGAAGCCGGTTTAAGGTGGGGCGACTGCGGACTGCTTTATATTTTTTATAATGCTGAAACCAAACAATGTACTTTTAATCTGCAATGTACTTGAATTATCTATTTATTGCACTGCCCTATTTACTGCAATTGGCCTGTATTATCCATATATTTAAAACAGGCCGCAGTTCCGGCTGGCTTTATGTTATCATTTTTCTGCCATATATAGGGGGCATCGCGTATCTCATTATAGAGATTCTTCCCGATCTGCGGCTTGGCCGGAACCTTCCGCAGTTTACAGATATTGTCGTATCAAAAATTATTCCTTCTCATAAAATTGACAAACTGAAAGCGGACGCCGAGTTTACTCCTTCGTTCAATAACCGGAAAATGCTTGCGGACGAATATCTTAACGCGGGATATTTTGATGAGGCTGTTGCTTTATACGATGAACTCTTGCAGGGACATGAAAGCCAAAACACTGCCTGTCTTTTGCAAAAAGCAAAAGCTCTTTACGGAAAAGCTCAATACGAAGAAGCAGGAAGCGTCATCAATCTGCTGGAAGAATTAAACTTTCCGTTCAGCCGTGAGTCGGAAATCCTTGTCAAACTGAAAATTCAGGAACATCTTTTGGATCAGTCTCAAGTTGATATGTTGTATGAAAACGCGAAACAAAAGTTCAACAGTTTTGAGATCGATTATTATTATGCCGACTATCAAATCCGCCGCGGCGAAAACGAAAAAGCCCTGCAGGTGATTGATGAGGTAAAAACGACGCGGATATATTTGCAGAAAAAACATATTGCGTATGAGAGAGTTTGGGTTAATAAGGTAATTGGTCTGGGAAGACGAGTGAGGTAATACATGATCGCTCTTGGCATGATTACACTATTCTTTCCGTTTTCTGATACGCTCAGCAATTTCATCGATGGAGTTTTCATCAAGTACAGTTTGTCTTTCTTCTGTATAATCTCCGCTGCCGTTTTCAAGTTGGCGCAGAAAATTTGCAGCGTTCGCAGCTCCAAGTTCACGTAATAATACGCGATAGCCTTCCGCTCTAATTATATTAGGATTTTGTATCATAAAGTTTCTCCGCTAACCAGATAAGTGGATTTTGCACCAAAATATTTGCATTTGAACGCTGCGCAGCATTAATGAATCTTCTATCAGTCGTGAGCAAAACATCTGCGCCGCCCGATTCCGCACTTGAAAGATGAAGTGCATCATAAGATTTTATTCCCCATTGTTCAAACTCTTTTGCCCGCAAAATAATGGCGTTCGTTAAGTTAATATGCGATGCCGCCGAGTAATACAACAACATTACTCTTTCACGCCTATCGGTGTTTGACATACCGAGTATTTCATCCAACAACACATCACTACCAAAATATTCCCATTCACCAGATTCGCAAGTATCAATAATTGACAACACCGCTTCAGCTTCCATACGAACAATATTGTCATATAAATCATCGTAGGGCCGATTTAGACAGCAGTTGTCAAAATATATTTTCATAGGCGCGTTCACTTCCTACTGTTATTATATTCTAGCTGCATGGAAATTTCAATGATTCGTATAACCTCAAAAAATGGTCTTTTGGTTCAGATTACTCTTTACAATTCGAACGAATTACAAGACAATGTGAATAGAGCTGTTGATTTTGCGAAAAAATGGATTAAGTGACAGATAGTGACGTTTTACACGATTGTTCTATAAGGAGCTTTATAGATTATGCAAAATGACAAGAATATCTTATCTGAGTTTTATCAGACCATTGATTTACCAATGAATGATGTTTTTTCTGTTTATCATTATACATCAATAAGTGCATTGAAGTGCATTATAGAGATCAAAATGGTTGTGTTAACATTAATCAAACTACCTTGAAGATCAGAAGTTGAAAGAGCATGAAAAAGAATTATGTTATTATATTCAGTATTATTTTTCTCGTTTCGTTTCTCCCTCATTCCCTTCACGCACAGGATAATTACAGGCGCGATCTTGTAAGGGCTTTATCGTCAAATGATGTTCCGGCGGTTGAAAGAATTATCAACGATTACGCGGACCGCGTTCCTGAATCTGAAAAAAGATTGATGTACGCGTTTGCGCTTGATTACAGTCATCGGAACAGTACGATGACTATTCTCCGGATTTTGCAAGATCATAATATCAATCCGGCTGTGTTTGATTTGTTTAACGCTCTCAACCGCGCTCATTCGGATGAAGTGATACAATACATTCTGAATCAGGGCATAAAACCGAACGGTGAAATTTTACTTTTTGCGGCGGAGAAAAAGCGTTTCAATTTAGTTAATCAATTTGCCGAAATGGGAGCCGATGTGAATTACACGTATCCTGACGGCAAGGATTATTCTAACGGCATGACTGCATTGTTATACGCTATACAAGAGGGTAATTTTGAAACGGTAAAACTGTTGATTGAAAAAGGCGCGAATGTAAACGCGTCAAACTACAATGGTTACACTCCGGCATCTTTGTCAAAGGAATTGGAATCAACAGAAATTTACGATTACTTAATACTGCACGGCGCTGAAGATATTGAAGTTCCTCAAGCTGCCGTGGAAACGCCCCGTGTTGATACACATAACAACGCCGCGGAAAATTCCGGGCAGGGCATGGCGTCCTTGATGGACAACAGGCAAATGACGCTAAAGGGCGGCAGATATCGATTAGCGGGCGGCAGCGCGGAAATCATCATTCCGGGGAATACTTCGATGGGTGCTTTTTCTTATACGAGACAGGGAATCCCCAGAATGGGAGGATTTCGGATTGACAGAAATATCATCGTTATTATGATGGAAACAAGAACTCTTACATACAACATCGATTCCGAATCATCGTTCTCCGGTTATGGAGAACGATGGATTTTGACAGGAAATTAAATCCGCCAGCCTTTTTTCTTCCAACGGATATATACGAGCCTGCCGCCGCCTGTTTCCTGGGGGCGTTCCTCGGTTTCAAACTGAGGAAGCGCTCTGAAAAGATCGCCCAGCTTTTTGAAGCCGTAGTTCCGCGGATCGAATTCCGCGGAACGGATATTGATTTTTTGCCCTACGCTTCCCAGGTAGGCCCAGCCGGATTCATCGGCCAAGTCATCAACTACATCACGGAGCAGTTTGGTGAGGGCTTTATCATTTTTAATATTGACCGCTTTGCGGGCAGCGGGTTTGCTTTCATCTTCTTCATTTTCTTCGGGAAGATCGCGGAGGATTTCTGTGTAGGTAAATTTATCGCAGACCGTTACGAAAGGCTTGGGCGTTTTCTGTTCGCCGAAACCATACACCGTCAATCCGCTTTCCCGAATCCGGGCGGCGAGCCGCGTAAAATCCGAGTCGCTGGATACGATGCAAAAGCCGTCAAGTTTTTCCGTATAAAGCAAATCCATCGCGTCGATAATCATTGCGCTGTCGGTGGCGTTCTTTCCTGACGTATACGAAAACTGCTGAATCGGCTGTATAGCATGTTCCAACAATTTATCTTTCCAGGATCGAAGATGTGTGCTTGTCCAATCGCCGTAAATCCGTTTAACGCTGGCGATTCCGTATTTTGTAACTTCGTTCAGAAGTCCTTCAATAATCGCGGCCTGTGTGTTATCCGCGTCGATAAGAACCGCAAGTTTTGCTTGGTTAGCCGTCCCGGTTTCGGGATTGCTGAATGGCAGTAAAGGCATATTATTCTCCAAATATCGATTGTTTGATCCGCCTCAATAAACTAATTCGTCCCAGGGCAATGCGGATAATATTGTCCTGGTTGTTTTCACGATTTTCTGTGCGCATTACAAGAATGGCTTCGCTGTTTGCTTTTTCTATTGCCGAAGGAATGCCCAGAATTTTTTGAACTGTTCCCTGATTATCTGACCAAATTATTTCGAGGAATGATTCTGACGCTATTGCCTGTTTTGCGATATTGTACTTTCCTACATAATCCAAACCGCGCGCTTCAAGTTTTTCATATTTGACTGATGATGCGTCCATCTGCTCATCAGTCAAAATGAGTCCACGTTCTATCCGGGCTGAAAGTTCATCATGCTGATCTTTTGAAAGCTTCATCTTTGCGAGAATCGTTCTGAAATGATTTTTCTGCGCGTCAGCTTTTTCTTTATCAATGATAATTGTTTTTGACTGACAGATATTCCTTTCTTCCTCAAAATGCGGTACCTGCTGTTTTGATGCAGTATCAAGGCGCGGGAAAAACATTTGTTTCTTTTCAAACCCGGAATTTTTCATATTCGTCCGAATTGTGTTCCTTGAAACAATATCTACTCCCGCTTTTTTAAGCGCGGCCGCCGCGTCTTCTTCATCGTCAACCGCAAGGAGAAAAACGCCGGGAGCGAGAACGGCCGAAATCATTGACGCGAGCGGTTCGGCATTTGCTAAATACAATCTATCCTTTGACAAACTAAGCACGATACCGTTATACAGAGCTACTTCTGTATAACGCTTCTCCCATTCTTTTAGCTGCCAGACAATATTTTGATCAACAGCGGTTCCTGAAAGATTTTTTAAGGTCTCTGTAATTTCATCACAGCTTATTCCAAGCTGATAGGCCCTGATCACAGAATCTTTGCTCAGCACAAAGCGGGTTATGGTTCCGGTTTCAAGAACCGAACTAAAGCGGACGAGTTTTAGGGCATCAGCAAATGATATTTCGGGAAACACAATAAACGAATCGGGGGAATCCATGCTGATGTATCTGCCCGCAATATTTTTATCTTCCTGTTTGTTGTCAGCAATAATTAATTTTCTGACATTATTGTTTTTTTCTTCGATCAGTTCAAAAGCTTTCAAAACTTTCAAAAATAATTCTACCCGG
>QMCE01000617.1_pt1 | contig 18463 bp, 21 predicted proteins | sample 1821851 | NCBI WGS metagenome assembly QMCE01 (sample SAMN09453174, study PRJNA476694) | Termite gut metagenome, whole genome shotgun sequencing project. | isolation source: worker | host: Odontotermes sp. | place: South Africa:Pretoria | collected 2016-01-28
GCGGCGCTTTTCCCCTGCGAAACAAGGAGTCTCAGATTGTCAGCCTGTACTTCCGCTCAATCACCAACAATGACTACCAGAAGCATTATTATCTGAAGAACCGTTCGGGTCTCTATCCGGGATACCCCAACAGCTCCACTCGGATGCTTATCCTGACGGAATCCGTCATCGACGCAGCTTCGTTTACCCTTGCGGAATCCCATACCTCCGTTCTGGCCTGCTACGGCACTAACGGGCTGACCCCGGAGCATCAGGAAGCCATCCACTCCCTGTCCTGCCTGGAAGAAATCGTCTTTGCCTTTGAAACATGGACAGGCGCACCTGTTGACACACAGCTGGTCGAAGACGCAATGAACGAAATCCTTGTTCCGAAGCTCGGCGCAAAGGTGAAGCTTCAAATCTCTGATTCCGGCTCGTACAACCAGAATATGACTCTCGCACTTTCCGGAGGAGAGAAAATAGACATCATGGGAACACTCGGCTTGACTTATCCTTCATTGGTGCAGCAGGGCTACTTGAGAGACCTTGAAGAAAATGACCTTATCCAGACATATGGTCAGGGCATAATTGACGCTGTAGGTCAGGCAAATATTGACGCCTGCCGCATCGGCGGTGTACTCTATGGTCTTCCGAACAACAGAGACCTCGCACAGGGCAGAGGAAGCGCAGCGGTTGCGACGCAGTATCTTGACCTCATAGGCTATACGCCGTCAGGTGAAGGCGAAATCGAAGAAATCACACTTGAAGAGCTCAATGATATTTACGCACAGATTCATGAAGCGGCACCTGACAAGGAGATTTACAGGCCGGTTATCGGCTCAATGAGCCAGTTCTCAAATATTGACCCGCTCGGCGGCTCGGTTTTCGGCGTTTTGCTTGAGTACGGTGAAGAGCTGAAGGTTGAGAATCTTTTCGAAAGCGATTACTACAAGGATTATTGCCAGATGAGATATGAGCAGAATCAAATGGGCTATATAAGTGCAGACGCTGCGACAGACACAACAGCTGTGGGTGAAATAGTCAAGGCGGGCACACTTGTCGGCTATACAACGGCAGGCAAGCCCGGAATCAAAGCTCAGGAATCAAGCCTTTGCGGCGAGCCGATGACAATTTTCCAGACAAGAGAGAATTTCATCACATCTGCTGCAATCGCAAGCTTCCCGTACGCAATTCCGATAAACAGCACTGAGCCTGAGCTTGCTATGCAGGTTCTCAGCGAATTCTACACAAACCCGGACCTCGCAAACATCTTCACATGGGGAATCGAAGGAAAGCATTATGTCATCAAAGACGATGGTCTGCTCACATATCCCGAAGGAGTTGACGCTTCAAATTCAGGTTGGAACCATTCAATGACATGGATGATGCCGAACCAGTATATAACACTCATCTGGGAAGGCAATGACCCTGATATGTGGACAAAGATGAAGGAATTCAATGATACGGCAGTCAGGTCGGCAGCAGTAGGCTTCACATTTGATACGGCAAACGTACAGACAGAGCTGACAGCGGTTCAGAACGTATATGACGAATATCAAAAGAGTGTTGAATTCGGCATGGTTGACCCCGCAACGGCTATTCCGGAGATGAACGAAAAGATGATGACAGCCGGCTTGCAGAAGATCATTGATGAGAAGCAGGCTCAGCTCGACGCATGGGCAGCCCTGTAAGTCAAACTGAAATGTAAGGTAATTAGCGGAGAGAGGTCGGCGGACGGCCTCTCTTTGCAATTAATAGGGGGGATATAACTTGACAAAGGAGCAAGCGGCACCAATTAAGCCCGAGAAGAAACGATTAAAAGCGCTCAAGCGTTATTGGCCGATATATATTATGATGCTGCCGGGGTTCATTTACCTGTTTATAAATAACTACATGCCTTTGCCGGGCATACAGGTGGCATTTAAGCAGTATAAAGCCCCGCTCGGAATATATGGCAGCGAATGGGTTGGCTTCAAGAATTTCGAATATCTTTTCAAAACGGAAGACGCATGGATTATCACACGCAACACTATTTTTTATAATTTAGCTTTCATAGTTGTCAATACATTTCTGTCAATTCTGATTGCGATTATTCTCAGTGAGCTTCTGAGCAGGGGGAAGAGACTTTATCAGAATACCATTTTGCTTCCAAACCTTATCTCAACGGTTATCATAGGCTATCTGGTGTTTGCGTTTCTCAGTGCCGAAAACGGTTTTTTCAACAAGCAGATACTTCCGCTTTTCGGAATGGAGCCCATTTCCTGGTACAGTGAGACGGGTTATTGGCCGTTCATATTAATTTTCGTCAACGCATGGAAAAGTGTGGGGTATACCTGCATTATTTATTATGCCACTATTCTCGGTTTTGACCGTGCGTTCTATGAGTCTGCACTAATTGACGGCGCAGGGAAGATGAAGCAGATTCTTCATATCACACTTCCGCTTTTAAGACCGACGATTATAATGCTCACGCTCATGGCTATAGGTAGAATCTTCTATTCAGATTTCGGCCTTTTCTATCAGGTGCCGATGAATCAGGGCGTTTTGTATTCAGTCACAAACACCATAGACACATATGTTTACCGCGGACTTTTGCAGCTCGGAAATATATCAATGTCTGCGGCTGCGGGCGTTTATCAGTCTGTTGTCGGTTTCCTGCTGGTTCTTGCTGCCAATTTGATAGTAAGAAAAATCGACAAAGACAGTGCGTTGATTTAAGGGGGGGATAATAAATGAAAACAAGAGAAGAGAAAATTTTTCAGATATTCGGCAATGTTTTTATGATAATCCTCTCGCTGCTGGCGATAATACCGATTATTTTAATGGTCATTTCTTCTTTGACGGATAATGCTTCGCTCATTGCCAACGGCTACAATTTTATACCGGAAAAGTGGAGTACATATGCATATGAATGGGTTTTCCAGTCTAACGGAGGCATGGTGCTGAAGGCATACGGCGTTTCCTTTATCTTGACGGCGACAGGAACCGTTTGCAGTGTCATCTTAACCACACTTCTTGCATACGGGCTTTCCAAAAAAGGCTTGCCCATGCGAAAGCTTCTGACTTTTCTCGTCTTCTTTACGATGCTCTTTAACGGAGGGCTTGTGCCGACATATATCAATTATACGACGGTTTTTCATATAAAGGACACGTTTTTTGGTCTTTTAGTGCCGGGTCTTTTGATGAGCGCATTCAACGTTCTGCTGATGAAGAGCTACTTCACAACAAGCGTTCCCGATGAGATTTTAGAGGCTGCATACATCGACGGCGCAGGCGAGCTTCGTACGATGATTTCGATTGCAGTTCCGATGGCAAAGCCGATAATTGCGACAATCGCCCTGTTCGTGGGAATAGCATATTGGAATGACTGGAATAACGGCTATATCTACCTCGTGAACAACACAGATTTATTCAGCATTCAGAACCTGCTGAACAGGTTGATGCAGAATATTCAGGCACTTGCAAACAATGCAAACGCAGCCGTCAATGCAAATCAGGGTCTTGCACAGATTCCCACCGCTGCAGTCAGAATGGCAATGGCAACTCTCGGCATTCTGCCGATAATAGTTGTTTATCCTCTTGTGCAAAGGAATTTTGTAAAGGGAATAACACTCGGCGGAGTAAAGGGTTAATAAAAATAATCAAGAGCATCAGAGAGGATTCTCTCAGATGCTCTTATTCTTCAATTGGTCCGCTAAATGATAAAATAGGACAGAAGCGTTATTGTTTACAAGTGTGTTTGGTTATAAACTTAAAATAAAAGGAGGAGTTATAATGATTAAAGAACTGAAATTGATTCCCGTGACAGAGACATCACATCCGTTTGCGGCTGCGGCAAAGAAATGCAAGCTGGAAGAATATTCATATGTCGAGGATGAGTACTTTCTCTACGGCACGGCAAACATCTATGAGAAAAAAGACGGTGAGGTGACAACCATCTTCGAAAATGCACCGTACGTCAACAGAATGCTTGTAAGAAGACCAGATAAGGCAGAGAATTTCAGCGGTAATATTGTCGTGGAGATTCTCAATCCGTCAGCCTTGGTTGACATTGACCGCATGTGGGCGGAAGCATATAAATACTTTGTCAGGAACGGTGATATATATATCGGGCTCACAGGAAAGGCAGATGTCCTTGATTCTCTCTATCGCACGGATAATGAGCGTTATAAGGAGCTTAGCTGGGCGAACCCGCTGCCGGGGCGTGAAAAGCCGAAAAGCGATTCACCTTTCCCGGTTCTTGAGCAATACGAGAACGGAATTCTGTGGGATATGCTGACAGATTTGAGTATTCTTGTAAGAGAAAACTCAGAGAATAACCCGCTTGCCGCATATAAAAACCCATATGTTTATCTTACAGGCTGGAGCCAGTGCGGCGGCTTCATGGTGCGTTATCGTGAGGATTTTGCCGATAAAGCTTCTGCAAAGCTCGGCAGGCCGATTTTCGACGGCTATCTTGAAGCGGGTGCAAGCTCAACGCCGTCACCAATCAATTCATTTGACGCTGCGGGCGGCTTCTGGCAGACCAAGCCCGGCTTTTCAGGGCTGATAGAATCAACCGAGCCATATATTGCACTTAACACAGAGACTGAAACTCCCCACACAAGATGGAAGGGTGATTTCGACGAGGTGTACGCAAAATTCAGAAGCTATGAGATTTCCTGCTCAAGCCACGACAGCAAGTATAATCTTATCGAATACTATGAAGAAGATGAGGATGTTAGAAAAATCGGGCGTGACCAGCCCTTCTACGGGCTTGAGGAATTCCCGCAGGATTATCCGTATGAATTCATCTTCTCGGCAACCTTCAGAAATCTGTATTCATGGGTGCGTGACGGCGTTCCTGCGCCCAAGTCTAAGGTAATTGAAAAAACAGCGGACGGTGACAGCAAGAAGGATGCATTTGGGAATTCACGTGGCGGCATAAGAACACCGTTCAACGATTTGCCGACCTGCAGATACTCAAAATGGTGTACGCTTAGAGAAGACCCGACGAGACAACGGGATTTCTGGGGGCATGTCGAGCCGTTCTCAGCCGAGCTGCTGAAAGAGCTTTATACAAGCCTTGATAATTACAGAGAGCTTGTTGCAGCACGCACAGACGAAATCATCGCGGAGGGATACCTCCTCGCTTGCGACAGAGAGGACATTATCGAACAGGCTGTGGTGTTTGCACGTGAAAGAGGGCTTACAGAGAACAGTTAATAAAGAACAAAAATGAACTCCGAACCGGTGATTACCGAAGTGGGGTTCATTTTTGTTTGCATTTATATAAATAAAATCTTTCACAATTCTTCCGAATTAACTTTTTGGGTTTCTTCAATGCACGAAATATGGTAACATCATTTGCAGCAGAATTAGTTTATCAGAAAATCATGTGGAGGATTTCGTTATGGAATCAGTAAGTGAAACAAAAAAGCGCCGGAGGAAACCGCTGAAAATATTCCTGCGGGTGTTAGGAGTGTTTTTGGCACTTATTGTGCTTGCTTTTGTTGCAGTACGATTGGTATACCCTGCTATTTTAAGAGAAAGCCATAGAATCAGTGCGCCGGGAATTGATCAACTGGAGCTTGTGGAAATTGGAGATATTCAGCAGGCCTTGTATTTCAGGGGGGAGAATATAGCAAATCCTGTGATATTGTTCCTGCACGGCGGTCCCGGCAGCCCTGAGATGCCGTTTATGCATGAATTCCAGTATGAGTGGGAAAAGGATTTCACTGTGGTGCAGTGGGATCAACGAAATGCCGGCAAAACTTATTATGCCAACGATCCCGATGCAGTGCTGCCAACTGTAACTGCCGAGCGTGTCCTTGAAGATGCTCATGAAGTTACAGAGTACATCAAACAGAAGCTTGATACAGATAAACTTATTATTATGGGGCATAGCTGGGGTTCGGTGTTGGGAACGATGCTTGTTCAAACATATCCCGAGGATTACAGCACATATATAGCGGTTGGCCAGATGGTCAACATGATAGATAACGAGCGCATGGGTTATGAAACAGTTCTGGAAGCTGCAAGAGCGGCAGGCAACCAGAACGACATAGCAACTCTGGAAGCATTGGCGCCTTATCCCGAAGAGAAGTTTGACGTAAGTTTTAACACCAAGATAACAACACTTAGAGAGTATCAGATTAAGTATGGTCTCGGAACAGGCATGGAGCTTGAAACAGTATTGCCTGTTTTAGTGTCCCCATACTACTCGCTGAGCGAAATGGCGTATTTTTTGACAGTTGACGCACAAAAATATCAAGGTGATTTAATGCGTTTTTTGTTAGAGGATTATGATGCAAGGAACTACGGAACGGAATACAGCGTGCCGGTATACTACATTATGGGTGAAAATGACTATCAAACGCCGTATCCGATTGCTGAAGAGTATTTTGAGGAGATAACAGCACCTGAAAAGAAATTTTTCTCAGTTCCGGACGCAGGACATTTCACCATGCTCGATAATAAAACTGAATTTAACCGTATACTGCTTGAGGAAATAAGGCCAACGCTTTAGCTGTAAAACTGCAGGCTACTGTTTTGTAGGTATAAAAGCAAAAGAGAGCATTCAAAATGAATGCTCTCTTTGTTATAATAATAAAACTCTTGACTTTGACACTGTGTCAAGGTGTATCCTGTATTTGCAAACCGGATTGCAAAGAAGAAAGGAAGCAGATTATGTTCAAGATAAGCGAGTTTTCAAGGCTGGTGCGAGTTTCACCCAGAATGCTGAGGCATTATGAAAAATGCGGGCTTTTCTATCCCGCAGAAATTGACAAATTCACAGGCTATCGGCAATATGGTGCAGCTCAGATTCCGTTGATTTCAAACATTGTCAGGCTCAGGGACATGGGCTTTTCAATAGATGAAATCGGCGAGATATTACCGCACATGGAAAACCCCGATTATATGGACAGAGTTCTGCGTACCAAAATGGCTGTGGTGAGGTTAAGCATCACAGCCGAGCAGGAGAAGCTTGATATGCTCATAGAAATGAGCGACAATGTGCGAAAGGAGAAGAAGATAATGGTTTATGAAGTAAAATTGCAGGAGCTTCCGTCAATTAAGGTGCTGACATTAAGAAGCACAATTCCGCAGTACAGAGATGAGGGCATCCTCTGGGAGAAGCTCGGGAAATTCATGGGTGAAAACGGTATTGTCATGGCAGACAACGGCTATTCCACTTATTTCGATGAGGAATACAAAGAAAATGACCCTGATGTCGAGATAGCAATTCCCGTTGAAAAGCTCGGCGAAAGTAATGGTGAGTTCATCTATAAAGAATATCCACTTATTCAACTGGCGGCGACGGTTCGTTTTTCGGGGCCGTTTGACGGCGGGTATGACGCAGGCTGCGAAAAGCTTGCAAGTTGGATGGAAGAGAACGGATATGAATTTGCGGGGAATCTGCGCGGGCATACAATCGTATCGCCCATGGACGAGGAAAACCCTGAAAAGTGGCTTACCGAGCTGCAAGCTCCGGTTAAGAAGATTGGTTAAAATTCAGCATGAAAAAACCCTCGGCATTGCCGGGGGTTTTGCTGTGCTAATCATCAAAGCCTAATCGTATTTCCATTTTGTCCTCCGCAAGGTCAAGTGCATCTTCAAGCCGTTCGGCTTCGGTGTCAACACTGCGATAATCCTCCCGGCTCAGCAAGCCTTGCCTGTAATCATGTTCCGCCGAGTCTTCCACAGTGCTTATCTGTCGGTCAAGAGCGTCACCCTCGGTTTTTATGTCGAACATATTGTCAACCGTCGCATTTTCCATTTTTGCAACAATTATATCTACCTCTGCAGCTAAAGATGCGAGGTCATAATCGGCGAGAACCTTCTGATTTGAAGAAGGAGCAGCGTCAGACGCCGGCTCCGATTCAGAGGGCGGGGTAGCCGTGTCGGATTGTGAGACAGTGTCGTTTGTTTCTTCTAACCTTGACTGTAGGTCAGCAATATCGTTGGCGATGGCATCTAATTGATTCTGCAACTTTGTTAAATCCGGATCTTGCTGTGTGGGGACAATACAACCAACCATGATCAGTGAAAGAAGAAGAGTTGACAAAAGCAAAGCAACAAATTTTTTCATAAATAAATTCCTTTCCATACAAAGCACTCTGAGTGAACATGCACTTTCATTTTCATGGTACAACTATAGCATAAAAGCATGGAATGAGCAAATTCAAAATTGATTCTCATTATCGTGTAAAATATACTTGACATGATGAAAAATATGTATTACAATATGTCTATAATATTTTGAAGGAGGCTCATTATGTCATACAAGTCAAAGAGAACGATAACGGCGATGTCTGCAGGGTTTCTTGCGATTATCGGTTACATCATCTATGCGCTGGGAGAAAGCGCACCAGCGCAGGATGACTTAAAAGGGTGGGCGCTGTCAATGCTCATTTTCATCGGGGTTATGTTAGCAGTGTCAATCATAATACAAGTTGTCTTTCACATAATTTATGCCATTGGCATAGCCGTTAAAGAAGGTGGAGAAGACGATGAAAAAATCGGGAAAATCATCAAAACTTCAATGGTTGAGGATGAACGTGATAAGCTTATCGAAATGAAATCGTCGCATCTTGGATTCATGGTCGTAGGTTTCGGCGCAATCGTTGCACTTTTTACAGTTTTTTTCGGCATACACATGATTATACCGATGCATATTGTTCTGGGGTCGTTTGCTCTTGGTTCATTTGTTGAGGGAAGCGTAACCATAGTATATAATGAAATGGGTGTGCATAATGGATAAAAAGCTGACCATTACTAATAAAATCCGCACACTGCGCTTCTTTGCGAATGAAATGACGCAGGCAGAGCTCGCCGAAAAGGCGGGTGCTTCCCGGCAAACAATTATGGCGCTTGAAGCGGGGAAATATACGCCGTCTCTCGAGCTGGCTTTCAGAATAGCCGATGTCTTCGGTGTGCCGATTGGAGAGGTATTTGAGCATAAGAAAGAGTGAGAAGAAAATAATCCGTTTCAAACATTTACAATCCTGCCGTGTTTATAGTATACTATACATAAATATGGCAGGATTCATCTATGCCATGAAAATATTAGTTTAGCGGAGGACGTATTTTATGTATTATCTTGGCATTGATGTGGGCGGAACAAACGTTGTTTCAGGCGTTGTTGATGAGAACAATAACATCATTTCAAAGGCGAAGGCAAAGACGAATGTCCCGACAACGCCAGAGCAGTTCGCTGATGACCTTGCCGGCACTGTTTTTTCAGCATTAGGAGAAGCGAATATAACTCTTGATGATGTTCCGTGGGTGGGAATAGGCTGCCCGGGTACAGTGAACCGTGCGACCGGTATAATCGAATTTGCGAACAACCTTTATTTCAGAGATTTGCATCTGAGAGAGCTGATGGAGGAGAGGCTTAACGGCAAGAAGGTTATCCTCGAAAATGATGCCAATGCCGCAGCTTACGGAGAATACATGGCGGGTGCGCTCAAAGGGGCGACAAACGCTATTGCCATCACCCTCGGCACAGGTCTCGGCGGTGGAATAATAATTAACCATAAAATCTATTCCGGCAGTAACTTTGCAGGCGCAGAGATAGGCCATACAGTCATTGTCACAGACGGCAAGCCCTGCACATGCGGAAGAAACGGCTGCTGGGAGAGCTATGCCTCTGCAACAGGCCTTATTAAGATAACCAAAGAGCATATGCAGAACACACCGAAGAATTCCCCGATTTGGGATTTGGTTGACGGTGATATTGATAAGGTCAACGGCAGAACAGCGTTTGACGCCATGAGAGCAGGCGATGCGCTCGGTAAATCCGCAGTTGATGAGTATATCAAGTATCTCGGCGTCGGGCTTACCAATATCGTCAATATCTTCCAGCCGGACATTATTTGCATCGGCGGAGGTGTCAGCAATGAAGGCGATGCACTCATCGTGCCGCTCAAGGAATTTGTTGACAAAGAGCAGTATGCAAATACCTCGGCAAAACAGCCGGTTATTTGTAAGGCAGAGCTTGGAAATGACGCAGGCGTTATCGGTGCGGCATTCCTCGGCGTTCAGGATGAGATGAAATAAGTGGAAAAGATGATAACAGATTTTGGCGTTTTGCCCTCGGGACAAAAAGTTCCGGCTTATACACTGAAAAACGCAAAGGGAGCGGAATTGAAGGTGATTCCGTACGGTTGCCGTGTGCTTTCATTGATGATTCCCGATAAAAACGGAGATTTGGGAGATGTAATTTTAGGGCATAAGACGCTTCCCGAATATTTCGGCTCCAACTATCATGGCGCTTTTGTGGGCAGATATGCAAACAGAATAGGCAATGCAGAGCTTGAAATCGCCGGAATAAAGTATCGGCTTGATAAAAATGACGGAAGAAACTCTCTGCACGGGGGTGAGCTCGGTTATCATCAGGTGCTTTTTGACATAGCTGAGGTGACGGAGGGAGAAAATCCATCTATTACATTCACGCATACAAGCCCTGACATGGATGAGGGTTATCCGGGCGAGCTAAAGCTGAAGGTCAAATATACGCTTACGGAAGAGAATGAATTCGTGCTTGAATATGAAGCGATTTCTGACAAAGAGACGGTTTATAATCCGACAAATCACAGCTTTTTCAATCTCTCCGGGGACTTTTCAAGCGATATTCTGAACACTGAGCTCATGATAAACGCTTCAAAAATCACGGCAGTTTCCGATGATTTAATCCCGACAGGAGAACTCTTACCGGTCGAAGGAACGCCGCTTGATTTTGCACATGCAAAGAAGCTGGGCGACGATATGTTCGCAGACGAGCATACAATAAAAGTAAATGCTGGGTTTGACCATAATTTTTGTGTTGACGGAACAGGCTTTCGTAAGCATGCTGAAGCATATGAACCGACAAGCGGCAGAGTAATGGAGGTTTTCTCCGATATGCCGGGTGTTCAGCTTTATACGTTTAATGCAGGAAGTGATTCAATCAATAAGGACGGCAGCCCTATGCGTCCCCATTCGGCATTTTGTCTTGAAACGCAGTTTTATCCCGATTCTCCGAATAAGCCGGCGTTTCCGTTTAAGACATTGAAGGCAGGAGAGATATTTAAGTCAAAAACAGTATATAAGTTTTCAGTCAGGTAATATAGGGGGCGAAATCGCCCCCTATAATCACGATTCAATCTTAATGGCGGAGAGGGCAGATATGAAAAAAGAAAAATCTTGCGGTGCGGTGGTTTACAGGAGAGCAGGCGAAGCTTTTGAGATTTTGCTTGTCAAGCATATTAACGGCGGACACTGGTCTTTCCCTAAAGGACATGTTGAAGAGGGGGAGTCTGATATTGAAACCGCATACCGTGAGATTCTGGAAGAAACAGGAATCTCTGTTTACATTGACGATGCATTCAGAGAGATTCTCACGTATTCTCCGCAAAAAGATGTGATTAAAGATGTGGTGTTTTTTATTGCTACACCCAAGCAGGGAAATCTTGCAGCACAGCCTGAAGAAATTATGGAGGCGCGTTGGGTAACCGCAGACGAGGCTAAGGAAATTCTGACACATGAATCCAACAGAGAAGTTCTGCGCAGGGTCGTAGAATATCTTAATGACAGGATAAAATAAGTTAGATAAAATCAAGTTTTTGAGAATCAGCGCAGCAGAGCTGTTTTGGGGTGATAATTTGAGTGAATTGACACGGCATCAGGCAAGAATAGAAGCATTTGAGCTTATTTTTGAGCAGATTGTGACAGCGAAGCCGTCAGGCGAAATCTTAGTTGATGCCTTTGATGCAAGAGATTTGGAAATCGACGCCTTCGCAAAAAGGCTTTTTCTCGGCGCAGAAGAAAGCGCAGAGAAGATAGATGAGATTATAGGTAAATATGTAAAGGCGGGCTGGAGTGTTAAGAGGATTTCAAAGGTGTCTTATGCAATCCTTCGCCTTGCCGTATATGAGCTGCTTTTCTGCTCTGATATACCTGTCAGTGTTTCTATAAATGAGGCTGTTGAGCTTGCAAAGGAATACGGAAACACTGACGATTCTTCATATGTAAACGGTGTGCTTTCTTCTGTGGAAAAAGCGGAAGAAATCGAGAAGGATGAATAGGTGACGGCATGTTATCTTCTGTTTTGACAGTCACACAGGTCAACACCTTTATCAAATCACTGATTGAAGGAGACGGACGCCTCAACGATTTCTTTGTCCAAGGGGAGATTTCAAATTTCAATCAGCATTATAAATCGGGGCATATGTATTTTTCGCTCAAGGATGATAAGTCAGCACTCAAGGCGGTGATGTTTTCGTCATCTGCAATGAGGCTGAAATTTGTTCCCGAAGTCGGCATGAGGGTAATCGTCAGAGGCAGAATATCAGTATATGAGCCTTCGGGGCAGTATCAAATCTATGCCGCTGACATTCAACCGGACGGCATAGGCGCATTGAGCCTTGCTTTTGAACAGCTGAAGCAGAAGCTTGAAGCAGAAGGTTTGTTTGATTCTTCACTCAAAAAAGCTTTGCCGCTCTATCCGCAGAATATCGCCGTTATTACCTCTAAAAACGGTGCGGCACTGAAGGATATACTCCACATCACAGGGAGAAGATGGCCCATGGCAAGAATTTTGCTTTATCCCGTTTCCGTGCAGGGTGAAAATGCTGCAGGCGAGCTCATGGCTGCACTGAAAAAGGCTGATGATGAGCAGGTTGCCGATGTAATAATTATCGGACGGGGCGGTGGCAGCTATGAGGATTTACAGGAATTCAACAATGAGGGATTAGCCCACATGATTTATGCCTCTGAAATTCCTGTCGTCTCTGCCGTAGGGCATGAAACAGATTTCACAATAGCTGATTTTGTGGCGGATGTCAAGGCTTCAACACCAAGTGCGGCAGCCGAGCTTGTAACGCCGGATATAAATGACGAGATTTCGAAAGTCGGCTCTTACATTGAATATTTCAAGCTAAAATCAAAGGCTTATATTGAGCAGCAAAAGCAAAGGGCGGATATGTTGATTGAAAATTCACCTCTTGCATCACCTGAGGAGATTCTCTCACAGCAAAAGCAGGCAGTTCTTTTTATGGAGGAAAGGCTGGCTGAAGCTGCAGAAGATATGCATGCAAGCAGAAAGAACAGGCTTGCAATGGTCGCCGGGATTCTTAATTCTCTCAGCCCGCTCAAAACACTGGCGAGGGGCTATTCGTACATTACGAATGAAAGCGGAGAGCTGGTCAATGCAATCGGCAAAGTGAGAATGGGCGAAAAGATAAGTGCAAGAGTTTCAAACGGGAGAATAATTGCTGAGGTTACAGAGCTGGAGGAAGACAATGAGCGATAAAAAACTGACCTATGAAGAAGCAATGGTGAGGCTTTCGGAGATAATCGCTAAGCTTGAATCAGGCGAAGCTGCGCTTGACGAATCAATGGAGCTTTTTGAAGAGGGGGCCAGGCTTTCTGCATTTTGCCACAAGAAGCTTGAAGCCGCCGAGCAGAAGATAATAGAATTCTCAAGCAGTAAAGACAATGACGGAGATGAAAATGAGTAAGCTTTTAGATTATACGGCTTTGGCTGACAGTGCGTTGGAGGACTATCTGAACTCCGATAGCTCGCTTCACAGCGGGCTTTTGTCAGCTATGAATTATACGCTGATGAATGCAGGGAAAAGATTGCGCCCGGCGCTGACGCTTGCCTTCTGTGAGCTGATATCGGGAGATGCAAATCCAGCTCTGCCGTATGCCTGTGCTGTTGAGATGATACACACTTACTCATTGATACATGATGATTTGCCGTGCATGGATAATGATGATTTACGCCGTGGAAAGCCAAGCAATCACATTGCCTTTGGAGAGGCTACAGCTCTCCTTGCAGGTGATGCCCTGCTTACAAAGGCCTTTGAAACAGCATTGACAGATGAAAGTGCAAATGCTGCCAAGGCTGCAAAGCTTCTGGCAAAGCTTGCGGGCGTGAACGGCATGGTCGGCGGCCAGATGATAGATTTGGCATATGAGAATAAAAGCGCAGATATAGCGGTTCTTGAAAAGCTTGTAAGCGGAAAAACTGTTGCACTGATTTCCGCCGCCTGCCAAATGGGCGTAATCGCCGGAAATGGAAGCAAGCAGGAGGAAGAGGTGGCAGCGAGGTATGCCCTTAACTTCGGCATGGCTTTTCAGATTCGTGACGATATACTCGATGTGATAGGAAACAGTGCAAAGCTTGGCAAATCCACCGGAAGCGATGATGAAAACAAAAAAAGCACCTTTGTCTCACTGCTGGGGCTTGAGGCGGCGCAGGAAAAGGTGAATGAATATACAAATCAGGCAGTATTGTCGCTTTCATCGTTCAAGGGCAACACGACATTTCTTGCCTGTTTGGCAAGAGAGCTTGCTACGAGAGATTTTTAATGAGAGAGCTTATCTTCACAATTCCAGAAGAGCAAGACGGCATAGCAGTCAGGGCGTTTCTGCGCAAGCACTTGAAGCTTTCAGCACGTGTTGTTTCAAAGCAGAAATTCACATTTGACGGTCTTTTAATAAACGGGAAGCATGCGAGAGTGGTTGATACACTGAGAGCCGGAGATGAGTTCAAGATATGCATTTCCGATGAAAAAGCCGACTATGAGGCGTCAAATTTGCCGCTCGAAATTCTCTTTGAAGATGAAGATTTTCTTATAATTGACAAGCCGCCGGGTATGCCTGTGCATCCGTCTCCCGGGCATGATAATGACAGCCTGTTGAACGCCGTGGCAAATTATATGGAGCAGAGTGATAAGTATTTCATTTTCCGCCCGATTTACCGCCTTGACAAAGACACAAGCGGAATTATTATTATCGCCAAAAACAGAATTGCGGCCTCGGGGAGTGAGCTCAAAAAGGAGTACTGCGCTGTTGTTGAGGGGAGAACTCCTATGGCTGGTGCGGTATTTGCGCCGATTTCACTTGAAGAGGGAAGCAGAATAAAGAGGAGTGTCGGCGGAAACACAGAAGCCGAAACAGAGTTTCACAGAATCGCTTTTGACGGCAGACATTCCTTGGTGCGTTTGGAGCTGCACACAGGGAGAACACACCAGATAAGAGTTCATATGGCGCACATAGGTCATCCGATTGCAGGCGATGATTTATACGGCGGAAGCAAAGAGCATATAAGCCGCCAGGCACTGATTTGCAAAAGAGTTGAGCTTTCAAATACAGCACTCAGCATGAATGAAGCATTTGAAATAGAATATCCCCAAGACATGAAAGATGCCTTTGGGGATTTGGTTGAATAGCAAACAAAAAAGAGCCGATAGGCTCTTTCTCTTAAACAGCTCTCTGAACTTTTCCTGAACGTAAGCAACGGGTGCAGACATTCACACGCTTAGGTGTGCCTTCAACAACAGCTTTTACACGCTTGATGTTGGGCTTCCAAGTCCTGTTTGAACGTCTGTGAGAGTGAGAAACTTTGATTCCGAAAGAAACACCCTTGCCGCAAATATCACATTTTGCCATATCTGCACCTCCTCTATATAAATGTAATAATCATGCTTTTTGACAGCAGATAAAATTATAGCAGATGAAATGTCAAAAAGCAAGCTTTTTGACAGGTTTTTTCGAAAAGCTTAAAGATGTGCCGTTTGAATTGTCTTTTTTCTCATTTTGCATTATAATTCTTTTTATTAAAGATAAGGAGAAAGTGAAGTTAATATGCTTTTTACATCGATAATGACACTGATACGTGGCGGGCACGTTGATATAATGGCTGTCATCGCACAGATATGCGCAGTGGTTTTTATAGTTTTACTTGTTTTGCCGTTTCATGAGTTTGCCCATGGGTGGGTGGCATATAAATTGGGCGACCCGACTGCAAAGCTTGAAAAAAGGCTGACGTTTAACCCGCTTGCAAGTGTTGACCCGATGGGTGCACTGTGGCTTCTGCTGTTTGGTTTTGGCTGGGCAAAGCCCGTGCCGGTTAATCCAAGATATTTCAAGAAGCCCAAAAGGGATATGGCGATAACTGCTGTGGCAGGTCCAATCGCAAATCTGATTGCGGCACTTGTCGGCGGTTTCATTTGGGTTGCAATGAGTATCTTCATCACAGCATCCAATCCGGTTATTGATTTCCTTTTCCAGTTTGTGAGCTTTTATGTCCTTGTGAATGTGTCAATTGCGGTGTTTAATCTTCTGCCGATTCCCCCGCTTGACGGCTCACGTGTATTGGCGGCATTATTGCCGGATCGCTGGCTGGAGCCTTTCTACCGTTATCAAAACTTCATCATGATGGCTCTCTTTGTGCTTATCTTTTTCGGCGCACTAAACGGTCCGTTAGGTGCGGCACAGTCAGCACTTACAAAAGGCGTAATGTTTGTAGCAGAGCTTCCGTTCAGGCTGTTCGGGTTGATTTAGAAGGGTGAAAAATGGAAAAGCTTAATTACAAAATTGAGGTTTTCGAGGGCCCGCTTGATTTGCTCTTGATGCTCATCTCAAAAAACAAGCTTAATATATACGATATCCCAATCGCCGAGCTTTTAGAGCAATATCTTGAGCAGATAGAGCTTATGAGGCGTGAGGATATGGACGTCGCCAGTGAATTCCTTGAGATGGCGGCAAGGCTTGTATATATGAAAAGCCTTTCCCTTCTGCCGAAGCATGAGGAAGAGGAAGAACTCAGAGCAGAGCTGACAGGACAATTGATTGAATATCAGCAATGCAAAGAGGTGGCGGCAAGGATAGGTGAAGTTATTTCATTTGACAGGCTTACACGTGAGGCGCTTGAACTGCCGCCGGATATGGAGTACAAGGGCACGCACACGCCGCAGGAGCTTCTCTCGGCACTGATGATGGCAATAGGCAAGGGAAAGAGCCTGATGCCGCCCAAGCCCGAATCATTTTCCGGAATTGTGTCACGCAGAATTGTCTCTGTGACGTCGCAGGTGGTTTCTGTGCTCAAAAGCCTTTGGAAAAGAAAGAAGATTTCATATAGAGCTCTCTTTGTCGAAAAGAAGGATAAATCTGAAAGAGTGGCGGCGTTTCTTGCGATTTTAGAGCTTATCAAGGGCAGAAGGATTCGCATAGATGGAGAAGGGGATAAGGCAGAGGTCAAATTAATCAGCGGAGGAAGAACATCCGAATGAGCAGTTTATTGGGGCAGATAGAGGCAATTATTTTTTCAAGCGGAGAGCCAGTAAGCATTGACAGAATAGCACAGGTTCTGAATGTCAGGAACAATGAAGTGCTTGAAGCGATTGATACATTAAGCGAAAAATACAATTCACCCGGGAGCGGTGTAAATATAGTAGTCCTTGATAAAAGCGTGCAGATGTGTACCAACCCTGCATTTGCCGAGGAGGCAAGGGAAGCCCTGGATTTAAGGCGAAATCTCCCGTTATCACAGGCAGCGCTGGAGGTTTTGGCTGTTGTGGCGTATAATCAGCCGGTGACAAAGGCCTTTGTGGAGCAGGTGAGAGGCGTGGATTGCTCGGGCGTTGTAGGAAGCCTTATGCAAAAGGGGCTTTTAGAGGAAAGAGGACGCTTAGAGCTGCCGGGAAGACCTCTTCTATACGGCACGACAGAGAATTTCCTGCGTTGTATGGGTGTGAGCTCTGTCTCAGAGCTGCCCATACCCCCCAGGAGCAAGCTTGAAGAGGAAAGCGAGCAGCTGTCACTTGAGGCAACAGAAGAAACCGACGGGGAATAATTGAAATGAGGTGGAAGAATGACAGCACTTATAATCATTTTGAGTATTTTTGCATTCATTTTTCTTCTGACCTTAATCCCGCTCAAAGTGAAGCTTGTTTTTAGTGAAGAATTTGCTCTGACAATCAGGTATCTGTTTCTGAGATTCAAAATCTTCCCTTCGAAGGAAGAGCCGATAGAAGAAAAAGCGGATTCCTCTGCCGAAGAGCAAAAGCCTGAAGGCATGGGAGGCAGATTTCACTCCGGCGGGGTACGGCGGCTGTGGTAGTTACGTGGATCACTGTGGCATCGGCATGGGTCAGTGGACGAACAACCGCAACCGGTTGCTGCTCGGCTACGCCGAGGCCCGGGGGTTGAACTGGTTCGACCTGCCGACCCAGTTGGCCTTCATGGTCGAGGCTGACAGTGCCTCTGGTGTCGTCGCCGAGATGATCACCAATCCGAAAGCCACCCCGGCCGAGGCGGCGTCGTTCTTTCTCGACCGGTGGGAGATCCCGGCCGATCCGGAGGCGACCAGGGTTGGCCGCGAGGAGTCTGCCGCAGCATGGTACGCATTATTCCCGGCCTGGACGACCACCGCCACGCAAACAGACGACACCCAGTATTCCGCAGGGCAGGCGATACGGCCACTCATCGTAGCCGGTGCCGCGATGAGTGGTGAAAGCTCTGGCCTGGGGTTGGCATTGAGCGGTGTCTGCTCTCCTGGCGCTCCGAAAAGCATGGACGCGATCGGGGCGCCGCACGACGCCGCCCTCGGCTCCCAGGGCTGGACCTTGAAGCCAGGTGCGGATTACTCCGCTGTGGGCTGCGCCCAGGGCTCAGTGACATACACCAACGGTGACCTGAGAGACCCCGCGCTTGTAACCTCATCACCTCCTAC
>QMCE01000618.1_pt1 | contig 18462 bp, 8 predicted proteins | sample 1821851 | NCBI WGS metagenome assembly QMCE01 (sample SAMN09453174, study PRJNA476694) | Termite gut metagenome, whole genome shotgun sequencing project. | isolation source: worker | host: Odontotermes sp. | place: South Africa:Pretoria | collected 2016-01-28
ACTATGGCCGGAAGGTTCTCCGCCGCCCATTCGACGCCCAACTGACGGCCGTTCACGAGGATAAGTATCGTGGGCTTGCCGCTCGCCGCCACGCGCTCGATAAGTTCGTTTTGCAGCCCCGGCAGGTCGATGTCCGAACGGTCGGTATCTTCGCCGCCCGTGCGTTGCGTCCACCTGTGTCGCATCATATATTCACCCGCGACCACTATGTTGAGGTCTGCTTTGCGTGCTTGTTTGGCAGCTTTTTCGATCGCCGAGGCCGACATATCCATCGGGTTCCAACCTTGGTCTACGAAGTCGAATTCCACATCGGGGGCCACTTCACGCAGACCTTCCAAAATAGTCGTCACGTTTTCGGGACGTTGGCTCGCCGACCAGTCGCCCAGAATGTTCTCGTCGTCGGCGTTTATGCCCGTCACCATCACACGGCGGTACTTCTTGCCGTCGAGCGGCAGCAGACCGTCGTTTTTCAGCAACACGATCGAGTTTCTCGAAGCCTCCAGCGCCGTTGCGCGATGCTTGTCCGATAGGCGCACATCCATCGTGCGGGCTTCGTCGGCATAGGGATTTTCAAACAGGCCGAGACGGAATTTCACCTCCAGAATGCGGCGCACGCTCTCGTCGATGCGGCTTTCGGGGATGCGTCCTTCCCTCACCAGTTCGCACACCAGCTCCGTCCACTTAACGCCGTGCATGTGCATATCCATGCCCGCCATGATCGACTGGTAGAATGCCTCCTTGAGGCTTTCGGCGGTATGGTGCAGGTCGTAGATGTGCTCTATGTCCATCCAGTCGCTCACCACGAAGCCCGCGAAACCCCATTCGTCGCGCGCCACGTCCTGCATCAGCCACTCGTTCTCGTGGGCGGGAATGCCGTTCACTTCGTTGTGGGCGGTCATCAGCGAACCCGCTCCGGCCTCGATGCCGAGACGGAAGGGCGGGAAGAACACTTCGCGCAAGGTGCGTTCCGACAGGTCGGTGGGCGAACCGTTGGTGCCGTTGATGGGCTCGCTTCCGCCCACGAAGTGCTTCATGCAGGCCAACACGTCATACTCCGAGTTCAACGCGCCCTGATAGCCCTTCACCGATTCTGCGCCCAGCACACCCACCAGATATGGGTCTTCGCCGTAAGTTTCACCCACACGTCCCCAGCGGGCATCGCGCGCCACCTCGACGTTGGGGTTGAATGTCCAGTGCATATTCATCGCCCTCATTTCGGCAGCCGTCTGGCGTGCGATTTTATACGCCATCTCCGGGTCGAAAGACGAAGCCAACCCTATGTTGGTGGGATACACCGTGTTGTCTGGTGCGTTGGCGTTGCCGTGAATGGCGTCGATACCGAAAATGATGGGTATCGCCAGTCGGCTCGACATAGCTTCGCGCTGCAACATATTGGCCTCTTCGATCGTGAGGACGTGCAGGAACGAACCCACCAACCCTTGCCGCGTCCACCCGATAACGGTGTCGCCCGTGATACCCGGATAGAATGCCTGCGCGGTGTTGTTGTGCAGGTCATCCTCGGTCAGCACCGCCGAGTTGGCTTTTATGTGTTCCACGCCGACGAACTGGTTCATCTGTCCCACCTTTTCTTCGAGGGTCATGCGCCCCAGGAGGTCTGCCACACGTTCGGCAACGGTTGCTTTGCTGTTTTTATAAGTCGCCTCGGGGCTTGTCGCTCCGCCGGAGATCGCTGCCGTCACAGCCATAATCGTAACAAGGGTCTTTTTCATTGTGTTTTTTTGCGTCATCGCTTTCAGGTTGTTGATTACAGGTCTTCGCGGGTCAAAATTCGCGGATCGGCGAACGCGGTGGCCCAATAGTTCCCGTTATAGGCAGGGTCTCTGGTAAAATTGTCGTTCCAGGGCATATACCACAGCCACACGTCGCCTTCGGAGTGCATCCCGTCGGCCGAGGGTATGTACCCGCACTCGGTCAGCGCCACCATCTTGCGGAGACCTGCCGTGTGTGCGGTTTTTTTGAACTGGTCGATGTGCGAGGCTCGTCCGGCGGTTTGGTTGGCATCATAAATGTCTATGCCGATAATGTCCACAAATTCGTCGCCCGGATACCACGTTATTCCCTCGTGGTACCATTGGGGCAAACCGGTGATGCTGTTCGTCCACACCCATATCAGGTTGTCGAGCCCGTTCACGTTCACCATCCTGTCGTACATCACTCTCCACAACTCCACACAGGCGGCGGCCCTGTCGCCCGAACCGTTGCCCCACCAGAACCATGCTCCGCCCCACTCGTCGCGATTGCCCTGGGCTTCGTGCAACGGCCTCCACAACACGGGAATGCCCGCATCCTGCAACTGCGCCAGGTATTCCGACACGAAGTCTATTTCATCCATCATCTGTTTGTATCCTTCCGAGTCGGGGTCGAAAATATCCGATGCGTCGAACCCTGAGTATGTAGGCCTGCCCGTGTCGGGCTTGCAATAGAACTCGTCGCTCGCACCCGAGGGGTCTCTCCAGTGCCACATACACGAAACCAATCCTCCTGCGGCGTCCCATGCGATGGCGTTATCTATCAACTCCGAGTACGGCCTGTCCCAATTCGCCCACTTCTCCTGACGGTTCACGTTCATAAAGTCGAAACAGGCTATGGCGGTGTTCAGGCCCGTATTCTCCACTATCCAATCGTTACTTTCGGTTCCGACGGTATATTGCGCCATCGAGCCCGTCAGCGTTTTTTCGCCGAACCACCCTTTGAAACGTTCATACAACGCTGCGGCTTCGGGCCCCGCGTTCGGATTCGTGAGCGCCGGGTCGATATCGAAAACCAACGCTCCCGAGATGTCGGGATTGGGCGTGGGCAGTTCGGGGGGCGTGAAAGTTGTGAACGAAAAGTTGAACGCTTCGTTCTGCTTGCCTCCGGTTTTTGCTTTCACCGCTCCCGCACCCACGGCGAGGGTATATTGCGTGGAGGCCTGCAATGCGCCGTGGGTCACGGCTATCGTTGCGATGTTGGCTCCGGCACCCACTTCGAAGGGCGTTACCGACGGCGAAATGGTGATTTTGGTCGCATCGACAATGTCGATCGGCGTAGACCACCTGATGGATATCTCACCCGCTTCGAGCGCAACGTCTGTTGCGCCATCCTCGATAGATGTGGTCGCCACACTCGGAACTTTCCCCTCGGGCTCGGGCTTATCTTCGCCGCACCCGGTTGCCACAAAGGCCACGGTAGCCATCATACATGCCGCCGCCGCTATTTTCGACAAGCCGCTCACCGACCGTCGTAAATTGTTGTTCATCGTCACTTTAAAACCTGTTCAGTTAGTGTATTCTTCGTTTGTCGCCCGCGCGCTCAATTCTCCGGCCCCGCTCTCAATTCTCCGGCCCCGCGTTCAATTCTCCGGCCCCGCGTTCAATTCTCCGGCCCCGCGTTCAATTCTCTCGTGCCTTGGCAAAAAACTCTGTACGCACACCCCACCATTCGCGGCCTGTCCAGTGTCCTGCTTGCGGATATCCGCGATACTCTTTGGGCGAGGTGATGAGGTTGTATCCCGCGAAATTTGTGTGCGGGGGGCACACTTCGTCTTGCAGACCGAAACCCATCAACACGGGGCAACCGATCTTGTCGGCGAAGTTCTTCACGTCGAAATACGACAGCGTCTTGTACAGCTCCCCGTCCGTCAGGCCCAACTCACCGGCACGGTTCAGCACCGGTTCGGTAGGCCAGTGAACGATCGAGAAATAGTCCTGATAATCACTGAGGAACGGAATTGTGGGTGCGGCTGCGGCTATGCGGTTGTCGAGTGCTGCCGCGACCATCGTGAATGCGCCTCCCTGCGAACCACCTTCGGCGAATATGTGCTCAGTGTCCACTTCGGGGCGCGAGGCTATGAAATCGACGGCGCGCACCAGGTCCATGAAGGCCCCGCGATAGTAGTACCCGTCTTTATTGTCGAGACCGTAGGTGATCCAGTCGCCATACTTGTTTTCGGGTTCGTTCAACCCCTGTCCGCGCACCGACAGCACAAATTCGGCATAGTCGGGAGCGCCGTCGGGATGGAAACACCACGGCTTCGAGCCGTAGCCCATATAGTTGATGATGGCGGGATATTTCCCCGGCTTGTTGGGCTTGGCGTAGAAGCCTTGAATCTTTTCGCCACCCAGCGAGCGCATCTCCACACGATATATGGTGCGTGCCACCGACGACGAATCGGGCAACGGAATGAGTTTGTACTGCGGGGCGACGGCATCCAGTTCCGCACGCGCCTTTTGCCAGAATTGGTCGAAATCGGGCTGACGATCGATCGGCGAGACGATCTGTTCGGGATCGAGACCGATGTTGAAACGCTTCAGCGTGTCCACTCCGTTGGCGATCACCATACAGCGATAGAAACCCGCTTCGGGCAGCGCGACCTCGAAAGCCACCTCCGACGACTCTCCCGCCGCGACCTTCACCTTTTGCGTCACGTCGAACACCGGAGCGAGCCGTTCATAAGAGAACCTTCCCGTTTCCGCATCGAACCCTTTGCACCTGTCGGGCGATGCGACGAGGCGCAACGTTCCGCGAACGGCCAACGAGTCCGAAGCCTCTGCGATAACCCTCACTACGGGCACTGCGGGCGATACGGCCAACCACTCTTCGTTTTCCACGACCGTGTAGGCTCCCCCCTGGGTCGGCGAGTAGCACCCCGCGAAGAGTGCTACCGCCGACAGCGTCACTAACCAATTACCAATCCCTAAAATCCTGTTCATAACCATTTATTTTTGTAGAGTTCGTTTTTAATCTCCGTCTCTTGCTCTTTTTTGCCCTTTTCGCCCCGGTTTTCACCCGCTCCTTGCCACATAGGCACCACTATGCGGCTCGTCGCGTGCAAAAACAGAGGCTAAAATGCCTAAAAAATAGCGGCGGTCGGAAACTCAAAACAAACTCTTGATTTTCTCATTCGTTTTGCGCACAAGTTCCACAGCATTGTCGCCCACAAACACCGAGTTCAACCCCTGTGCTTCCTGTGCGGGGTCGCCGGTGTATGGGTCGCCCGGCTGCCAGAACTCGTGTACCGCCCGGGCTTCTCCGCCCCAGCCCCAGATGTTACAACCCGCCAACAGACCTCCATTTTCGGCTTGCCTCTCCATTTCGGCCAACACCTCTTTATAATAGGTATCGCGTGCCGTGGTGGGGCTGCCCGGCGCGAGACCGAAACCGTCCCTCGGGAAACCGAACTCTTCCAGCGTCACGGGTTTACCCACACCGCCTGCCAGAGCGCCCGCAACCTCCAGATGCTCACCTATGTAGGCCATGGTGTTCTCTATGGCGCGATCGACCCATTTTTCGGGATCTTCGGTGCCGTCCTCGTTACGCAACCAACCCCAGTTGAAGGGCCAGATATGGATGTTGCCGTAATCTATATCGTCGAGTGCAAGGATACGCCCCCACAACTCCATGTCGTTCTCGCAGCCCCAACTTCCTTCGCTGCCCACCGACACCATGTGGTTCCCGTCGAGGCCCTTTATGAGGCTCGCCACGGAGGCTATCCACTCATATAGCAGCTCTTTGTTCTCTTGGGCGAATGCACGCGGCTCGTTGGCTATCTGCCAACTGAATATCGCGGGGTCTTCGGTGTAGGGCAGCCCCGTGTAGCGGTTCGTGCGCGAGATTATGTACTTGACGTGGTTCGCAAATAGCTCTTTGGCCCTCTCCGAGCGCAGATAACCCTTCACATACTGCATATATGTGTCCCAGCCGTCGATGGCGGGCACGGGAGCTTTGGTGCCTTCCGCCCACGACAGATATTGCGAATAACCGCCGCTCCACTCCCAAGCGTTGTTCAGATACAACACCGCCTTCATGTCGCGCTTGCCGAGTTCGGCCATCAGGAAATCCAACCCGTCCAGAATATCGTCGTTATACTCTCCGGGCGCGGTTTGCAACGTGGGTTCGGCTTTGGTGGGCACACCCGACAGGCCGTCCGAACCCACCAGGATGCGCAAATTGTCGGCGCCGATGCTCTTCAGCATATCGAGTTCACGGATAAGACGTTCGCGGTCGCCTCCTTCGCCTTGCGAGCCGAGTATCGCGCCGTACCAGAAGTTCATGCCGGCGAAATAGATCGGCGTGGCGTCCCGTCCGACGAAATGGCCGTCGGCGACAGTGATAAAGTTCTTGTTTTCAGCTTCTTGTTCCTGGCAGGAGCAGAGTGCTATGAGCGAAACGAGCGAAAAGGTGAGTAGTCTGGAAGGGCGCATGGTTTTGTGTGATTTTACGACGTAAAAGTACTCAGCCCTCCCAAGGCAAACAAGTATTATTATATGCAATAATGATACTATTTTGACATCGGCCCTTAACCGTATCGAAACACAACCGTCGTTATTTTGATACAAAACAGCAACTATCCGATACAAACCGCCCCGCCCCGGCACCCACGGGCCCGCGTTTACACGACGAACCGGCTCTTGCGATACAGATTGCGGAATTCTTTGGGTGTGGAACCTTTTTTGCGCTTGAATATGCGGTTGAAGTTCGACAGGTTGTTGAAACCGCACTCGTAACATATCTCGGTCACGCTGGTGGTGGTGTCTATCAACAGCCTCGATGCGTTGCCTATTCTCAGGTCGATGATGTAGTCGGAGAATGTTTTGCCTGTGCGCAGTTTGAAGAAACGGCTGAACGCCGCCGAGCTCATTCCCACCAGCGAGGCGGCATCGACGAGTTTTATATCTTCCTGAAAATGAGCGTTGATATACTCTTTGATCTTTTTCACCCTGCGCGAGTCGGGCTCTTGCGGGGCTTTGGCAAAGACGCCCGTCGTGAGCGTGCGTACACCTTCGCTTATCGAGAGTTCGAACAGCAGGTTCAGCAACCGGGTCACCTGATGGAAACTCTTCTCTTCCGACGATATCTGGTCGAGCAGCGAATAGACCTTCATTATCGCCTTTTGCGGAAAGACGAGGCCGTACCGCGCCTGTTCCAACATTTTGCGTATCGAGTCGAACTGCCTGCGTGCCAGCAGCGAGGGTGCGAACAGGTCGGGCGAGAATTGTATGGTTATTTCGCGAATGCTCTCCGAGCGGCAGTCGCCCTGTTCCCAGGCGTGTTCCACATCGTCGCCGCCCACCAACACCAGCTCATAATCGCCGACCTTCTCGACCGAGTCGCCCATGATCCGTATCAGGCCCGCCCCGTTCTCGATGAAGTTCAATTCATACTCGCGATGTATGTGCAGCGGATAGGTGAACTCCTTTTTGTGGCGTTCCACGATGTAGAAACAGTCCTTTTCGCTCAGCGGAGTGATCTCCGATATCAACAGGTTATCTTTCATAGGCTTCGGGCAAATGTACAAAAAAACCCGCGATAATGCAAAACCCCTACCAGCCAGCAACCCCCTGTCGGCCTGCAACCCCCCTGTCGGCCAGCAACTCTCGCGAGGCTCGTCTCTCCGCCCCCCCCGCACTTATCGCGAGACCAGCCTCTCGTCTCTCCGCCCCCTTGCTATCCCGCCACGAGGGTTATGTGCAGCAACACAGGCTCTGCCCCGAAGCCTGTCCGAGAACTTGCCCCGAAGCCTGCCCGAGAACCCCGCCGACTCCGAACTAACCTGCGAGCACCGCCGCAAAAGCGCACCCGAGAAACCCCTTTATCCCTTACTTCACCTTTATCTTCACCGTTTCGCTTCCGATCCCTTCGACCGAGGCTGTCAGCGTCACACTTCCGCGCCCCGTGGCCTGCACCACCGCCAACGCTTTGCCCGAAAAGAGTTTCCGTTCGGGGCGCGACAGCGACATCCCGTCGGTCGGGTCGCCATTGTCCGTTCCCACTATCCGGCCTCCTTCGACCGTGAAACGCACGAGCTCCGAAGCGGTCGGAACGGCCACACCTTCGGCATCGACCAACTCCACCGTCACGAACGAGAGATCGCTTCCGTCACCCTCTATCCGCGTTCTGTCGGGGGTCAGCCTCACAGCCACAGCCTCTCCCGCCGTTCTCACTTCGCGCCGCAACACTTCGCGCCCGTCCAGATACGACACCGCTTCCAACACTCCCGCTTCGAAGGGCACTCTCCATGCGACGTGCATCTCTCCGTTCTGCTTGGCCCTCCGTCCGAGCGAGCGTCCGTTCACCAGCAACTCCACCTCGTCGGCGTTGTTATAGTATGCCCACACATCTACCTCCTGCCCTTCGCTCCAATTCCAGTGCGGGAAGATGTGCAGCACATCGTCCGTCGTCCACTCCGACTGGTAGAGGTAATATGCGTCCTTCGGGAATCCGGCCAGATCGACGATCCCGAAATACGAACTGCGCGAGGGCCACCAGAACGGCGTCGGCTCGCCCAGATAGTCGAACCCCGTCCACACATATATGCCCGACACCCAGTCGTGGTCGCGCATCATCTTCAGGCTCGTTTCGTGCGAACTTCCCCACGGAACATGGCAGTTGTCATAAGCCGAGCAGTGGTTCACGGCTTGCGTGAACCGCACATCCCAACTCACCGGCCACACGAATGTGGTGTCCGACGGCATCATGTAGTAGCCCCTCGATGCGAGCGCCGAGGTCGATTCGGTGACCAGCAGCTTCTTGCCGGGAAAAACTTCGGGGAACGCCAGCCAATCCGCCTCGTGATAGTTGAAACCGATGATATCGAGCGCGTCGGCCTCGAACAGAAAGTTGAAGGGCCTCGTTTCGTTGCATCCCGCCGTCACGGGCCTCGTCGGGTCGAGTTCCCGCACCATGTCTGCCATTTTGCGTGTCAGCAGAGCATTGACGTGCATAGTGGTGTCGATGTAACGCTGCCCCGACATCCTGCCGGCGAAGTTCAACAGCGTGTTCGCCTGTTGAATATCCATCGTGTCCGTCTCGACGTGCAACCACTGCTCCAGCACCTCGTTCCCTATGCTCCACATCACCACCGAGGGGTGGTTCCTGTCGCGCAATACATGGTCTGTCAGGTCGCGTTCATACCACTTTCCGAAATGGTGCGAATAGTCATGCTCGGTTTTGCGCTTTCTCCACACGTCGAACGTTTCGTCCATCACCAGAAATCCCATCCTGTCGCACAGGTCTAACAACTCCGGCGCGGGTGGGTTGTGCGATGTGCGGATGCTGTTGCAACCCATCGCGCGCAGGATCTCCAACTGCCTCTCTATGGCGCGCACATTCACCGCCGAGCCGAGACACCCCAGGTCGTGGTGCATACACACCCCCTTGATCTTCATCGCTTCGCCGTTGAGGAAGAAGCCTTTTCCGGCATCGAACTCGAACGAACGGATGCCGAACGGCGTTTCGTAGCTGTCCACCACCACACCCTCGCGCTCGACGTGCGTCACTGCGGTGTATATCGCCGGGTTTTCGGGCGACCACAATTCGGGCCCGGCGACCGCCACACGCTGCACGGTCTCTGCACACTCACCCGTTTCGATCGCGAGCCCCGCGAGCCCCGTGCGCTCCGTTGCCGCCACCCGCTTTCCGTGCGGATCGAGTATTTCGGTCCACACCACCGCTTCCACCGCCTCTGCCGAAGCGTTGCGTACCGTAACGTCGATAGACACGTTTGCCCTGTTTTCGGCCACCTCGTAACCGGCTGTGACGAACGTCCCCCAGTTGTCGATATGCAGCTCGCCCGTTCTCACCAACCACACGTTTCGATAGATGCCCGAACCGGTGTACCACCTCGAATTGGGCTGCTCCGAGTTATCGACCCTCACGGCCACGACATTCTCCTCGCCCTGCCTGAGATAGGGCGTCAGGTCGTAGCGGAACGATATGTAACCGTTCGGGCGATGTCCCAGCAGCGTGCCGTTCACCCACACGGTGCTGTTCCAATACACCCCGTCGAAGTCTATGTAGAACCTCTCGCCCTCGAACCTTTGCTGCGGGACGAAACTCTTGCGATACCAGCCGATACCTCCGGGTAATGCACCCGAACCCGGCGTGGCGGGATTTTCGACCGCGAAATCGCCCTCTATGCTCCAGTCGTGCGGCACATCGAGCGCGCGCCACTCCCCGTCGTCATACTCCACGGTTTCCGCTCCGGCGGCATCGCCGGGATGGAAACGCCACTCGTCGTTGAAACTCTCCCTGAGCCTCGCTTCGTCGCCCTTTCCGGCACACGAGGCGCACGAGATACACGCGACCACCAGCAACCCCACTGCCGAGACCGCCGATATAACCATAGATTTTTTCATAACCTTTCAGAGTTTTGCTTGAAATTTCCCGCTTCCGTTCCCGTTCCCGTTTCTATTCCTTCATCATCGCTTCGAGCACTTTGGGATGCGCCGCTTTGTATGTGCGCCTGTCGAACAATCCCGATCCTTCCGAGTCGGGAGTGCCGCTCGTCGCCCCGTTGTCCCAGTAGACCGGAATAAGGCCGTTGGCCACCATTGCGTGGGTCAGATAGCCGAGGAAATAGACGTTGCTCGCGTCGTGGTCGGCTTGATCGGCGCCGAGGCCCGTGCGGAACGTGCCGCCATATTCACCCACTATGACGGGTATTCCCTTATCCACGAAAGCCCTCTTCATCTTGGCGAACTGCCCGTCGGCAAAGTTCTCGTCGCCCCAATTCGCTTTACGCCGGTCGGCACCCTCAACAGGAGCTTCGGGACGGTTGCCCCACACGATCTTCACGTTCGGATCGTTTCCCGGCATGATGGTGAATTCATACGGGTCGTAATAGTGCACCTCGACGAAAAGCCGCCTCTCGGCGCTATCTTCGGGCATGGTCATGCGCTCCACCGCATTATCTATATTGGTGTTGTAGGCCTGCACCACAAGGTTGCGATATGCGTTCCGTCCCCCTGTCGAGCGCACGGCATCCACAAAGGTCTGGTTGAACGACTCCTGCACTTCGAGGTTTTCATTCGTCGGCGGGCCGAAATTCACCTGCACCTCGTTGGTGCCGGAGAATATGAGTTTTTGGTCGAAATCCCTCATCCGCACGCCGATCTGCTTCCACAGCGCCGCCATTTTTCGGTTGATCTCCTCCTGATTGGCATAGAACGGGTTGTCTTGCAGCCATCCTCCGTCCCAGTGGATATTGATCGTGACATAGAGATCTTCCTCCAGACACCAACCCACGACTTCGGCCACACGGTCGAGCCACGCCGGGTTCAACTTATGTGTACTCCGGTCGATAATATGGCTGTCCCACCCGCACGGAATGCGAATCGTTTTGAACCCTGCGTCGGCGACCATCTTTATCAACTCGCGCGTCACGGGCGGATTGTTCCATGTTCCTTCGCCTGCGGGCGGCTCCATGGTGTTGCCTATGTTCCAACCGATGCCCATTTTGGCCGCCATCGCCACTGCGTCGTCGGTCATACCCGTGTCGTCGGCAGGTATCCCGGGGTCGGGAGCGTTTTGCACTATGACGACGGTATTCCGCGCCGCTCCGGCCTGAAGCGTCACCGAGCCTGAGCGAGGCGCATATCCGTCGAACGCGGCGAGGCGGAACTTCAACACAATGTTGTAATCTCCCGACGGGGTTCCGGTGCCATCGGCGGTGATCCAGTTCCCTTCGATCGAGACCGTGGGTTCGCCCGAGCTTTTGATCTTCACTTCGACCGTTCCTCCCTCGGGCGACACCCCCTCTATCAGTGCGCTATCGACCTCCAACACATCGAGATATGCCTGCGTCACCTCTATGGTTTCGATCAACTCTCCCGCCGTCACGGTGAGCGTTGCGCTCCGGAGTTCGAGGTCGGGGTTCAGCTGTGCCGTCACCCTCACCTGCGTGGCACCCGTGCCTTTGCCCGACGCGGGATCGACGTTTAGCCACGCCACGCCCTCTGCGCCCGAGATACTCCACCCGACGTTGGTCGTGACGATAAAAGTTTGTTCCCCGACCTCATGAGTGAAAGACAACTTATGTGTCGAAACGCTCAACTTTGGTTCTGCCGCATCTCCTCCGCACGAGGCTTGCACCGAGGCGAGCCCCACCACGAGCGACATTATGAATAATATACGTTTCATCCGCCGGCGGGTTATTTCGTCAGTTTCATTTCAGCCTTTGCGCCCTCGTATACTATCGTTTTCGGGGCGGCGGTTTTTCCGTCGGCGGTGTGCACGATGGCGGTGAATGTGCGTTTGGCCGGCATTCCTTCCCAGCTTCCCGTCCTGTCGCCTATGGTGAGTGTGCCTTCGGCGTCGTTCCACGCCAATTCGATGGTCGAGTACAACCCTTTTTCGTAGTTGTAGTTCACCCCTTCGTCTTCATAGACGGTGAAACTGCCGTCGGCGCCCGCCCATATCTCTATGGCGAGGTCGTTCTGCGGAGTTGCGGTCGAGGCCACTTCGCCGCCCATCGGGACGATAGCCCCTGCGCGGACAAACATCGGCATCCTTTCATAGGGAGCATCTGCGTCTATGGTCTGTCCACCCGCTACGGGACGTCCCGTATTGAAGTCATACCACTTTCCGACGGGCAGATACACCTTCCTCGAACGCGCCTTGAATTCATACACCGGGCACACCATCAGCGAAGGGCCGAACATATATTGGTCGCCCACGTCGAATGTTTTCGGGTCGCTCGCAAAATCCATCACCAACGCCCTCATCACCGTGTAGTCGTCGAAATGCACCTTTCCGGCCAGCGAGTAGATATACGGCATCAGACGATAGCGCAACTTGTCATACCACACCATACTTTTGTACGCGGGGTGTCCTGCGGGGGCGAGGTTGTATATTTCGCGCAGGGGATACTCGCCGTGGCTGCGGAACAGCGGGCACATCGACCCGAATTGGAACCAGCGCGTATTCAACTCCCTCCACTCTTCCATATCGGCGCTGCCCTCCTGTGCCCTTTGGTAACGTCCTTCGACACAGAAACCGCCTATATCCATCGTCCACCACGGAATGCCCGACAGCGCGAAGTTCAATCCGGCGGGTATCTGTGCTTTCATATCTTCCCAACGTGTGCCTATGTCGCCGCTCCACGTTGCGGTCGAGTAGCGTTGCAGCCCTGCGAAGCCCGAACGGGTCAAAAGGAATACGCGCGCGTCGGGATTGACCTCGCGCTGTCCGTTATAGATGGCTTCGGCGTTCACCAGCGCGTATGCGTTGAAGAACTCTTCGACCACACCGGTCGAGAAGGGTTTCATCAGCTCTTTGCGATACTCCATGCTGGCGTTCGAGTTTATATCTGGCTCCGAGGCGTCCATCCACCATGCGTCTATCCCTTTGGAGTAGAGTTTGTCGTTCATCTGTTGCCAGAACAGTTTGCGTGCGTCGGGGTTGAATGCGTCGTAGAAACCGCCTATATAGCCTCTGCCCACCCAGTCGCGAATACTGTCTTTCACGGCGCGGTTATACATCCATCCCTTTTCGTCGAACGCTTTGTAGTTGTCGGTGGTGTGGTAGAATTTGGGCCACACCGAGATCATTATCCTCGCACCCTGTTCGTGCACCTTGTCCACCATGCCTTTGGGATCGGGGAAACGCGCGGGGTCGAAGTCGTGGCTGCCCCACGAATCTTCGGGCCAGTAGAACCAGTCCTGCACCATGTTGTCGATGGGGATATTCCTCTGGCGATATCCTTGCAGCGCATCCAACAGTTCGTCCTGGGTCGAGTAGCGCTGGCGGCTCTGCCAGAAACCCATGGCCCACTTGGGCATCACCTGCGCTTTGCCCGTCACGGTGCGGTATCCTCCGATCACTCCGTCGAGGTCTGCTCCTTTGATGAAATAGTACTCCACCCTGTCGCCCATCTCGCTCCACAGGGCGATTTGCTTCTGTTCTTCGACGGGGCGGGGGCTGAGCGCTTTCAGTCCCATGTACGACGCGCCTCCGTCGGGCAGCCAGTCTATAAGCAACTTGCGGCTCTCTCCGGCCTTCATATCGACGGTGAATTTATAGCTGTTGGGGTTCCACGCCGTGCGCCACCTTTCTGCCACTATCTCCTCTCCGTCGAGCGACACGGTGGTGTAGCCCGCATAGTAGAGAATGAAGTGATACCTGCCCGTTTCTGCTGCCGTGATGGTTCCGTCCCAGGTAACGTGCGAACCTGCGAGGTTGAACCCTTCGGGGAATTTCCCGATCGTTTCGAGATTTTCGTAATCTATCTCGCTTTCGTTCCTCACCACTTTCACGTCGGGGTTGTAGAGCGAGGTGTATGTGGCGGTCAGCCCTTCGCCGGTGCCGTCTGCGCCGCGAACGGTAAAGAGCTCATCGAGGTCGGAGTATGGGCGCGGGTTGCCGAAACGCGAGAACGAATAGTTGTCCCACAGGATACCGTAACCGCCCGTCGATACGACCAGCGGCACCGACACTTTGGTGTTGTACTGATACAGTGCTTCGTTCCTGCCTTTCCAGTTCCACTCGTCGCTCTGGTGCTGTCCCAAGCCGTAGAGCCCCTCTTCAGGGTCGGAGTCGAAGCGTGTGGTGAGCTCGTAGGCCTCCTTGCCGCCTATTTCGACGGGGGTGAAGCTGCGCGCCTCTTCGCTTATGATCTGTTTGCCGTCTGCATCGAAAAATGCGACCAGACCGTCGGTCAGTCCGACCCGTGCTTCGAGGCCTGCGGTTTTGAGCGCCACCACTCCGCCCGCTTCGGCCACGCTCCACCCTTCGACGGGGGTGCGTTCGTAGGCGGTGATGAGGCTGGTGCGTTCGGTGAGTTTTTCACCTGCGGGCATGGCTACGACGCGGATTATGTCGCCTCCCGCGACGGGTTCGAGGCGCACGACCCCGGCGGCGGTCTTGACTGTCACTCCGAATTCGTCGGAATGGAATTTACTTTGGTTGCATCCCGCAAGCAACATTACGCACGAGATAGCGGCGAGGATAGTGTTTTTCATGTTCGATGGTGGTTTTTATTGTGATTTTATACGAATTAAGGCGAATTTACACTGCCAAAAGTATATACTTTTTTTGTAACATTTATTACATATTTTTGCAAAAAGATGTACTTTTACAACTTATTCGACAAACCTTAACCTAAGTACAGCCTCTATGAAACGACTTGTCATTCTGTTTTTTGCACTCTGCCTGTGCACCGCTCTCGCTGCGCAGGAGGGCTACCGCAACCCCGTTATCCCCGGCTTCAACCCCGACCCGAGCGTCGTGTGCGTGGGCGGCGACTTCTACCTTGTCACCTCGTCGTTCGAGTATTTCCCGGGCCTTCCGATCTACCACAGCCGCGACCTCGTAAATTGGCGCCAGATAGGCCATTGCCTCACGCGAGACAGCCAACTGCCCCTTCAGGGCGCACCTTCGTCCGGCGGCCTTTTCGCACCGTCGATCCGCTACCGCGACGGGGTGTTCTACGTCATCTGCACCAACACTTCGGGCGGGGGCAACTTTTTCCTCACCGCCACCGACCCCGCCGGCCCGTGGAGCGACCCCGTGTGGGTACCCATCAACAGCATCGACCCCGACATATTTTGGGACGACGACGGCAAGACCTACTTCGTCACCCAGGGCGACCAGGGCATACGCATCACCCCGATCGACATCGCCACAGGGGCGGTACTCGGCCCCGAGACATTGGTTTGGGGCGGCATCGGCGGCCGTTATCCCGAGGCGCCCCACGTCTACCGCAAGGACGGCTTCTACTACCTGATGATAGGCGAGGGCGGCACCGAATATGCCCACAGCGTCACCATCGCCCGCAGCCGCAACCTGCTGGGCCCCTACGACTCCTGTCCGTTCAATCCCATAGTGACCCACTGCAACCGCATAGGACAGAGCAACCTGATCCAGGGCACGGGCCACGGCGACATGGTGCAGGCGCCCGACGGCTCGTGGTGGATGGTTTTTCTGGGCTATCGCACCATCCATCCCACTGCATATTACCACATCCTCGGGCGCGAAACCTATCTGGCCCCGGTCGATTGGCCGGCGGGCGGTTGGCCGCAGGTGAACGGCAACGGCACGGTCGATGTCGTGATGAAAGTCCCGACCCTTCCGCTGCAACCGTGGCCTGCCGAACCGACTGTCAATGAGTTCGACAGCCCGACGTTCGGCTTCGAGTGGCAGTGGCTTCGCAATCCCGTGCGCGAGAACTATTCGCTCACCGAACGGCGTGGTTCTCTGCGCATAAGCGCCTCTCCCTCCACCATCGACGAGTTCGCCTCGCCCTCTTTCATCTCCCGCCGCCAGACGGAGAACACCTTCGTTGCCGAAACCATCCTGAATTTCAAGTCGTTGGCAGCCGCCGAACAGGCCGGAGCGGTGCTCTATCAAAACCACACCCACCACTACGACCTGCTCGTGGGGCGCAACGAGGCGGGCGAACCGACCATAAAACTGCGCGTCAAATTGGGCATGATAGACTACATTGCAGCCGAGCAAACGTTTAAGGGCGAGACTGTCAGGCTTCGCATCGAGGGGTCGCCATACGCATATAACTTCTCGTTCGCCGACGGCAAAAAGGGCGAAAATTTCAAACACCTCGCCTCGCTCGACACCCGCTACTTAAGTACCGAAGTATCAGGCGGTTTCACGGGCGTGATGATCGGCCTCTACGCCACATCCAACGGCGCTCCCGCCTCGGGAAAAGCCTATTTCGACCGCTTCGAATACACACCAAACCTCTAAAAACAGTAAAAAAGCTCCCCATGATGATAAAAAAAGTTCTCCCGATAGTAATTTCGTCTATCTTTTCGCTCTCCGCGGCGGCCCAACACACATATCCGTTCCAGGACACGTCGCTCTCCGACGACGCGCGCCTCGACAACCTTTTGGAGCTGATGACCCTCGACGAAAAGGTGAACGCCCTCGGCACGAGCCTCGGTGTTCCGCGTCTCGGCGTATTCCCGACGGGCCACTCCGAGGGGCTGCACGGCATGGCGCTCGGCGGCCCCGGCAATTGGGGCAGGGGAGGCATGACCTATCCCACGACCACATTCCCGCAGGCCTACGGTCTGGGCGAGACGTGGGACACCGCGCTGATCCGAAAGGTGGCCGACATCGAATCGACCGAGGTGAGGTGGTACACCCAGAACCCGCGCGAGGGACGCGGCGGGATGGTGATGCGCGCCCCGAACGCCGACCTTGCCCGCGACCCGCGTTGGGGACGCACCGAGGAGAGTTTCGGCGAGGATGCCCACCTTGCCGCCGCAATGACGGTGGCCTTTGTGCGCGGCCTTCAGGGCGACGATGCGCGCTATTGGAAGTCGGCGTCGCTGATGAAGCACTTCATGGCCAACAGCAACGAGGACGGCCGCGACTCCACCTCGTCTGACTTCGACGAGCGTCTGTTCCGCGAATACTACTCCTATCCCTTCTACAAGGGCATCACCGAGGGCGGTTCGCGCGCATTCATGGCTTCGTACAACGCATGGAACGGCGTGCCGATGACCTCCCACCCGATCTACAACGAGGTGGTGCGTCCCGAGTGGGGCATGAACGGCATCATCTGCACCGACGGGGGTGCGTTCCGTCTGCTGATGGAGGCCCACAAAGCCTACAAGACATACCCCGAGGGCGCCGCCGCCATCGTCAAGGCGGGGGTGGGGCAGTTCCTCGATGTGTGGAAACCCCACGTCTATGCCGCTCTGGAGCAGGGATTGCTCACCGAGGCCGAGATCGACACCGCCATTCGCGGCAACTTCTACGTCGCTTTGAGGCTGGGGCTGTTAGACCCCGACCTTTCGAAGACCCCTTACGGCAACATCGGCGTGACTGAGCAGACCGACGCCCCGTTCGACCTCCCCGAGGTGAGGGATTTCGCGCGCCTCGTGACGGCCAAGTCGGTGGTGCTGCTCAAGAACGCCCCGGAAAACGGCGCTAAGACAGGCGCGAAACTGCTGCCGCTCGACACTAAGAAGATAAAAACCATAGCGGTCATTGGCCCCCGCGCCGACGAGATACTGCTCGACTGGTACAGCGGCACTCCTCCTTATATGGTTACCATCCTCGACGGCATCCGCGCCGCAGTGGGGCCCGGCGTGGAGGTGCTCTACTCCGCCTCCGACCGCATGGACTCCGCCACCGAAATAGCACGCCGTGCCGACGTTGCGATAGTGTGTGTGGGCAACCACCCCTACGGCACCGATGCCCGGTGGTTCTACTCTCCCGTGCCGAGCGACGGTCGCGAGGCGGTAGACCGCAAAGCGCTGTCGTTGGAGCAGGAAGACCTCGTGCGCGTAGTCCACAAGGCCAATCCCCGCACCGTGATGGTGTTGGTGAGCAGTTTCCCCTTCGCCATCGGTTGGTCGCAGGATAATGTCCCGGCCATAGTCCACGTCACCAACAACTCGCAGGAGTTGGGCAACGGCGTGGCCGACGTGCTGTTCGGGCGTTTCAACCCGGCAGGGCGTACCACCCAGACTTGGGTGCGCTCCATCGCCGACCTGCCCCCGATGATGGACTACGACATCCGCAACGGCCGCACATATATGTACACCACCGCCGCACCGCTCTATCCGTTCGGCTATGGGCTGAGTTACAGCGATTTCGTCTACTCCAAGCTCAATATCTCGGCCCCTTCCGTGGCGGCTGACGGCACCGTGACCGTCTCTTTCGACGTGAAGAACACTTCGCGTTTCGACGGCGAGGAGGTGCCGCAGCTCTACGTCT
>QMCE01000619.1_pt1 | contig 18448 bp, 14 predicted proteins | sample 1821851 | NCBI WGS metagenome assembly QMCE01 (sample SAMN09453174, study PRJNA476694) | Termite gut metagenome, whole genome shotgun sequencing project. | isolation source: worker | host: Odontotermes sp. | place: South Africa:Pretoria | collected 2016-01-28
ACCGGCAACGCCGAATGGGGCGTGCCCGCGCCGGAGATTGACGGATTGGGCGGCCTGACCTTTTGGGTGTGGCCGGAATCGCTGTGGGCACCGATTTCATTTACCAAAGCGGCGCTGGAGACACGCGGCGGCGGGGACTGGCGCGACTGGTGGTGTTCGCCGGACGCGAAGGTCATACAGTTTATCGGGCAGGACAACGTCTACTTTTACGGTCCCGCACAGACGGCGCTCTTTTTGGGGATGCAGGGGAAAAAACCCGTTCTGCCGCCGCCGGACGGCGCGCTGCCGATGGCCGACATGGTGGCGAACAACCACATTTTATTCTTTAATAAAAAGGCGAGCTCGTCGGGCAAGCTGAAGCCGCCGATGGCGGACGATTTGCTCCGCTACTACACGCCGGAGCAGCTTCGGGCGCATTTCCTCGGGCTTGGGCTGTCGATCCGTTCGGTCGGTTTCCAGCCGAAACCGCTCAACCCGGACGCGAACGAAAGCGAGCAAGACCCCGTGCTGAAGGAGGGCAACCTCTTCACAAACGTCCTCAACCGTGCGGCGCGTTCTTGCTTTTACACGGCGCAAAAATATTTTGGCGGGGGAAAATTGCCGCCCGTTCCAGTCTCCGCCGAAGCGCTGGAGAAAGCGGAGGAAGCGGCGCTTGACTACGAGCGTCTGATGTCGCGCTGTGAGTTCCATCAGATGATGAACCTGCTTGACGCGTTTATCCGCGACTTGAACAAGAAGTTTTCCGCGCGCATGAAAGAGGCGGGTGACGACCTTGATAAGATCGCCCCTGCGCTCGTCGACGGATTCCACATCCTGCGCGTCGCGACGGTTTTAAGTCACCCCATTGTGCCGTTTGGCACGGAGACGCTGGCGGAGTATTTTGCGTTGGACGGCGATTTTTTCTCGTGGGAGCGTCTCTTTACACCGCTGAACGAACTGACCGGAGCGGAGCATGTCTTTAAGTTTTTGGAGCCGCGCGTGGACTTTTTCGCGCGGCATGAGTCACAGTTGGGGTAAGATTGCGGTATATTTTAGCGTCTCTTCTCCCATGCCCGCTGCATTGCTTTAACAGCCTCTACTAACGGGATGATCGCGACCGACAGCCCCAGCGACACGGCAAGTTCGCGCCCGGTCAGCGGCTGCAGCGAGAAGATTCCCGCGAGGAACGGCACATAGATCACGGTTAGCGTCAGCACGAGCGAGAGCGTCATCGCGCCGAGCAGCACCTTGTTAGCCTTCTTGAGGGTGAAGATGCTTTGTGTTTGGGAGCGCATGTTGTAGGAATGGAATATCTCGCACATCGAGAGGGTGAGGAACGCGGCGGTCATCGCGAAATCGTCGTCGTGCCAACGCTTAACGATTAGGTAGGAGGCGACGGTCAGCAGCGCGACGAGTACCCCTTGGTAAACGACGCCGAATCCCAAGCCGCCGGAGAACACGCCCGCGTTTTGCTTTCTCGGCGGGCGTTCCATCAACCCGGGCTGCGCGTGTTCCATCCCCAGCGCGACGGCGGGCAGGCTGTCGGTGATGAGGTTGATAAACAGCAGATGCACCGGCTTGAACAGCACGAAACCCATCACGGTGGCGATGAAGATTGCCACAACCTCGCTTAAGTTGGACGAGAGCAGAAACTGGATGGTCTTGCGGATGTTGTCATAGATCCGGCGACCTTCCTCCACAGCCGCGACGATGGTCGCGAAGTTGTCGTCGGCCAGCACCATGTCGGCAACGTTTTTGGTGACGTCTGTGCCGGTGATGCCCATGCCTATACCGATGTCGCCCGACTTGATGGCGGGCGCGTCATTGACGCCGTCGCCGGTCATCGCGGTGACATACCCCTTCTTCTTCCACATGTTGACGATACGAACCTTGTTTTCCGGCTGTACCCGCGCGTAAACGAACGTGTTTTCGATGCGGGCTTCAAACTCCTCGTCGGTCAGCTCGTCCAGTTCGCGCCCGGTCATTGCCTGCTCGGAACTTTCGATGATACCCAGCTCTTTCGCGATTGCCGCCGCCGTCTCCTTGTGGTCGCCGGTAATCATCACGACCTTGATCCCGGCGCTCCGGCATTCGTCCACCGCCGCCAAAACCTCCGGGCGTATCGGGTCGATCATCGCCGCAAGACCGATTAACGTCAACCCGCTCTCCATGTTTTCGGGTGAAAAATCCGCCGGAACGGCGTCCCGTTCCCGGTACGCGCAGGCCAGCACCCGAAGAGCGCGGTCGGCGTACTCTTTGTTTTTTTTCGTTACCGTTTGCAGAAGCTCCGGCGACAGGGGTTTTACCTTGCCCTCCCACAAAACATGCGTACAGACGCGCAGCACCTCGTCGGGTGCGCCTTTGGTGTACTGCGTAACGCCGCCGGAGGTTTTATGGAGCGTCGTCATCATCTTCCGCACGCTATCAAACGGCGCTTCGCCCACGCGCGGATGCTCCTCCGTCAGTTTGTTTTTATCAAGCCCCTCTTTCAACGCGAACGCCACCAGCGCGTTTTCGGTGGGATCGCCCACGATGGTGCCGTCGGGGGCAAGCTGGGAATCGCAGCAGAGCGCCATCGCCTTCGCCAGAAGTTTGGGTTCGCCGAAACTCTCCATCACGGTCATCTTGTTTTGGGTCAGCGTCCCGGTTTTGTCGGAGCAAATGATCTGCGCGCAGCCGAGGGTTTCGACGGCGGTTAGGCGGCGTATAATCGCGCGGCGCTTCGCCATATTGGTTACGCCAATCGACAGCACGATCGTAACGACGGCGGCAAGCCCCTCCGGGATCGCCGCTACGGCGAGCGAAACGGCCAGCATAAAGCTGCCCAGCACACCCTCTGTATTAAATTCGCCCGTCGAAATAAGCCGAACGGCGAAGATCACGGCGCAGATACCCAGCACAAGGAAACTTAAAAGTTTGCTCAGGCGCGAGAGATTCTTTTGCAGCGGGGTTTGCCCCTGCTCCGTGCTTTGGATGATGCCCGCGATCTTCCCCATCTCGGTATCCATCCCGGTTGCGGTGACGACGCCCTCGCCGCGCCCGTAGGCCACGCCGGAACCCATATAGGCCATATTCTTGCGGTCTCCCAGCGAAACCTTGTCGCCGCTGTCCAGCGCCTCGATCTGCTTCTCCGAAGGAACCGATTCTCCGGTTAGCGCGGCTTCCTCTATCTTTAAGCTAGCGCTCTGAATCAAGCGCATATCGGCGGGGACGGCGTCCCCCGCTTCCATCAAAACAATATCGCCCGCCACCAGCTCCGCCGCCGGAACCTGCGTGACGACGCCACCGCGCCGCACCTTCGCCGTGGACGCGCTCATCTCCTGCAAGGCTTCTATAGCTTTTTCCGCTTTGCTTTCCTGAAATATACCCAAAACGCTGTTCAGAACAACCACCGCGAGGATAATGGCGGATTCGGCGTATTCGTTGGCGTTTCCGCCCTCGGTAACGGCAATCACCAGCGACACGGCGGCAGCCGCGATCAGCACCAGCACCATCGGGTTCGCGAGCTGCTCGGCAAAACGCCGGAGCAAGCTCTTCTTCTTCGCTCTCGTAAGTTCGTTCCTTCCGTTCTCTGACAACCTCTTACCGGCTTCAGCTTCCGTCAAGCCGGACTCGTTTGTTTGCAGGGTTTTCAACGTTGTCTCTTTGGTTTCTAGGTAGAAATCCAATCCCTTTTCCTTCCTTTCGCGAGTTTTCTGGATAACAGTATACCAGTATTACCTTTATATTACCATCCCTTTTTCAAGCCGAGCGTTCCGCGTTCTTAGATTTGCGGCTCGATTGGGGGTTGTGTTCCGCCGTGCCTGATGGTATAATTACGCATTATGTGGACAGACGAAAACTGGGAAGACTATGCGCTCCTTGACGCGACAAGCGGCGAACGCTTGGAGCGCTGGGGAAAATATACCTTAATCCGTCCCGACCCGCAAGTGATTTGGCAGGAACCGCGCCGTCACGCGGGTTGGCGGAAAGCCGACGCGGTTTATACACGCAGCGCCTCTGGCGGCGGCTCGTGGTCGCGCCACACGCTGCCCGCTTCGTGGAACGTAACGTGGAAAGACTTAACGTTTAAGGTGAAACCCACCGGCTTCAAGCACACCGGACTGTTTCCCGAGCAAGCCACTAATTGGACGGCTCTCGGCGGTTTTATCCGTTCGGCGGCGAAGGCGCCGAACGTACTCAATCTCTTTGCCTATACCGGCGCGGCGACGGTCGTTTGTGCCAAATCGGGCGCGAGGGTGACGCATGTGGACGCCGCCAAGGGAATGGTAGGTTGGGCGAGGGAAAACGCCGCACAAAACGGCGCGGACGCCCGCTGGATCGTAGATGACTGTAACGCTTTTGTCGAGCGGGAGGTGCGGCGCGGCAACCGCTACGACGGTATTATCATGGATCCGCCTTCCTATGGGCGGGGACCGGGCGGCAAGGCATGGAAGCTGGAGGACGACCTTTACCCGTTTTTGCAAAAGGCAGCGGGTTTATTGAGTTCCAACCCCCTCTTCTTCTTCCTGAACGCCTATACGACAGGGCTTGCGCCGTCGGCGCTTCGGTATATGCTGGAGGCCGTATTGGTTCCCCGTTTCGGCGGGCGCGTCGAGGCGGAGGAACTGGGGTTGCGCGTGGAAGCGACGGGTTTAACTTTACCGAGCGGAGCGACAGGACGATGGATGAAATAATTAATTTTGACGGAGTGACATATAGTTATCCGGCGGGTGACGCGGTTAGTGAGAATGATAAAACCTCTCCACGCACGGACGAAAAGGGGTCTGTGACCCCCCCGGCGTTGGATAACGTTACCCTTTCCATCGGAAAAGGCGAGACGTTGGCGCTGCTGGGTCACAACGGTTCGGGTAAGTCTACGCTTGTGAAGATACTGAACGGGATGCTGACGCCGGATTCCGGCACGGTGACGGTTTGCGGCATCGACACACAAGGCGACCCGCTGAAAATCCGGCAGCAGGTGGGCTTGGTGTTCCAGAATCCGGACAACCAAATCGTCGCAACCGTGGTAGAAGAAGACGTGGCGTTCGCCCTTGAAAACCTCGGCGTACCACCCGCCGAAATCCGGGAACGGGTTGACGTTGCCCTGCGCGACGTGGGAATGACGGATTACGCTAAACACGCGCCGCACAGGCTTTCGGGCGGACAAAAACAACGCGTCGCAATCGCCGGGGTGCTCGCGATGAATCCGACCGTTCTGGCGCTGGACGAACCCACCGCTATGCTCGACCCGAAAGGGCGCGCCGAGGTGATGGAGACGATACGCCGCCTCAACGCCGAAAAGGGCGTCACCGTCGTGATGGTGACGCACCATATGAATGAAGCGGCGCTCTGCGGGCGGGTGGTGGTGATGGACAAAGGCTCAGTCGTTCTCGACGGAACGCCGGGGGAGATTTTTCGCCGTGCCGACGAACTAAAAATTTTGGGACTGACCGTCCCGCAAACGGTCGCGTTCGCGCGGGAACTGGGGCTGGACGCCGCCCCGCTGACCGAAGAGGAATGCGCCGAAGCGATATATGCCTATGCCGCAGAAGGAGAACTCAGTTGCTGAAAGCCGAAAAACTGACCTATATTTACGGACAGGGAACGCCTTTCGAGATAAAAGCGCTCGATGGGGCGGATTTTTCCGTATCGGCGGGGGAGTTCGCGGGCGTGATCGGGCATACCGGCTCCGGTAAATCCACGCTGATTCAACACTTAAACGGTTTATTAAAACCCCATTCGGGGCAGATTCTTTTGGAAGGGCGCGACATCTGGGAAAAGGGCGTGAAGATGCGCGATGTGCGCTTCGCGGTAGGGCTTGTGTTCCAATACCCGGAGTATCAGCTTTTTGAGGAAACGGTGGCAAAGGATATCGCGTTCGGGCCAACGGCGATGGGGCTTCCCGAAGCGGAAATAGCTGAGCGGGTGCGCGAGGCGATGGAGTTCACCGGTCTCCCGTCCGAGCTTGCGGAAAAGTCCCCCTTTGACCTTTCGGGCGGGCAAAAGCGCCGCGCCGCCATTGCCGGTGTAATCGCGATGCGCCCCAAAGTGTTGGTGCTGGATGAGCCGACGGCGGGGCTTGATCCTTCGGGGCGGCATGAAATTCTGGAGCATGTGCGGGACTACCGCACCCAAACCGGCGCGGCGGTTGTGCTTGTAACGCACTCGATGGAGGATATCGCCCGCGCGGCCGACAGCATCACGGTGCTGTCCCGCGCAAAAACCGTGTTGCGCGGAACTCTGCATGAAGTGTTTTCCCACCGCGAGACGCTCACAGGAATCGGACTGGACGTCCCCGCTGTGACGCGGGTGCTGCTGCGCCTGCGCGCGATGGGGCTGAACGTGGACACGGGGGCGTATACGCTGGAGGACGCCGTTAAGGCTGTTCGGGCGGTGAGAGCATGTTAAAGGATATCACGCTCGGCCAATTTTTCCCCGGCACGACGTTTGTCCATCGTCTTGATCCGCGCGTAAAGATGGTGCTTTTATTTGCGTTCATCACGGCGCTTCTGATGGCGAACCATCCGCTGACCTACGGCTTCGTGCTGCTCTTCCTAACCGTGACGATTTCGGTTTCGCGTATCAAGATGTCGGCGCTCTTTCGCGGACTGCGCCCGATGTTGTTTATTATCCTGTTCACGGCGGTTCTGAACATCTTTTACACACCGGGCGAGCCGCTCGTCGCGTTCTGGATCTTCAAGATCTCGGCGGAGGGGATTGAGCGGGCGGTGTTCATGATGCTACGGCTTGTGATGCTGATTTCCGCCACCTTCCTGCTCACCTACACCACAAGCCCGCTCGCCCTGTCCGACGCGCTGGCGCATCTGCTCAGCCCGCTCGGAAAAATAAAAGTTCCCGTGCATGAGTTCGCGATGATGATGACGATCGCGATGCGCTTTATCCCCACGATTATCGAGGAAACCGACAAGATCATGAACGCACAAAAGGCACGCGGCGCGGACTTCGAAACGGGGAACCTTTTCCGCCGCGCAAAGGCGCTGATTCCATTGCTGGTGCCGCTGTTTGTCAGCGCGTTCCGCCGCGCCGACGAACTGGCCGTCGCGATGGAGTGCCGCTGTTACCACGGCGGCAAGGGACGTACCCGGATGAACCAGCCGCATATGACGCGCCCGGACGTCCTCGCCCTGACATTGTGTACCATGCTGTTCGCGGGGATTTCCGTGCTTGGGCGGCTTAACTGGTTCCTGCCGTGAACATAGCCCTCACGCTCCGCTTTGACGGAAGCGCCTATCACGGCTGGCAGATACAAAAAAACGCCGTAAGTCTCTGCGGGACGCTGAAGTTGGCGCTGGAAAAGACGCTGGGGCGCGCCGTCACGCTGCACGGCTGCGGACGAACCGACGCCGGCGTACATGCGGAGACGTATACCGCGAATTTTCGCGGCGAGTGTTCCGTTCCTCCCGACCGTTTACCAGCTGCCCTCAACGGGCGGCTCCCGCGCGACATCGCCGTGCTGTCGGCGAAACCCGTGCCGGACACCTTTCACGCGTTGAATTCCGTCGCTGAAAAGCAGTATACGTACAGGCTCTACACCGGGCGGGTGCGCGACCCCTTTTTGGAGAGACGCGCGCTGCATCATCCCCGCGCGCTTGATCTGAACGCGATGCGCGGCGCGGCGCGGGACTTTGTGGGGACGCATGACTTCGCCTGCGTAAGGACGCTGGGTACGCCGGTCAAAAGCACGGTGCGCACATTGTTCTCATTCGGAATAGAGGAGCGGGACGGACTGCTGGAGCTTACGATGAGAGCCGACGGATTCCTATACAACATGGCGAGGGCTCTGGCCGGAACGCTTCTTTGGGTCGGCGAAGGCAAGATAACCGACATTCCCGCGCTGATTCGCTCCGGCAACCGAAACGCCGCCGGGCCTGTCTTACCCCCTCACGGCTTGTATATGACCGGCGTTTGGTATCCGCCTTCTATTTCTTTTCCGTAAAAGAAACAGTATATTTTAAATTGCAACGCTTTCATAAATCTTCGAGGTGTGAGAAATGCGCAAGTTAGTAACATATCTGCTTGTATTCGCGGCGGTGATGGCGCTCGTGGTTGCTTTCGTCGTCTTCCGCGACGACATAAGCGAAGACACGCTCGGATTTGTTGGCAGGCTTTTCAGCCGCGACGGCGGCGAAGGCGAGGAAGGGCGGATTTCTTATGATGAAGGCAATATCTTTGCCCTTTGCGATGGCAAACTAGTGGCCCTTTCTAAAGATCGCTTGGTTCTCTATGACCGGAGCGGGACGGAACGCGTATCGCGCTCCGTTGCGTATGATCTCCCGGCGCTGACTGTCGCGGGAGATAAAGTGCTCGCCTATAGCCGCGAGGGCAGCGGTCTGCTGGCAGCCGATACAGGCGGGATCATCGAGGAATTTGATTTCCCCGTGCTGACGGCGGCTTCGAATGCACGGGGAGAGTACATTCTCGTAACCTCCGAAAGCGGCTACCGCAGCGTCGCGAGGCTCTATGACGATAAAAACCGCCCCCGGTTTCAGTGGAAATCGGGAGAACGCTATATATGGGCGGCGTCCCTTTCGCCCTCGGGCGGCCGGATGGCGGTCGCAGCGATGGGACAATCCGGTCAGACGGTCGGTTTGCATGTCACCTTCCTAGATACCTCCTCCACGGAGATTCTGGGCGAAGCGGAGATTCCCGGTGAATTGGCGCTCGCGATGGCCTCGCCGGACAATAATCATGTTTGCATTATTACCGAATCCGGCGTATACTTCTATACAGACGACGGCCTCCCGCTGGGACATTACTCTTACGGCGGACAAACTCTTTTGTCCGCGCCCTATGCCACATCCGAAGCGGTGTTCTTGAATTTAGGGAAAAATTCCGGCGGGCAATACAGCCAGCTTGTCTGCCTTAGCTATACCGGGACGGAACTGGACCGGGTTTCATTTACCGAAGGGCTCACCGGATTTTCCGCTTCGCGAGGGGTTTGCGCCGTATTGGAGGCGGGCGGGCTGACCCGTTTCACATTGAACGGAACGGAGTTGCTGACGGAAGACTTGGGACCGTGCGCCGCGCGTAAACTATTGGTTTCGGAAGACGGACGAATCCTGCTCTTGTATTCCGGCTATGCGGAATGGTATAATGAGAAGGATGAAAAAGAGGTGGTTGCATGACAGGCTTTATGATCGATCTGCTGCTGGTGGGTGTATTGGCTTTTTGCGTTTGGCAGGGCTTTCGCAAGGGTCTTATCCTGACGGTGGCGGGGGTGCTTATTATTTTTATCGCCGCTTTTCTGGCGGGGAAAATTGCCGGAGCCTACGCCGAGCCGGTTTCTGAAAAGCTCTATCCCATCATGAGCTGGCTGGCTGACGACGCTATTGACGAAGCCATGGAGGGTAAAGGCAGGGTCAACGAGATTGAGAAAACCGATATCGCGCGAATTACCGAGGTAGCCAAAGGGACCTTTGAGAATTTAGGCGTTTCGGAACTTGAGATAGAAAAAATGATCGATAAAGTATTGAAGAATCTCGCTATAGAAGGGCAGCAGCTTCAGGAAACCATTGGGAAAACCGCCCTCTATATGGTTGCGTATGCGTTGCTCTGCCTGTTTGGGTTTATTGTCTGTATGGTGGGGCTGACCTTGCTGATTCACTTTATTGCCGCAATCTTCAAGCTTCCAATTTTGCATTTGGTCGATAAAATCGGAGGCAGCGCAGCCGGAGCGCTGTATGGGATTCTCATCCTTTGCGCCATCGGATGGGCCGTTCGCTACTTGGGAATCCTCGCGGGGCCCGAACTGGTGGAGGAAACGACGATCCTCAAACTGTTTGTCAATCATAATATACTGGCAGGAATTCTGTCATTTAAGGAGAGTTTGCCGGTATGAATGTTCCCAATGCCTTGTCTTTACTGCGCCTGTGCGCCGTACCGATTGTGCCGGTTATCTATTTTTCCTCGCTGCCCGGCAACAACCGCTGGGCTGCCTTGATTTATCTGGCGGCATCGGCGACTGATATATTGGACGGTTACATCGCGCGTAAATACAATCTCATCACCCGTCTGGGGCGTATTCTTGACCCGCTGGCCGATAAATTGATGGCTTTTACCGTGCTGGTATGCCTTATAATCGCAAAGCATCTCCCCATTTGGGCGGGGATCGTGGTCTTTTTCAAAGAGGCGTTTATGGGGCTGGGGGCATTGATCGTATACAAAAAAATCAGCGATGTACCCCCCTCCAACATTTTGGGGAAATTATCCACGACGGTATTCTTTTCGGTGTGCTTCCTCATCATGGTTTTTCAGGATATGGACCATCCGCAAATCGTCAACATCGTCGCAATCACTATCGCTCTTGTTCTAACCATAGCGGCGTTGTGTATCTATATGGGATACCTGTTCAAAGGGCGAACCGGGAATCTCAAACGCGAAAATAGGGAGTAATTGTATGCAACCGATGCTCTGTAGCAAATGTAAGAAAAATATGGCGATGGTATTCGTCACGAAGATTGAAAATGGCGTCAGCACCAACGAGGGGCTGTGCTTGAAATGCGCCCGCGAGATGGGTATCCAGCCGATGAACGACATCATGAAACGGTTGGGGATCACCGAGGAAGACGTTGATACAATGGCCGGGGAGATGATGGAGGTCATCAACTCCCCCGAAGACCTCAAGGGTCTGCTGGAAGTTGAAGGGGACGATTCCCTTGACGACGAAGGCAAGACAGCAACCTTTCCCTTCCTCAACCGCTTCTTCGGCGCCTCGCAGGAAACGCCCCCAAACGAAGGGCAGCAGGGTCAGCGACAGCAGCGCGAAGGACGGGAGACCAACGCGCCGCCCAAGAGAAAATTTTTGGAGAACTATTGCATTTGTCTTACCCAGCGCGCGAAAGAAGGCAAACTCGACCGCGTCGTGGGGCGGAGCGGCGAGATCGCGCGCGTAATCCAAATCCTCAACCGCCGCCAAAAGAACAATCCCTGCCTGATCGGAGAGCCGGGCGTGGGCAAAACCGCCATTGCCGAAGGGCTGGCGCAGAGCATCACAACCGGAGATGTTCCGTTCAAACTGCGCGGTAAAGAGGTGTATCTGCTCGACTTGACGGCTTTGGTGGCGGGAACACAGTTCCGCGGCCAGTTTGAGAGCCGCATGAAGGGCCTGATTGAAGAAATTCGTAAGTTGGGTAACATCATCCTCGTCATTGACGAGGTGCACAACCTTGTAGGGGCGGGCGACGCCGAAGGCTCGATGAACGCCGCGAATATCCTCAAGCCCGCGCTGTCGCGGGGTGAGATACAGGTTATCGGCGCGACGACGTTCAACGAATACCGCAAGCACATCGAGCGCGACGCCGCGCTGGAACGCCGTTTCCAGCCGGTCACCGTCGCGGAACCGTCGGTTGCCGAATCGGTCGAGATCATCAAGGGAATTGCGCCTTATTATGAGCAGTTCCACGGCGTGCGAATCCCGCTTGAGACGGCGCGGCAGGCCGTTCTGCTCTCCGAACGCTACATCACCGACCGCTTTCTGCCCGACAAAGCCATTGACCTGATCGACGAGGCGTGTAGTGACCTCAATCTTAAAACCCCCGCTATCCATGAAAATGACGCCGCTAAAAAAGAATTGGCTACCATCCAAACCGAACGCGATACCCTTCTGACCGACCGATCCCCGGAAGCCTATGAACGTCTCGCGAGTTTGCGCAGCCGCGAGATTCGACTCAATGAGATTCTGGCGGAAAACGTACCGGTTCCCGAACTGAGCGTGGAAAACCTCGCGGCGGTTATCGAGCAGTGGACGAAAATTCCGGCGTCCCGGATACGCGAGCAAGAGTTTTCCCGCCTTGCCGGTTTGGAAGATCGCTTAAAAAAGCGAATCATCGGTCAGAACGAAGCGGTGGCGGCGGTGGCGGCAGCAATCCGGCGCGGACGCGCCGGCGTATCGGCCAAGCGCAAGCCCGTTTCGTTTATCTTCACCGGCCCGACCGGTGTCGGCAAGACCGAGCTGGTCAAGTGTCTTGCCGAAGACCTCTTTGATGCGCCGGAGGCGCTGATTCGGCTGGACATGTCCGAATTTATGGAAAAGCACGCCGTGTCGCGCATCATCGGCGCGCCGCCGGGATATGTTGGGTATGATGAAGCAGGTCAGCTCACCGAAAAAGTCCGCAGAAAGCCCTATTGCGTGATTCTCTTTGACGAGATTGAGAAAGCGCACCCGGACGTTTTGAACATCATGCTCCAAATCCTTGACGACGGGCATATCACTGACGCGCACGGACGGCTGGTCAATTTTGAGAACACCGTCGTCATCATGACGTCCAATGCGGGCAGCGACAAAAACAACGCGCCGATCGGCTACTCACGCACCGCCGCCGAGCAAAGCCGAGAGAAAGCGATGAAGGCGCTCGGCGATTTCCTGCGCCCCGAATTTATCAACCGTGTGGACGAAGTGGTCGCTTTCAATCCTCTGGAACAGGACAGCTTTGCCAAAATCGCGGAGCTGATGCTGAAGGAATTGTCCGACAGTCTGCTGGAGCGCGGCTTGCACTTCACATGGGATGAAGAAGCCGTCGCCGCGCTCGCCGAAAAATCTTACTCGCAGAAATACGGCGCGCGTAATCTGCGCCGCTTGATTCAAAAAGAGATTGAGGACGCGATCGCAAGCCTCGTCATCGACGGCTACAATAATCCCGTCACCCACATGAAAGCAGTCGTGCGCGACGGCGCTGTGAAGGTTATAGGGTTGTAAAACCTGTATGGTTCAACTGCTGACCGATTGGTTTATAAAAAACCGCAGGGATCTTCCGTTCCGCGGGAGCGGGGATCCCTATGCGATTCTTGTCAGCGAAACGATGGCGCAGCAGACGCGCATGTCGGCGTTGATTCCCTATTACAACCGCTTCATCGAACGCTTCCCCGATATAAAGACCCTCGCGGAAGCGGAGGAAGCGGATGTCCTCGCCCTTTGGGCGGGGCTTGGGTACTACTCGCGGGCGCGTTCGCTGCACAAAGCCGCGCAGGAGGTTCTATCTAGCTGGGGAGGTTCGCTTCCGGCCGACGCGGGCGCGCTTCGCGCTCTACCAGGCGTCGGAGAGTATACGGCGGGCGCGGTCGCCTCGATCGCGTTCAATCTGCCGGTTCCCGCCGTGGACGGCAATGTTCGGCGGGTTTACGCGAGACTGTTCGCAAGGAACGGCGGGGACGTGACGGCATGGGTGCGCTCCCTGATGGACGAAGCCCCGCCCCGCCTCGTCACCGAATCGCTGATGGAGTTGGGGGCGCTGGTTTGCACCCCGTCTTCCCCAAAGTGCGGAAGCTGTCCTATTTTGGATAATTGCGGTGCGCTTTTATCAGGACGGGTTGAGGAATTTCCAAAAAAGATTCAAAAACCGCCAAAACGCGAAGAACAGCGTATGATTTGCATTATAATGGATTACAATAACCGGGTTCTGCTCCGCCGCCGCACCGAACGCTTGCTGCACAACATGTGGGAGTTTCCGGAGGAAGAACGGCTTCTTACCGACGGGTTCTCCGTCCGGCGGGAGTCTGTGCCCGTCGGAACCGCAAAGCATGTCTTTACACATATCGTCTGGCATATGACGGCGTATAAAGCCCGCGCGGAACGTGACGGGTTACTCGAAAACTATCGCTGGGCGGAGGATTTGAGCGAGTTCGCTCTGCCGTCGGCCATGAGAGCATGGGTGAACTATTTAGTCAATTCTTAGCAATTTATATCGCGGTTTTTGGATTTTTTGTGGTAGTATTGAAAGAAAACGGCGGGGCGAAGCAGGCATCGTCCCCTACACGGAGGGCATGTATGAAAAGAATCATCGTAGCGGCGATTTTGCTTACCCTGCTCGCGGCTTGCGTCTCCACTCCCGTATCCCCTTCGGATGGCGTCTCCCCATCGGAGGAACCGGGTATTGTTACACCGTCGCCTTCGCCTGAGGAGCCATCACCTTCTCCGTCGCCCTCGCCGCTGCCTCCGTCCCCTTCGCCGATCGAGACGGAGGAGTATACCGGCTCACTCTATCATGTCTTCTACCACTTCCTCAACGCTTTTCCCGACATCGCTTTCAAGACAAGCTACGGCGATGACCTAGACGAAGTGTGCGTGGGGCCGCAGGAGTTTTGGCGTTCGCTGGAGGAGCTGTATAAAAACGATTTTGTTTTGGTGAACCTCAACGATTACAACGAAATCAGCGAAGACGGCAAGATGAAAGCTAAGCCCATTATGGTGCCGGTCGGAAAAAAACCGCTTGTCATGAGCTTTGACGACATCAACTATTACTCGGCAAATCACGGGTTGGGTATTTGCGATAAAATCATTTTAGACGAGAACGGCAAGTTCGCCATGCTGACAGTGCAACCGGACGGCAGCGATTTGATTACCTACGATAACGACGTCGTACCGCTCTTGGAGAGTTTTTGCGAGCAGCATCCCGATTTTTCGCCGTTCGGCGCGAAAGGGCTGCTCTCGATAACGGGTTACGACGGAATCCTTGGTTATCGCACGCAGAGCGACAGTCCAAACCGCGAAAGCGAGATCGAAGCGGTCAAGCCGGTCGTTCAGGCACTGCACGACGCGGGCTGGTATTTCGCCTCGCACAGCTACAGCCATTTTTGGATTAACAAAGCCAGCGAGGAAAAAGTCGAAAGCGATACACAACGGTGGCGGGACGAGGTCGGTTCGCTGGTCGGCGACACACGCATCTACATCTACCCCTACGGCGATTGGCCGAAGCACGGTACCGAAAAAGCAAATGCTATTCTAAAAGCCGGATTCAACATCCTGTGCGGCGTGGGGATGCCCCCCTACTATAAATTGCATGAGACATTCGCCTTTATGGACAGGCAGATGGTGGACGGTTTCTCGCTCCGAAATCACCAAAAGAGGCTCGAACCGCTGATGGACTCGTCGGTGGTCTACTGTCCCGAAGAACGCAACAATGTACCTCTCGCGGCGTCGGCTTTGGCCGGCGCCGTTGACAATAATGGGGATTCTGTCTACCACGGCGGCGTGGTTAATGTCATGATCGGCGGCGACGTGTCGCTTTATGGCATCCTCGGCGACGTGCTGCGCGACGGCGGGCCGGAAGCCATTATCGCCGACGAAGCAGCCGCCCTGTTCCGCGAAGCCGATATATCTATCATGAACCTTGAATCGGCGGTGACCGACATCGGCGAACCTTGGCCGGGCAAGGATTATGCCCTGCGCGCCGACCCGTCGATTCTGCCCTTTTTGAAGGATACGCTGGGCGCGGACGCCGTTTCGCTCGCAAATAACCACAGTATTGACTACGGAGCCGAAGCGTTTTTTGATATGCTTGACCGCCTTTCCGCCGCGGGACTCGCATACGCCGGAGGCGGCCGCGATCTTGCGGAAGCAATGACTCCGGCGGTTTTTGAGGTAAACGGTCAAACGATCGCGTTCCTCGCGGCGTGTCAGCACGCACCCTATATGGAGTGGTACGCGAAGGAAGACCGTCCGGGGCTTTTAATGTGCTACGACGCCACCCTGCTGTCGCAGGCGATCCGGGAGGCAAAGGAACAATACGACTATGTAATTACCTACATACACTGGGGTGTGGAACACGAAACCACCCCCACCGACGTACAGAAAAATACCGCCCATATATTGGTTGACGCGGGCGCCGACGCCGTCATAGGGGCGCACCCGCACGTCATCCAGAGCTTTGAGGTATACAAAGACAAGCCGATTGCTTACAGCCTCGGCAATTTCCTCATGCGTAACCGCAACGACAATACGGCGCTCGCCCTGTTGCGGTTTTACGGCGGCGAGGTGCGGATGGAGATTATTCCGTGTCACGTTGAGGGGCGCAACCTCGTCTCGCTCGCGGAGCCGGAACAGCGGGAAATATTACTGGACAGATGGCGCGGGTTATCCCCGAACGCGAATATTACGGAGGAGGGGATTTTACGGGAGAATTGACATACAAGGCAATCTCAACCGCTGATTACCTCATCCTCCGCTTTCCAAAGCCTTAAAATTCCGAGCAACTCGCCACGTTCTTCCATTCGCAGTGCTTTTTCTATGATTTCCTCTTGACACGTATAAATCGGTTCCCGGCGTGTGCCGAGATACGACTCCCAGTTTTCAGCGATCCAGTAGCCTGTATTCAGCGATATGTTCTCCAATACTTTTCGGATCAGCGCGTAGCTGCAACCGCGCAGAGCCTCAAGCAGAACGGCGTCCGGTATACCGCGCAGAACGGCTTGAATGGAGCGGCTGTCCAAATTGATAAGAACCGTTTCAAATTGCATACATTCCATTAGAGCGCGCTGTTCCTGAATACCCTCCAAGAAAAGAGAAAAGGCGGCTTTTGTGGTTTTCCCCGAAAACAATTCCTCAATTATTCGGTCTGCGTAATCTTCTCCGAGCATAGCGCTCATCCGCAGCACGGTCATGCGCGGAGTGTCCCTCTGTTGCAGAGACAGCGCTCCTTCCGAAATCATCAAACGGCTCAGCAACGCCGCGCCGTTGTATTTCCCCGACAGGATCAACCCTTCCAAAACACTCCGTATCGTCTGCGGCGCTACATCGTCGATTACCATCCCGACGGCAGTGTAAAAGAAGAAATCCTCCTCCAACTCCATTTCCAAATCCAGCGCGAGAAGGCCTTTTAGGCGCGCTGTTTTACATAAATCCACAAACCGGTATATCAGCGGTTTGCACGCTTCTCTGTCTGAATTGGAGAAACTCGGTTTGAGACGGGCATACAACTCCAGCATAAGGCGGCTCCTCCTGTATTTATGTATGACGATATTGTAGCATAAACCACACCTTACCGCAAGAGCGGGTATAAGCCGTTTCCCGGCGTTTCCGTGAAAATAAGGGTTGACAACCGAAGTCTTACCCATATATACTGCCTCTATCAAACTATAGAGAGGTACGAAATGCACGTTTTATTGGTCGGCGGCGGCGGCCGCGAACACGCTATCGCGTGGAAGTTGGCTCAAAGCAAGCATTGCTCAAAATTGACCTGCGCGCCAGGCAATGCGGGAATGGCAAGCCTCGGTGAATGTGTCCCAATTAAGGCGACCGATGTTGACGGACTTGTCGCGTGGGCGCTGCAAAACGGCGTCGATTTTGTTGTTGTCGCGTCGGACGACCCGCTGGCGCTGGGATTGGTCGACGCCTGTCAGGTTGCAGGGCTGCGTGCTTTCGGCCCGACAAAAGCGGCGGCTGAAATTGAGTGGAGCAAAATTTTTGCGAAGAATCTGATGAAAAAATACAGCATCCCAACCGCGGCTTACGAGGTATTTACCGAATGCGAAGCGGCTGTCTCATACGTCAAGGCGCAATCCCCGTCACAGCAGAAACCGCTTGTAATCAAAGCGGACGGGCTGGCTGTCGGCAAAGGGGCGGTAATTGTTTACTGCGCCGACGAAGCGGAAGATATGATTCGCGGGATGATGGAAGGCGGACGCTTTGGCGGCGCCGGAAAGCAAATCGTCATTGAAGAGTTTATGGTTGGGCGCGAGGTGACCGTGCTCTGCTTTACCGACGGTAAAACCGTCTACCCCATGCCCGCGTCCCGCGACCATAAGCGCGCGTTTGACGACGACAAAGGCCCCAATACCGGCGGCATGGGCGTAATCACTCCTGTACCCGATTACTCCCCGGAATTGGCCGAGCGTTGTATGCGCGAAATCTTCAAACCGACTGTTAACGCCATGCGGAGCGAGGGACGCCCCTTTTCCGGCGTATTATACTTTGAGTTAATGCTGACGGCGGATGGCCCTAAGGTCATTGAATACAACGCCCGTTTCGGCGATCCGGAGGCGCAGACGTTGATACCGCTGCTCGAAAGCGATCTGCTGGAACTCTTTCTGGCGATTGAAGAAGGGAAACCGGTCGCGCCGGTTTGGTCGGACGGCGCGTGCGCGTGCGTGGTGCTCGCAAGCGACGGATATCCGGGCGGCTATCGTACCGGACTGCCTATCAACGGCTTGGACAAGCTGCCGCCAAGCATTATGGTTTTTCACGCCGGAACAAAATTAGATAATCACGGAAACCTAGTAACCAACGGCGGACGCGTCCTCGCTCTGTGCGCCAAGGGCGAAACGTTGCCGGACGCTTTGCGGCGCGTCTACGCTCACATAGATACCGTAAGATTTGACGGGTCGTTTTACCGAAAGGACATCGGCAAATCGTCATAAACTTATCGGGGCTCCCGCACTTTTTGCTTAGTGCGGGAGCCCCTTGTTATGCGTGAAATTCTTAATATTTTCCGAAGTCTCCGCCCTCTGGAGCGTATGAGGTTTTCTCCGGCATTGCGATTTGCTTCTTCGTTCCGCTGCCGGAGGAAAGGCGATGAGTCCCGGCGTCGCGTAGCTTGAACTGCGCGATGAGCTCTTCCAGCATGATCGATTGACCGCTCATCTCTTCCGAAGCGGCGGCGCTCTCCTCGGCGGTCGCGCTGTTCTGCTGAACAACCTGCGCCACTTGGTCGATCCCCTTGTTGATTTGCATGATTCCAAGGTTCTGCTCTTCGGA
>QMCE01000620.1_pt1 | contig 18437 bp, 26 predicted proteins | sample 1821851 | NCBI WGS metagenome assembly QMCE01 (sample SAMN09453174, study PRJNA476694) | Termite gut metagenome, whole genome shotgun sequencing project. | isolation source: worker | host: Odontotermes sp. | place: South Africa:Pretoria | collected 2016-01-28
CATCCGCCGGTTCCTGACAACGAAGTCCGAGACGCGCATCCGCCGCTTCAACGCCATACTCAACAAACTCAAAGATTTCGAGCGCCACACAGGCAGCACATACCATTTCGACGACATAAACATATCATACTACCGCGCCCTGCAGAACTACATGTACGGCCTGAAACACTCGCCCAACTATTTCGGCACGGTGATCAAGGTCGTCAGACAGGTGATGAAAGAGGCCGCGCTGATCGATAAACTACACACCAACACCGAATACCTCCACTCCGATTTCAGGGTCGTGTCGCAGGAGGTCGATGCCGTTTATCTGACACTCGATGAGCTCCAGCGCCTGCACCGACAGCCCGTCGACGAGGCCTTTGTGAGCCAATTCTACCCGCTGGCTACGCCCCACATGGTGGAGAATATCATCAGGTCGTACCAGGTCGCCAAGAACCGCTTCCTGATCGGAGCTTTCACCGGCCTGAGGGTCTCTGACTTCAACCGCCTGTCGGCCGACAATATCCGCGACGGCAAGATATACATGGTCACCCAAAAAACCGGCGAACCGGTAGTGATCCCGATACATCCCGTCATCCGCGAGATCCTCGACAGCGGGTTCGACCTCTCGCTCTCGCTCAGCGAGGACAAGACGCGCCGCTACATCAAGCACCTGTGCCGCCATGCAGGGATCGACACCCCCGTCGACATCCGCACCTCGGCCGGGGGCACGCAGACCGTCGAACGCCGACCGAAGTACGAACTTGTGGGCACCCACACCGCCCGCCGCTCATTCCTCACCAATGCCTACCTGAAGGGCGAGAAACCCGTCTACCTGATGAAAATCTCGGGCCACAAACTCGAATCTACATTCCTGTCGTACCTCAAAATGGGCCGCGAAGAGACCGCCGAGATCCTCTCCCGGGGCGACTTCTTCCGCGGCCTGTGACTCCCGGGGGCATCCCGAATAAGGCATCTTCGCCTGTGACTCGGCGGGGGCCTGTTTCCCAAATAAGGCATCTTCGCCCGTGACCCCCAGGGCTCGTGGCTCGGCACAACAAGGGGACTGCGGATCTTACATTTTCTTCCGAGTCCATGCCGAGCCCCTGGGGGGCATCTTACACTTTCTTCTGCGACCTGTGCCGAGCCCCCGGACCTGCTTCCTGAAAAGGACATCTTCGATGGCCTGTAAGGGGGGGGGACTGCGATTTTACACTTTCTTCCGAGACCCGTGACTTTCTTCCGGACCTGCATCCTGATAATGGCATCTTCTGCGGCCCGTGGCTCGGCGACAAGGGGACTGCGGCATCTTGGGATTTTCTTCTGCGACCTGTGCCGAGCCCCCGGACCTGCTTCCTGAATAAGATCGTATTCGCGGCCCGTGGCTCGGCGACAAGGGGACTGCGGATCTTACACTTTCTTCCGGACCTGCACTCTGAATAAGGGCATCTTGGCCTGTGACTCGGCGGGTCTGCATCCTGAATAATGGCATCTTTGGCGGCCCGTGGCTCGGCGCAACGAAACTCCTGTGGATCCTGCACTTTCTTCTGTGGTCCATGCCGAGTTCCGGGGAGGTATCTTACACTTTCTTCTGCGGCCCGTGACTACGCGCTATACCGACGATATACCCTGCTCCCCGTTTGCGAGCCTGAGGGTTATGGCCCCGAAAGCGCGTTTGTAGAGGGGGTCGCCGTAGAGCATGGCGTCGTGCTTGTGGAGCATGGCGTAGACGCAGCTCTTGCCCACTCCCATTAGGTGGGCGATGGTGGTTTGGCGGTGTCCGCGGCTGTGGAGCAGGTGACACAGGGCCACTTTTGCGGGGTACTTGTCGAGTTGCATGCGCGTGGTGGCAGTCATCTCGTCGAGGCTCACCCCGAGGACCGACGCAATGGCCGACGATATTTCGCCGACGTCGTTTTGCAGTAGTGTTGACATGATTTTAGGATATGCGTGTATGTTATATATTGCTCATTATCACTGCTTTATAGTCTCATTTTGAGAGCAACCTGCAACGTGCCGATCACCCATTTTGGAAACACCTCGCTCGCGGCATGGAAAACACCTCATCTGCGACTTGGGAAACACCTCGCTCCCCAACTCCCGAAGACACTTGTGCTGCATGCCATCGCCGTAATCTACTCATTATCACTACTTTACCACTACATTTCACCTCGCTTGGGAAACACATCGCTCGCGGCATGGGAAACCTCGCTCCCCAACTTGGGAAACACTTCATCCCCGACTTGGGAAACACCTCATCCCCGCGGCGCCCGAAGACATTTATGCCGCATATCATTGCCATAATATGCTCATTATCACTGCTTTCTGACCCATAGTTTTTTGCCCGCCACGTCGACCACGAGAAAGTCTTCCCATTGTGCTTTTCCGGCACTGATCAGCTCCCATACCTGTGCGTGGGTGAGGCGGCGGTTTTCGCGCATACGGTGTCGGATTATCGTGTCGCGCTGCACAAAACTTGCGAACGTAGAGTATGCCGAGCGGTTCTTGTGCTTGCCCTTGTTGCGCATGTCGAGTATTATGCGCTTTATGTCGGTCTCGGAGAATCTTTCGAGAGCCCACTCCGCCTGTACCTCATCGAACGGCTCCTCCATCGCGAGGGATTCGGGCCATGAACGGGCGATCCAGTCGAGCAGCTCGCGTGTGTGCGCGTTTTGTTTTTTACAAGAGATATTCGATCGCTGTGTGTGCCCATCCATTTCCACATCCATATCCACTTCCGTTTCCATTTCCTGCGGCGAGGGCTCGTCGGGCCCGCTGCGTAGACACTCAGAGGGTGCGTCGGGTTCACTGTGTGGCCACGTGGTGGTCGCGGCGTGGTGTTTTTTTAGGGCCTTGGCGATCACCTCGTCGCGCCTCTCGCCAAGGAACGAGCGGCAGTAGCGCTTATCAACCACCTGATGGGTCGCGAAGTTTCGGATCAGGAAGTAGCTCTCGCCGTTATGCGTTATCGGTATCAGCATTCCCTTTTCGACGAGCCCTGCGAGCCACTCCTTTGTGTGTGTGATCTCGATGTCGGTGTCGTATGGGAATATCTGTGAGCGGAGCAGGGCGGGATTGCCTTTTGCCACTCCAAAGTCGTCGGCGAAATTCCACATGCCGATAAAGAACAGTCGACAGTCGCGAGGCAGCGATGCCAGCTTCTCGTCGGACCAGAATTCGGGTTTTATGGTTCTGATTCTTGCCACAAATGGGTGTATTAATTGTATTTTCGGTCTGTGTGAATGTGCGGGCTGTTGGCCCCCGGGCGTCGCGTGGAGTATACCTGCTATTGTCGTTACGGGTGTATTAATTGTATTTTCGGTCAACGTAAATGCACGAACTGTTGCGGTGGTCGGCCACTGTGAGGCATGCAACTGTCGCGGTTGTCTGACGGGGGGCGAGTGTGTTTTATAATCTCCGTGGGCGTATTAATTGTATATTTGGTCGGCACATGAGGCGGAGTGCGTAACTATCGCGGTTACTGGCCACCGGGAGCGTGCACTGGCCGGAGCGGAGCCTGCAACTGTTGCGGTGGTTGGCCCCGGGGGTGGCACGGACTGGAGCGCAGTGTGCAACTATCGCGGTTGCCGGTCCTGCTTACAGGCAGTTGCTTCAGTCTCCGATTTACAGATATGTGCCTCCACCCTACGTACAGGCGGGTTGTTTCAGTTCGCCGTCGATGCGCAGGCAGTCGCCGAGTTTGTAGTAGCGGGTCTTTCCGTCGCCCGTAAATACGGGACGGAGCCTGTTCGTGCGCTCGAGCTCTTCGATCCGCCGACGGGGCCACTTCAGGTTGCGGCGCAGGTAGTTGCGATCGACCACATGGCCGAGCACCGAGTTGTCGGGACCCGTTGTGGGCACTATCGACTCTATCTCCTGCCTGAGTATCGAGCGCAATTCGTCTCTTCCGATCACTACTACTTCGTTCATGGCTGCATGGGTTCTTTGGGTGTGGCAATCTTTTGCATCGCATTCTGGAGCGAGGCTTTGTCGGGGATCACCTGGTCGCCGAACATGTCCCACAGTTCGATCAGCATTTGCCAACTCACCTCGGTGGTGCAGATCCCGGCGTTGATCAGCCACTCGCAGGCGGCCTCGATTTTTTCGTGTGGTCTCATAATATGCGCTGTTTTTTTCGATTATTTATAGTATGCTCTTACGTTATGTGTCCCGGCGAGGGGAGCAGGGCGTTACACTTTATGTGTTTCCTCGACCAGGCGGCGTTTGTCCTCAGCAAGAAAGAGAGGCATTATAATGACGCCTCGGGGAGCAGGGCGTTATACACTTTATGCGCGCCCCCCGGTGCAAGGAGGTGTGTTATTCGCCTTTTCTCGCCACGGTGATGTATATGCGGCGCTCGGCGGCGTTGAGCGAGAAGTCGACGCCCCACCCCCGTCGGCGCAAGCGCGAACAGGCCGCCGCAAGGCTCGTATAGGTTGTTCCAATGGCCGCAAAGTAGTGGGTCTCGCCCTCGGGAATGTTTTCAACTGTTTTCAGATACTCCTCTTTTTTGAAGAATTTTCCGGCTTTTGCTTGCCTTACCACCTTATTTTCCATATATTTGACATTTACACGGTAAATGCGCCGTCATTGCGCGCACTTGTTTTTTTACAAAGGTGGAATATATTTTTTCCATTTCCAAACGTTTTATAAGAAAAATTTCCACGGCCATGAGCAATACCAAGAACAGATTGCTGCAATTTATTGATACCAAGGGCATTAGTAAGCGTGAATTTTGTCGTCGCATCGATGTGTCGCACACGTTTCTGAATAGCGACTCAGAGATCGGATCCGATAAATTGGAAAGTATATTTTCCGTATTTCCCGATATTTCTGCCGACTGGCTGCTCACGGGACGTGGTGCGATGTTGGGCCTACACGGTGGTGCGATTCCGATCGGCGAGGCCGAGTTTGGCGGCGAGGTGGCCGGGCGTGGTGCCAATGCCGAGTTGGGCGGGCGCGGCGGTGTGGTTCAGGTTGGCGATGCCGAGAGCGATTCTCTGCTTAGCGAGGCTCTGCTGTCGCTGCGGGCTACGATCGACACTCTGTCGCGCCAGCTCGAGGCCCGCCAGCAAGAGACCGACCGCCTGTTGCAGATCATCGAGGTGATGGGCCGCAACCATGCCGATGCGCTCGATCTGCTGAAGTTGGCGTGATCGCCGATGGCGAGAATACCTCCGATGTCCGCCCTGCTGAAATTGGCCTGATGGCCCGGGGCGCATGAATGTCGGGGTGTCAATGTGGCAGACCCGGCGCGAGAATATCAGCTTTATTACTAACCTATAAAATTTTTTAGAACCTATGGAAATTAAGGAAATGGTGTCTGCGATTATCAGTAATAATCAGACGCTTTGCAGAGAGCTGGAGTTGCGCAACAGCGAGATCGATCGACTACTCGCGATTATCGAGCATAGCGCGGGGGTGGCATGCAGGTCGTCCCTAAAAAAGAGATGATGACGAGTTCTTCGACAAACTCAAACGCACCTGGCCGAATATTTACAAAAATAAATAATTTATACACCAAATACAAGGTTTTATACATTTCCCTCGATTCAATTCGGGGGATTTTTTTTCGGCAGTTCGAGTATCTGCGCCGGTGTGTGCCCGTTCAGATCTTTCACCACGCGGTTATAATCGATGATCTTCAACGTTTTAATGGTGGCTTTGTGATGCTTGGGGTGTGTGTGTTGTGCACGACTGATTGTGGTCGTTGATTCCGTAGGCGGGATTTCCTGGTTAAAGGTTTTATACATTTCCCTCGATTCAATTCGGGGGATTTTTTTGTTGTAATGTTCTCCTTGTCGGGCAGGGGGGCGTGCTCTCTGCGCATGGGAGTCGGGGCCATTACCCGAGTACTCCCCTCAATCTCCACAGGGCGAGCCCCACGGCGGCGATCGCGATCCACAGGCTCCAACGGTAGAGCGCAGGCACATGGCGCACCTCTCTGACCTCGACCACCTCGACGGGATAGGCCACCGAATCGCGAACACGGATCGTATCGCGCTGCACATGCCACCGATCGCGCCACCGATCGCGGTACACGAATATGGTGTCGCCCAGGGCGATGACCACCACCGAGTCGCGCCTCACCACCGAATCGTACTTCACCCGGTCGCGGTACTCGGTGTGCACCTCGGGCACGTAGACCGTGCGGGTACACGACGCGAATCCAACAACAGCCGCCAACAGCGCCAAAAGACAGGGAATGAGATAACGGGTTTTCATTTCTTTGATATACTTTATTTATGGGAGATAGCACTCTTGACATGCTATTTTATAAGAGAGACTTTTTTATAAGAGATAGCACTCTTGACATACTATTTTATAAGAGATTCAATTTTCCCCGACATAAGGAGCCGATCCCACTCCCAACCCCAGAGATGGAGTAGTCTGCGGTAGTCGTATGATCGGATACTGTCGCAACTATCCTCTCGCCCCGATCGTAAAAAAAAAGCGCGCGGCGCCCCGCTCCCGTGATCACAAAATAAATATATGGCACTCCTCTCCGGCTCCGACGGCCTAACTTAGCGGCAGCACACATGGAGTGGGATTTCTCTCTGTTCCCGACACAGACACATAATGAACAGAACACGTTACAAAAGCACCAAACTGCGGATCTGCGGGCTCCCGACGCCAGTCATATAATGAACAAAACAGCTTACAAAAGCACCGAGCGGCGGATCCGAGAGATATGCGAGCTCACCCGGCAGCACTACGAACAGGGCAACCAGTCGAAGTGCTATCGTGCCGTGTGGCGCAGATATATCGAGCCCCGTTACGGCATTTGTTACCGCACCTACCTCAATTACATTAACCGCACGATCGGAAAGACGCGCCGCTAACTGAATAGCGCAAGACCCCCCATATCTATCGTCGTTAACTGAATAAGTTCAAGACCGCCATCATTAACCGAATATCCAAGACCACCATCATTAACCGAACAGCGCAAGACCATCACCCCGTCGTTAACGGAAACGTTGTCGTTAACCGAATAGTGCAAGACCATCTCCCCGTCGTTAACTGAAACGTTGTCGTTAACCGAATAGCGCCCCCCTCGTCGTCGTTAGCCGAACAGAGACCACCGTCGCTAACTGAATAGTGTCCCCCCCCCCTCCTCGTCGTCGTCGTTAGCCGAACAGAGACCACCGTCGTTAACCGAATAGTGCAAGATCTCTCTCTCGTCATTAACCGAATAATTGTCTTGTCGATTTCGTGGTCACTACCTGTGCTTTATGAACACCCCAACCCGCTTCAACGTCGGCCGGGGCGGCGGGCGATCCGTTCTCCATGCGCGACATGGCGGTGACAATCGTTGCCATCACCCCGATGCTTAATAAACAAATCCCATATGGGCACCATCACCCTCGATGCTTTATGAACAGCTCCCAACCCGCTTCGACGTCGGCCGGGGCGGCGGGCGATCCGTTCTCCATGCGCGACATGGCGGCAACTATGGGCACCATCACGTCGCGGTTCGTGGCTGTGACATTTACGTCGGCCCCTACGCTCGACCACCCCGCCACAGCGTCGACATAGGCCCCCGTGTCGTTCTCGCACGGGGGCGCCCAACGCCCCACCATCTGCCTGATGGTGCGTAGGCCATATTTCTTCTGGTACGTGTTCAGCACGACGAACATTGCGCGGTAGCCCCACGCCATCGTTTCGAACTGCTTGAACGCCTTGTCTTGCGACGGCCGCACTTCGCCCTGCCAGCGGGTGCCGTCTATCCGGATGTTGCCCGGGTTGTTATTCCTTAGTCCTCTGGTCATTTGTTGGTGTCTTCGACGTCAAAAATATCTATCTTTCTACTAAAAAATTTCCACAAATTCACACGTTTTTTTATTCCCCTCGCCTCGAAGTAGTTCGAAAAGCAACTACTGAGCTCTATGACATATATCACCAGCAGGATCACGGCCGCCAATGCCGGTACTCCGAGTATCTGTCCGAACGCCTGGCCGAACAGCCCCGAGAGTGTCACCCAGCATATATAATCGGTTATCTTGTTCATTGTCCGGCGTCCGGCACGCGAGAACCTCACCGCCTCGAACGGCCTGCCCTGCTTAATGGCCGCCGCTTTGCGTTTCTTGGCAACGGCCACTCCGAAATGCAGATCGACCAGCACCAACGCCGCCGCCAGCAGGAGAAAGGGCGTCAGCGGCTTGTAGAACTCCCAGAATGTGGCCATCAGCCCCGTCGCCGCCGCTCCGTTAATGATATTTCTTTCGGGCATTGCATTGTAGTGGATTAATTCGATGTGGTTGTAATATATTTTTTAGGCATATTTGGTCGCGTCAGTTGCACTTTCGGGCGTTGCCTGGTGGCGAAATAATTATGTGCAATTATAATATATTCGTTATGCAGGTTCGACAGAATCCATTTTCTTCCGGGCATTACATTTTAGTAAATTAATTCGGTATAATTATAATATATTCGTTAGGCGGATTTTGGGTGATATCTGCAGGATACCCGCCCCGGCAAAGGTATCATCCTCCGGGCGGCGGGCGTGCCATCTGTTTATCTTTATTGCGCGAGGTCTTTCATCCGGCCTCGATCTTTCCGTTATGGCGAGAGTATATCTTTGTTGTGGCGAGGTCTCTGTGTGTGGCGGGCGTGCTCTCTGTTTATCTTTGTCGGGCGAGGTCGCTCTTATGGCCTCGATCTTTCCGTTTCGATGCGCTCCGTTTGTTTGCCAATGGCTACTTTTGCGGCATATCGATCCCGGGGGTTGTCTTTGGGATATCCTTAGTAAATATTTTGCACGCATATCCCACACACACAATACCATGGCAAGCAAGAGGGGTTGTTTCGAATTTCGCACAGAGCGCAATGCCGACCTGTTGGCAGCCTACCGCAGGCAATTCTCTCCGTCAGAGGCCCCGGCCGACGACATATTGGCCGCAACCGTTGCACAGCCCTCGAAGCGGTTCTGGGTCTCGGAACGGCGGGCTACGGTGGTGGTTTCGCGGATGCTGCGCGGAGAGTCGCTCCACGGCATGAGGCCCAACACCCGCCTTATGTACAACGAGATCTGCCGCCGCGTTATAGCAGCACAGGCCCAGGCCGGGTTCGCCGCCGCACCCCTGACCGAGATCGTATCGACCATCATCGAACAGCCCGCACCATGCTTCTATCTGACTCCACAGAGCGCGCGGGTCATCCTGTCGAGGATCAGGCAGGCAGCCCGCATCCCCACACAGAAGTAAATCAGTTCGACAACCAGTAGTAGTCGCCCCTCTTTTTCTCGACCGCCTCGCTCCGCCCCCTTCCCCGACCACTCTCCAATACAGAAACAAACCCGTTATTCCCAACCGGCTGCCCCACTCTCCAATACAGAAACAAACATGTTATTCCCAACCGGCTGCCGCCCGTCCCGCTCCTTTCTCGCCCGTAGCCCCCCTCTCCGAACACAGAAACAACAGACACCAATTTGCAGAATAACAAATATTTCAGTACATTTGTGAACCAGAACATGGAATTATTCCCGGTTCTGGTTCACAAATGAGCCGCGATACAGATCAGTCACAAAGACCCGATGCAGACAGCACAAAGACCTTAATATAAACAAATCGCATACAACTAAGCCCCCGACACAAATGATCCGCGAAGACCTAATATTGAATATTTACAGGGATAGCCGCACGGTATTCGGCCTGGCCGATATCGCCATGCTTTTCCCGCAGATCGAGAGCAGGTGGCTCAGCGGCAGACTGTCATATTACGTGCGCACGAACAGGCTGCTCAACCCCCGCAAGGGCATCTACGCCAAACCCGGCTACAACCCCCTCGAGCTGGCCAATATGCTCTACACGCCGTCCTACATCTCGTTGGAGTATGTGCTTCAGCAGGCGGGCGCAGTGTTCCAGTTCGACAGTCGCATCACCAGCGTCAGCTACCTGTCGCGCAGTGTTGCAATCGATGGCCGCGAGTACTCCTATCGCCGCATCAAAGAGCCCGTAGTCATGGAACCGCGCGGAGTACTGCGCCGCCCCGACAACGTGAATATCGCCACTGCGGAGCGCGCTTTCCTCGATATGCTCTACCTGAACAAAGACATTTATCTCGATAACCCCAACGCGTTGGACAAACAAAAGGTGGCCGATATCGTGCCCGCCTACCAGTCTCTGGCGCTCGAAAGGCGCGTTGCGAAATTTCTGCAAAATGGTTGATATCAACAGACACAGGTTCTTCCTGTTCCAAATACTGAAAAGCATTTTCGAGGACGCCGAGCTGGCCGCAGCACTCGGATTCAAGGGCGGCACGGCGCTGATGTTCTTCCATGGATTGCCGCGCTTCTCGGTCGACCTCGATTTCAATCTTCTCGATGCCGACAAGGAGCAGGCGGTGTGGCATAAAGTGCGCAGGATCCTGCTCGAACACGGCACTATCCACGACCAGGCGCAGAAGTTCTACGGCATAGTGTGCGTACTCGACTATGGCGCCGGCGAGCGGAAACTGAAAGTCGAGATCTCGAACCGCAACTTCGGCGACAGGTACGAGGTGAGGAATCTGCTGGGTGTGAACATGCGCGTGATGGTCGAGCCCGATATGTTCGCCCATAAGCTGTGCGCAATCCTCGACCGCACGGCCATCACCAACCGCGACATCTTCGACAGTTGGTTCTTCATGGAACGCAAAACGCCGCTCAATGCCGCGATCGTCGAGGCACGAATGGGCATGCCGCTCTCCGACTACCTCGAAAAGTGTATCGACACCCTCGAGAGAATGCCCGACAGGGGTATGCTGAACGGCCTGGGCGAGTTGATGGACGACCAGATGAAGAAGTTTGTCCGCACCCGCCTGCGCACCGAAACCATCACCCTGCTGAAATTCTACCAACAGTTCCCGATAATGGGATGAGAGGCAGCAACCCCCCGGTCCCACACACTCCTCCCTCATGTCGAGGCAGATACGCACCCCACACATAGAACCAGCAACCGAGTCATACCCTCCTCGCGCCGAGGCAACAACGTCACACTCTCACATAGAAGTAACATCGCACTCATGCCGAGGAAGCAACCCAATACCCCCTTTCCTCGCGCCAAGGCAGCACCTCCCCGGTCACACCCCGCAATAGAGGAAGCAACCGAGTCGCACCCCCCCCCTCATGCCGAGGAAGCAACCCAGTCCCCCCTTTCCTCGCGCCAAGGCAGCGATCAACCCCTCTCGCGCCGAGCGAGCAACCCCCGGTCACACTCCCGCAATAGAGGCAGCAGCCGCACCCCCTCATGCCGAGGCAGAGGTCACACCTCTTGAGTGGAAGCGGGTTCCCTCTTGGGTATTAGTTCTGCGAGCCTGGCCTGTATCTGGTTGATCCTCGCCCTTGCGGCGGCGCGTTGGGTGCGGACAGGCGCGTAGTCCTCGGCCGACAGCTCACCCTCGGCGAACTTCAGGGCCTTGTAGTCCGAGGCTTTGAGCAGTCGCATCAGCTCTTCTTCCTCTTTGATCAGTGCCGGCATCTCTTTCGCGCGGCGGCGGAGGGCGATCACCTCGTCTGATGCGGCAACGAGCACCCCGTCGACCACCGCCATTTCGTCGAGGTTCGCGGGCACGTCGTCGGTCTCGAGCCACTGGCCGGGCTCGAGCATGTGCTCGACAAGTTTCTTGCGGTCGGCGGGCACGGCAATTATGCGCTGCCCCGCGTTGAGAATGATATTGGTTTTCATCAGTATGGTAAATATTCTAAGTAGTTGTCTTTCTCCCTTTCGCCGCGAGTGGCGTCGGCTGTTTCGATCGTGAACTGTTTCCCGGCACTCAAACACCGTATCTCGCCGCGCGCAATGACCGGATCGTAGTATCTGTTTATGATATCGATACATACTGTCCAGCCGTCATCGAGACAATAAACGTCCGAGGCATAAAGGAGCAGGCTGGTATAACCTGCGCAAAAAGTCACTTTGTTCCAGAAATAATAGTTTATTACATCATACCCCATCGACTTTTTGATCAGGCCGTTACATACCTGGTAGGTCTCGCTGCACGACGCGATCTCGGTCTCGAAGTTAAACGTATCGTCAACAGCTTCGAGTGGCGTTTTTATGGTCAGTTTCTTATTGAACGGGATCTCGTGGTTCAGCACACACACCGACAGGTTCCTGTCCGGCGGATAGGCCATGACGTTCGTAGGGGCCGCGATCGTGGTGGCTACGATCGACGACGCCTCGTTCGCGTTGTATAGTGCGCGCTCTGCGGCGGTCGAGGTCATTAACGACATAGTGAACACCTTTCCGGGCAGCAGTCCGCACACCTCGCCGCTGGCCGATATGGTTCCCGCGGGAAAGCGGTTGATGATGTCGAAACACACCATGTTGTTGTTCGTCACAATGGCGTTCGAGACATAGAGGTACATCGCCGTGTAGTCCTCGCAGAAAGGCACAAAGCCGTAGCTCTTGCCATCGAGGCTGTCGAGCCACGTTGTTTTCTTCGTCAGGCCGCCGTGGATCATGTAGCCTCCCGAGCTGACGTTCAGTTCGTACACGTGTCCCTCGGTGAGGCTGCCCAGCGGAGTGCTGATGCGCAGCTTATATCCGACGGGTATGTCGAAGTCGCTGAACGCACACACCGACTGGCGCCTGTTGGCCGGATAGGCGATCCTGTCGGCGGCACTCATCAGACCGTCGTTCGACACCGTTGCGATCGGGATGTTCGGAGTGCCCCCGCCTCCCGCCTCGAGGCTCTGTATTCTTGTCGACAAGTCGTTATCGACATCCTTCGACCTGACAATCTCCCACCCTATGTCGTTCTCGAGCGACGACGTCTTCTGGCCCAGCGCTTCGATTATCGAGAAATTGTTATCGATCCTGCCCGAGAGCGCATTCTCGGCCGTTGTGGCGCGCGATGCCTCGTTGTCGATGCGTGCACCCAGCGAGTCCTCGGCCATCTGGATCCGCGTGGCCAACGCATCCTCGGTAAAGGTTGCGCGCGATGCCTCGTTGTCGATGCGCGTGCCGAGTGCACTCTCGGCCTCAGTGGCGCGGGCGGTCTCGATTGCGGGGTCGTATTCGTCGATGTTGCTCTTTGCGAGCTCCTGGGGCGTGGCGTCGACGATGGTCACTACGGGCTCGGGACGGGGATTGGCCGTGTTCTCGGCGTTTATGAGCTCGACCATGATCTTCAGATTCATGTGATCTTCGAAACGCGTACTCTTACATACCACATCGACAAAAAACTCGCCCTGTTCGATCGACATATCAGATAGATAGATCGCATCGACGCCGCTCCCCCTGAAAGGCATAAGCGCGGCAACCTTGCCGTTGACTATCGAGCTTGTCGATACCCACTCCTGGTTGTATATTTTCTCGATCCTGCCTTGGCCATACCAATAACTCCCGACCACTGTTATACGTATGCTACGAAAATCGGGGCCGAGGTTTATGTGCAGTTTTTTCTTATCGGGCACGGTCGTTTTAATAAAGAAAGTCATTAGGAACGGCTTGTTGCCGATGCGCTGTTTGTCTGCGGCGCTCATCAGGCCATTGGTCTCGGTGGTTGCCAGAGGGAGTGTGTCGATGCGCACGCCCAATGCGTTCTCGGCGTCTGTTGCGCGTGCAATCTCGGCATCTACGCGTGCGCCCAGCGCGTCCTCGGCGGCGGTTGCACGTGCAACTTCGGTATCCACGCGTGCACCCAGCGAGTTCTCGACCTCGGTGGCACGTGATGTTTCGTTGCTGAGGGCGGTGTTCAGATTTTCGAAGTCGACCTGGTTCTCGTCCTTGTGCTGATTGAATGCCTGGTCGAGCACATACTGCATCTCTTCGAGTCTCTCGCCGATTGCGCGGTCGAATTTGTCGGCAAGATACTCGGGGAGCTGGTCAACGGAGTTGACGGGAATCTTGTCGTTCTTGTGGAAGAAACTTTCGAGCCATTCGCCGAATTGCTCTGCCGTTGGATAGGCCCCTTTTTTGAACCACGCCTTTAGTTGTTCAATGCTTCTGATCATTACCGTGTTATGGTTTAAGTTTCATTATATATGCCAGCACGTAGTAGGGCGGGCGGTTTTCGTGGGCCTCGCCGGAGCCACGGCTGTTTGTCTGGAATATCGCGTTGGGATGATAATAACTATAAACACGGTCATCCTTGTGTGTCCATTCCAATGACTCCCGCATAAATATCACATCGCCGGGATATGTCCACTGCGCACTTGTGTCGTAGTTAACAGCATGTAGATCATGATCATGCTGCGGGATTTGCGCCATTGTCAATGTTACCGCTTCGCTGCCACCGGTGTTGCCATTCTGAGCGTATTCGCTGTCCCCGGGGTCGAGCCCCACAACGAATCGGCCGCGCAGGTCGGGCAGGTTGAAGTGCGAGCCTCCGGAGCCCGTCGGAGAGATCGCATAGTGGAGATATGGATAGTCGAATATCAACAGGCTCCGTCCGTCGCACAGGGCGTATCCCTCGGGTATCTTGTCGACCGGTCCGGCCCACATTTTTATGATTCCCAGGGGCTCGATGTACATGCCGTCGAGGGTTGTTTTGATTGTCGTGATCTCGTCCTTGAGTTGGTCGAGGGTTCTGATCTCGTCTTCGAGTTGGCCGGGGGTCTTGTACTGCCTGAAGTCTGCCCACGAGTACTCCTCGGCTCCCGATCCGTGGCGGAGCGAGCGTATGGTGTAGGCTTCGTCGAACGCGATGCCCTGTGCGGTGACCGACACGGGTTCCTTACAGAGGTTCATCACCCCGGAGACGGGGCCGCCCTCCCACCACACCACCTCGCCCTCGGGGAAGTCGCGTGTGCGCAGGAACACGTAGCCCGGTCTGCGCTCGGCGCCGTTCAGTTCGGGCTCACAGCCATAGAGAATGGCCTTGTCGCCGACAATATTTCCGAGTACCTGCACCACGGCGGTGTTCGATTGCAGCGTGTCGAGGGTCTCGCAGTCGATCGGGAAGTTTTTGGTGGGCTGCTGTAGCAGCCGCGCTGTGACCTGTTTTGCCATTAGTTGATATAAGTTATTAAGAATCGTTTCGACGAGAGTTTGTAAATGCCCACTATCGCTTTCAGGCGGGCTTCGAACTCCTGTTGTAATTGTTTTGGGGGTTTGTCGGTGCCGGTTTCCAGTTGTGTTGTGATGATCTTTTCGAGCAGAGTCTGCGGCACATTGACCCAGAAATCGGTCCGGTCGGCTCCGCGACACATGGCGAACAGCGCCCTGCCCGTTTCGCGAACGGGGAGCAGCAGCGGCTTATCCTCGGCGCGGATCCAGAGCGAGGCGAGGTTGACCTCGGCGCGCGTATTGTCGGTGACCGTTATTGCGCGGTCGCCGGGATCGAACTGGTCGTTCAGCACGGCCCTGAGCGAGAACACCTGGCCGTTGTGGGTGAGCCGATAGTCGGTCGATCGGCGGAACAGCGCGAACCGCATGTTGATGTAGTTCAGCGGCACCATGATCGCATACGCAAACCCGGCCAGAAGCGGTTTGCGCCAGAACGTTGGCAACATCAGCAGCGCCAGCCGTTTGAAATTCAGGTCGTATTTGCTCATTGTGGTTCCATGGTGAGGGTTATCCCGTTCGGGGCGACTCCGACGTTCGGGTCGTATTTGCTTGCTATACAGTGCGGGGCGGCATTGGTGTTCATGGCATACTTGCTCATTGCAGTTCCATGGTGAGGGTTATGCTTTGCGGGGCGACTCCGAAATTCAGATCATACCCGATCATTGCGGTTCCATGGTGAGGGTTATCCCGTTCGGGGCGACCTTGAAATACCCTGCGAGGGGGGTATGGCTGACTTCGATCAGGGCATCCCGACGATCTTCCGACACTGTCCACGCCTTGACCATCTCGGCAATCCTCACGCCCTCGATCTCTTGCAGGCGGTCGATGAGGGCCATGTTTGAGTATTCGCCGTCGAAAGGCAGGTTCTCGACATACTTCGCGATTGCCTGCGAGCACGCCTCCTCGACCTCGCGGGGGACGAGCATCGCGTCGTATTTTACGCACACCTCACACCAGAACGGATCGCCCTCCTCGTTGACCAGCTCGATCTGCACTCCGGCGTCTTTCGTTTCGTAGATGTATTCGCGAATCAGCTCTTCGACTTCGGGAGCGAGGCGTGTGCGCATGCCGTCTTGTTCGCCTGCGATCTTTATGGTGAGCACCGACGAGTTCCTGTCCTCGGCCGCCACGGCATACTTCACCACGCGCGCCGACTCAATCTCGTGCTCTTTCATGCCCGTTGTGTCGTAGCGGCCGGTCTCGCGATCGAGGGCCTTGCCGTACATGAAGTTGCGCACCAGGTTGCAGTACCACACCAGAGTGTGGGGCGTAGACTGGCCCACATAGGCGTTCACATCGCGCTTGTGCTGATCGAGCAGATTCTCGACCACCCACGCGCCCGTCGCGAAGATATAGAACAACACATTCTCGACCGACGCCTTGCTGAAGTTGGCCGTGAATTTGTCGCCGGGAGCGAAGCCGTATGCCTGCGCCACATGTTCGTTGCGCATGAATGCCTCCTGGAGGCTCTCTTTAATTTCCGTAATTGTCCGTGCCATTGTCTACTGTTTAACTCACAATAAAGTCTATTTCGTTGCCTCTTGCAGGCTCTGTTTTATTTCCGTAATTGTCATTATCCCTGATTTAGCTGATAATAAAATATGTCTCGATGGCCATGAGGCCCTCTCTTAGTTTCTGTAATTGTCAGTGCCATTCTCTGACTAACTCACAATAAAATCTATCTCGATGGCCAAGAGGCTCGTAATTGTCCGTACTATTATCTACTGTTTAGCTCACAATAAAATATCTATGTAGTTTATTCCGCAGGGCAAAATTATCCGGTGCCATTATCTACTGTTTAGCTCACAATAAAATATCTATGTAGTTTATTCCGTAGGGCAAAATTGTCCGGTGCCACTCTCTGACTAACTCACAATAAAGTCTATCTCGACGCCCATGTAGTTTATTCCCCCGTAGGGCAATGCCTCGATGTCGGCCTGTGTGGGGTCGGTTGCGGGGCATACTCCCTGGGCCTTGTAGCGCTCGAGCACCAGTTTGTTCGTCGCGTCGACTGTCTCGAGCTCCATGTCGGGGTCGAGATAGGCGTCGACCGGAATGTCGTGGTTTATGGCCAGTGCCAGGACCGCCTCGGTGCCGCCGCTGGTTTGCAGAGCCATGTCGATCAGGCTCTGCCTGCTGCGTGGTTTGACTTTCATTTTATTCGAGAATTATTTCGTTTCTCCCGATGACGAGGAGCGCCCCGGTGCCACCGCCGTTTTGCAGAGCAACGCCGATGAACATACACCATTTTCGCCATATAGCCGCCCCAGTGCTGTCACTGTTTTGCATGGTCCCCTCGATCAGGCTCTGCCTGCTGCGTGGTTTGACTTTCATTTTATTCGAGAATTATTTCGTTGTTCTCGATGCGCACCTGCTTGACCATCACCCCTGCGGCATGGAGCATATCGCGGGTCTTGGCGGGCCACATGGTGTCGCTGTTGGCACCCTGCAGCTTCACCGCCTCGGCACCGAGCAGCGGATGCTCCTTGAACTCGCCGCGGCAGGCGCGCAGTATCGCCTCGGCCACCTGGCCGGTGTTGTCGCCCAGTACCAGTGCACCGTCGGCCACCATCAGATCGCCCGTCGCGGTGTCTATTAACATGCCTGTCATATCTCAGTGGAGTATTTTTGTGTCTTGGTAATCTGATACATAAACGGTAGGGTGTTCACTCGAAATTTTTGGAACTTCTATTGAGGCAATATTGCTGCCACCTGAGGTCGTCACAGCACCCTCGCCTAAAGTATGGGTGTGGTTATTGAATGCATCAATAAAGTCGTTCAGTTTCCCGGTCAAATCGACTATATTTATAAGCCCCCCGTTATCCCCTCCGTTCAGGGTTATATTGCCATCGACAATACTTACTGTGGTTTCGCCTATTGCGAGTTGTATGGTGCCGTCGTTGATAATGGCGGTGGTTTTGCCTATTGCGAGTTGTATGCTGTCGATCGTTTCGGTGAGCACCACGGCGGCGGCCGACTCCTCGATAAACGCCACCAGCACGTAGCTCTCCGCGGCGGGGAAGACCACTATTCCGTCGGCATTCTCGTCGCCGGCCTGGTTTGCCTGAAGGTTGACTCCGAGCAACGGGGCGCTGCCGTCGATGGGTGTGCAGTCGATGGTGCGGGTGTCGGGATACACGGCGTCGACCGTGCATATCTTGCAGTAGATCTCGTCGTTCGTTGCTGCGATCCTGCGTATTGCGTCTTTTATCGTCATTGTGCTGTTTTGGCTTCGGTGGTTATTTCTTACTGAGAAAAACGTATGTTATAACATCTTTACTAACCATATATACACCCTTTAGTATCGTATCTTTTGTGGTTATTCGGCTGTTTTGTTCGATGATCACCTCTTGAAACGGTCAATCGACTGTTTTGCCCTCGATGGTCACCTCTTGCCTGAAGCCGTATGTTACAGCATTTTTATGTACCAAGTATACGCTCTTCAGTATCGCATCTTTTATGATC
>QMCE01001821.1_pt1 | contig 18434 bp, 27 predicted proteins | sample 1821851 | NCBI WGS metagenome assembly QMCE01 (sample SAMN09453174, study PRJNA476694) | Termite gut metagenome, whole genome shotgun sequencing project. | isolation source: worker | host: Odontotermes sp. | place: South Africa:Pretoria | collected 2016-01-28
TCAATAATCCCACATGCTTGTCCGGCGCGGGAACACGCGGAGGATTTGCATCATTGACATTTCTTCTCCCAGTGATATAATCTTCCTAGATTTTAGATTAGGCGTCGGCGGACTCTTATTTGAGGAGGCGGGTTATGTATACGGTTGAAAAGCCTGTGCAGAAGGATGAACGTTTCTTTGCACCAAAACCGAATCTAACAAATAAATCCGATACGCCCAACGCCCGCATTGAAACCGGGTTCGTTCCTGTACATTACAACACCGGGAAACCCGCGCAACTACAGGCGATAGAAAACTCTTTCGTGATTCAACGATATGAACGCAATGCCGGGAATTATGGAAATAAAAATATTCTTACTGCTTTGAATGGTAATGACGGAGTTAGGGAAAATAGATACGTCGAGGTTGCCAATGGTCATAACTTTGTTCTTGGATGGGATTCTATGGTTACCTTTACACGTAATGAAGGCGCTTTTCAAATCGGTGATGTTTTTACCCGTCAACACGACGGGGGAGTTCTCCAAAACGAAAATATACAGAATCCTCCGGGCGAAGGGGCTCAAATTCGATCTGTTGTAACACGCGGCGTTGATACATGTACAGTTGTTCTTGTTTCAAATGGCGTTGAGTTTGCTATGCTTCACCTTGATGGAGCTGATTTGGCTTGGGGGCTAGGGAGGATTCAGGAATTGGTAGGGGGCTGGAATCCTCCTATAAGCAGTATTTTTGTAAGTTACGCTGATGATGGACATGCAATCAATGATCTTGGTCAACCGGAACACTTGCGCAATGATTTCGTTAATGATCTGCGACATGCATTTAATGGGGGGCATGTGGCTTTTCATACTATCACGCGAGGAAGGATTATTGTTAATCACTCTACACATTCGGAAATTGGAGTTGGATTTGATGACGATGATCTTGAAATCTTTGGTGATATGTTAAAACCAAATCTAGCAGACGAGGTAGCATATGGAACAACTATCAACGATGCAATTGTAGGTGACGAGCAACACGATGGATTGCAACGTTTCTTGTTTAACAGACCATTCCCGCTTGATGCCGATATGCGGCATCCTGAACAGTGGAATGCAATTGAACAAGAAGCAGATGAGGAGCCGCAAGAACCTGCACAAGTCGCCGTTCCTCCACCACAGGCAAATGCTCAACCCGGTTTATTCGCAGGAATCGGCGGGTTTTTCAGAAGATTATTCCGTCGGCGATAATGTTTACTCTACATATGTATCGCGCGTTAGCGGCCACTCGCGCACCCTCAATTCTTTCGGGATATATCCCCAGTCCATGTTAAGTTTTATGCCGCGGCTTTTATAGTCCCTGTCGTTGACCGATCCCATCTGCTTCATAAAGAACGGGATTCCTTCGGTGTCGCATCTTTTCATCAGGTAATGCGCCCAGTTTGCTACCATCCTCCGCGCATCCGCTCTCACCGCCGCAGATTACCCAGTGGATACCGTCAAGGTTCAATGCAGTATCGGGATACGCCGTGCCGCCTGTTCGCGGTTCTCCGCCGTGACGCCTAGCCAAACGTTAGGGTATCCGTCGCTCCAGTCAGTGGGTCGCATGTACATGATGTTCTGCGGGCGTTTGGTGAGGATCAGCCAGTCAAGCCACGGTGTCGCTGCTATCAGCGCCCAAAGGTCAAGCCGCCACCATTCCGGTACGCGGTCATCAAACACGTCCGCCCAGCTCGCGCAGAATACGCGCTGTCGCTTGCCGGTCGCTTCGGCGTCGCGGTTCCATTTGAGCGGCTTCTTCCAATATGCCTCGCTGGTACGTATCGGCGGCACGCCTGCGAACAGTTCCCCGCGACCGTAACGCTTATTCTCCCGCTCGGCGTAGCAGTGGTCACAGGCGGGGGAAACCTTCTCGCAGCCGATCCACGGATTGAAGGTGTGGTCTGTCCATGCGATTTTACTGTTTTCCATGATCACAATTCCCCAATGCTCATTTGCGCTCGCGCTGCTTCTAACCGTTCCATTGCGGCAGCGTAATAATTCTGGTCAATCTCAAAACCTATAAAATCAAAGCCCATATTGTGGCAAGCGATAAGGCTTGAAGCGCTCCCAACATGTGTGTCTAGAATTCTATCTCCGGCGTTGGCGTAGTTATTCAATAGCCACGAATACAAAGCAATAGGTTTCTGCGTCGGATGAATGCGTGGTTCCGTCGCCGTCCCTTGTGGTGCGCAATCAAAAATCTTTGCATTAGCATTCATGCTAATCCACGCATACTCACACATCGCCATTGAAAATGATTCGGAAACCGTAGTTTTACGCCATATCACGAAGCCGCGAGACGGTGGCAAAATAAAATAATTCCCGCCCCATATTATTTGATTTTTGCTGACACGGAATAGCTCCTCAAAATATTCAGGATTGGGCGATGCGTTTTCGTCTCCAAAATTCCCACGCTGAGACGATTTTGTATTCTCATTATGAATTACATTGGTTTTAACACTTTGCCGCTGATTTTTATCAAGCGTCGCTACCGTTATGTTGTACTCATCTATATAACCGCCAAATGCTTTATTTCGGATACGTGGCATATATGTTACGCTTCCAACCCCGTACGGAGGATCAACGATCGCAAGATCAAAATACTTGTCCGGGAAATCCCGCATACCCTCCATGCAATCAATGTTGTATAGCCTGTTCATTTCGTTCATCCCGCAACTCTCCTTTTCGCAATCTCGCAATATTCGGGGTTGATGTCGATCCCGATGAATCCGCGCCCGTGCTTCTCATCACTGCACCTCCAATAATTCCGGGTTGTCGTGGATGTTGCCGATGACCTCCACAATCAGCTTGTCCACACTAATTTCCGTATTTGCCATAACATGCGGAGGGTATCTCATTGCATACCCGTCATACGTATAAATCTCGCATGGTATGCAGCCCTTCATCACTCCAATGCCTTCGAAATACCAACCGATTTCCGGTGCGGCGGCGCAATTTGCCGGATTGCGATTATATACGCCGTACCGTACGATGTAATCGTACTTGCCGGAATAGCGCACAATATCCCCCTCAAACACCAGCTTCCCGTTTTTGTCGCGTAAGCCGGTGCATTGTCCGAGTGTGGCGGGGTCGATTTCAAAGGCTCTTGTCTCCAGTATGTCATGATCATGCAAAGCTACTTCTGACGTTTGTATGAAATGCTGCTCATATCCTTCTTCCCACTTAGCGGGAAAGTAATGCCCCTGCACCCACGCCCCGTTGTCGCTCCGCTGCCCGCGAAATAAAAACCGATTGTTCATATCGCTTCCTCCATTTCTTTCGCCGCCAATTTCATAAAGCACAGCCAGTGCGTGGCGCAACCCCGGCGGCTGCGCTGACCGTAAAGCGGCTCCCGGCCGATTGCCTTGATGATCTCACCGACCGTCACGCTGTCCTCGCTCCATTTGAACACAAGCGTCCCGTTCGTTTTAAGGACGCGCCAGCACTCGTCGAATCCGGCTTTTATATACTCGCGCCAATTTTTCGGGAGTTTCCCGTATCGTTTAACCATCCAAGATGTTTCTCCGGCGTCAAGGAGATGCGGCGGGTCGAATACGACGTGCCAAAAGCTCTCGCCCGGAAACGGCAGCGCCGTAAAGTCCGCTATCATATCCGGCTGAACGTCGATCCGGCGACCGTCGCAGAGAGTATCATGAAACTCTCGGCTATCGCAGTACAGCACGTCCGGGTTTTGTTTGTCGAACCAAAACATACGCGCCCCGCAACAGGCGTCAAGGATAGACTTCACACCGCAATCCTCCCCATCAGTTCTTTCATTGTCCCGATACGTTCCCCGCACCACTCCGGCAGATTCGCACGCACCAGCGCCTCGGCGAACGGCGGCGGTACGGCGTTCCCGCAGCGCGCCACCTGCAATGTCTTGTTGTACACGTTGCCCTCAAAGTCCCGCTCAATGATATAGTCCGGCGGGAAGCCGTTCGCGTTATACAGCTCGCGCGGCGTCAGCATTCGCAAGCCGATGTCGCTGATGAACCAGTCCGCGCCGCCGATGTTCAGGATCAGCACGGCATCCTCCGGGATTTCATAGCCGCAGTATGTATTCAGAAGTTCGCGGATTTCCGGCCAGCGGTGGAGGTTCTGCTTGCCGTCCCATTTCGCGAGATAGGCGCGTACCTCGCCGAAGTGTCCGGGTGACTGCGTCACGGTATGCGTCGGGTCTGTCACCGGCTGCCCGGTGCAGGTGCCGTAGAACTTGCTGAGGAATGCGGATACCATAGCGTTAGCGTCGTCGGCGGTAACCGTATTCAACGGATCATCCAAGGAGTTCCCTTTGCCGTCGTGTCCGCCGGAATGGAACTTGCTCATAAATGCTAGTGCCAGCCCTTCGCGGTCTTTGGCGGTCTGCGTGTGCGTCGGGGTTGTCAGCGGGAATCCCTGGTCGGCACTGCCGTAATATTCGGTCATGAGCGCCGCTGCCACGGCGTATCGGTTGGAACCGTCCACCGTCATAACGGGCTTGTCCACCGCCTGCCCGCGCAGATACTCACCCTGTTCGCTGTGGTACTGGATCAGCGCGGGGGCGATAAAGCCAAACCGTGTGGCACCGGCCATCACCGTATCTAAGGGTTGGTCGAGCATTTGCCCGACGCTGTTTTGCTGGAATTTCACAATAAACGGCTCCGCGCTCTTGATCACAAACTTGTCGATGCCGCGCGTGATCCGGCGCAGCGTGTTTGGTTTCAGCGGGCGGACGGCATTAACGCCGTGTATCGCCTTGATTTCCTCCCTGCCGGCAAAGATGCTCGGACACGGGAGCGACCAGTCAATGATTTCGGCAGCGGCTCTCCAGCGCGGCAGACCGACGTCTTTGCTGTGCGTCGCCTCCGGCCAGCGGATCGGCTGACCGTCGCAGCGGGCGATCAGGAAGAAACGTTTGCGGATGGTCGGTGCGCCGTAGTCCGCCGCGACCAGCTCCCGGTGTTCAATGACGTATCCCAAATCCTCCAGCTGCTGCTTCCATCGCCGGAAGGTTTGTCCGCTTTTTGCCTTTACGGGTTTCCCCCGGCGTACGGGACACCATGTTTGGAACTCCACCACGTTTTCGAGGATGATGACGCGGGGGCGCACCGTCGCCGCCCAGCGGAGGACGATCCACGCGAGACCGCGTATGTTCTTGCTGACCGGCTTGCCGCCTTTGGCTTTTGAGAAGTGCTTGCAGTCCGGCGAGAACCACGCCAGCCCGACCGGCTGACCGCCGCATTCCGCGATGGGATCTACGTCCCATACGCTTTCGCAGAGGTGGCGGGTATGCGGGTGGTTGGTGCGGTGCATCCGTATCGCGTCCGGGTCATGGTTCACCGCGATGTCCACCTTGCGCCCGGTCGCGAGTTCGATCCCGATACTCGCGCCCCCGCCTCCGGCGAAGTTGTCTACTATGAGTTCGTGGGTTGTCATGTTGCGTCCTCCAAAAATCCTGTTTGCCCGTCGCATTGGTTAGCTCGTTTTTTTGACTGCGCCTGCTTTGTTGCTTTATATGCGTTGTACCGATGCCGGTATCTGTAGCTGTCTCCGAACACGTACCATGCGGCTTTAACCAAATTCGGCTCATAGGGGCGTATCTTTTCCAAATCTTCAACCGCTTTGGCTGATATAGAGCATCCGCAACACCCTGTGCGGTTCAAGCCGTAGACCTCATAGGCGTCGGAGTAGCGGATGTTGTAGTAATCCTTGTACCATTGCTTGTCGGCGTCGGTCGCATAGTATAGTGGCCGCAGTCTGTATTGTCCGTCTGCTGTTTCTGTGAAGCAAGTTGCGCTGGTGTGTATCATGGATCTTGGGCCGCCTTCTGCTATACGCTCACCGGTAATTATCATATCAAAGTCTTTTTGTGCGGCGTTTGCAAGATGCTTCTTGCAATATTTGCAGCATTTATCACTGACTCTAAATGGGATTGGATTCTCTTCGAGAAAGTCTAACAGATATTTTTTTGAGTTGATGCTGGCTTGGGAGCCAGGGATGGGATTCCCTGCACTATCACAGGAACATAGGAAGTTTATCTCCTGTTCGCACGCAGGATAGCGTTTTCTTAACTCAACTCGCTTTGCCATCTTGTTTTCTGCATCCTCATATTCGGCGGCGATTGATAGCGGTATGCTTTTCCTTTGTACCCCCTCTAGTGCTTGGGATACAATTTTTGATATGAATGGCAAGCCATGGTCGCGCACGGCTATTACGATGTTTTTGCCAATCCGCTTTTTAGGATTGTTAGGGTCTTTTTGCCCGGCCTTATACTCTGTGATGGTGACGCCGTACCGCTCAGCTGTTTCGCGGACATGCCTCTTTATCGCTTCCATCTCAAGACCGGTGTCAAAAAAGCAGTATTGGATGGGCGGGAGGTCAAATCCCTTGCGTACCGTTTCGATAAGGTGCAACATAATGTCGCTGTCGCTGCCGCCGGAATAGGAGCAAATAGCGTTCGGATGCTCAATCAACCTCTTTGCGATGATGCTTTTGATTGCTTCAAACTTGTGAGGTGCGTCAAAATCCGCGTATGTAGGTCGATCTGTGTGTACTTTACTTTTGTGTACCGTCTTCACGTCCTCACCCTTTCACCACCCGCAGCGGCAGCCACGGGTATTTTTCATCCCAAAGTTTGCGTTTCAGCTTGAACGCCTGCGTCTCAACGCCCTTGACGTCGGTAGCGTATCCCGCCGGACAGTACGAAGCTCGGTTGAATGTTGAACCCTCTGATCTCCCCGGCGCGTTGCATGAGCTTTAGTTCCCCGTACCGCCGCGCCTCGGCTTTGCTGTCGAAGGTGATCCCGTCTACCGTGGTGCGGTCATGCGGGTCATTCCGTCACCCCTGCAACATCACCGCGCACCCTCTCCAACGCTGCTTTGGTACGCTCATAACCGCCGGAGGGAGTGTCCGGCGCGGCGCGGGCTTGTCCGCCGTGTGAACTGTTTCCGTTTGCGAAATGGTTGCGCTCCCATGTCCGCACGGCAGACCGCCAGTCCTTCATCGGCGACTTCCCGACAACCCAACCTTTGGACGTGTAGAAGTCAACGAACGCTTGGGCGTCAACGCTGTTTCCGCGCTCCCGGCAGTAGGCGGCAACGTCAGAAACCGACGGCTGGGTGAATTTTTGTTTTTTCGGCGCGGCAGCGCCACATATACTCTCGTCCCCCGTAAAACCCTCGTCTTTCGTATTGGTTACGGGAACGGGTACGGAATCGGTTACGGTTATGGATACGGTAGGTTGTTTTGGTTCGTTTGGTTTATTTGGTGCTTTTGGTTCGTTTGGTTTTATTCGCTTATTTCTTTGCTGTTCGGAGAATCGGTTATTTTGGTCGGACACCATTTCTTTCAGCATAGCAAGCGTTGGAGGGAGTTCCGGGCATTCTTCGCCGTCTATTTCGGAGGCAAGGGCGCGGAAAAATCGGCCTATTTCCTCGTCCGTATGCTTGCGGATTTGTTTGAAAAAGTCGCAATGTACGTTTACCGACTTCACGCAACGACGTCCTTTCCTCAAATTTTCCATCTCAGCACCCGGCAAAGGTGCTCGTCCAGCTCGATGCTGGTTAGATGGTAACGCTCGTCAAACGCTGTCTGCCCGATGTCCCCGCGCTCGTTATGGTGCATTCGGCACAATGGCTGTACGTGCTGGCCTAAGTGGTGAATCTTTTTCCGGTTCCGCCCCATCCCCACAACGTCCACCTCGTGGATATCGGCGTGTTTGCCGCAGATACAGCACCGGCGGTTCGCCACACAGGCGCGGAGATAGCGGGTAACGTCCTCGGCGCGTTTGATCAATTCCTCGCTGCACGGAATACCGTGCGTGATACAGAGTTCCAGCAGATACGCGATAAATTCATTGGCCGTAGTCATGTCGGCGCAGTTATCATTTTTCGGCGACAGGCTGAACAGCTCTATGTCAGAGGCGCGGCAAAAGTTCAGCGTAGCAGCTCGGCGTACCTCTTCTTTATCCGTCTTGTCTATCAGGAAGAGCAATTCCATCTGCCGCAGTGTCTCTGTCGTGGCGCGTTTCCATGCGTTCGGCAACGGCGCGGATATGTACGCGGTCATGTCGCCGATCAGCGCGTGGATCGTGTTGCCCTGCTTGGTTGTGAGCGTTCGGCCATCGTTTACGAGAACCTCACAGTTTAGGCTTCCGTTGCACCGTTCCAGCAGCCGGAGAAGCTCGTCTGTCGCCGTGACGGCAAAATACGCGATACCGTCTGTGATCTCGGCGAGTTGAGCGGGGAGGTTCATCCTAACGGGTCATAATCATCGGGCGGGGGCGGCGTGTCGTCAAAGACTGTATCCGGCGCGGACGGCAGCTCGACCGGCGCGTCGGATAGGAGCGTCGCGTCAACGCCCATTTCCTCCGCTTCATACATCCCGGCGAAGTCATCCGGGAACGCTTCCCGCAGCGCTTGAACATAAGCGACTTTACGGATCATCGTCGCCGGTTTTGTCGTCCACTGCCGATTTACTGACCCGTCCTTCTTGCGTCCGATATACTCCTCGAAAGACACGGCGGTTTCGATGGGAACGTCATAACCGTTCACATAAACCTTCGCCCAGCCGCCGATGAGTTTTTCACCCGGCAGCGACAGGGAGCCGATACGGTTCTCGGTCGTTCCGTCCTCTTTCTGAACAATCACACCGGCTTGGACGCCCTTATATTCCTTGTTCCGCTGCGCCCTCTTCGCGAAAGCGTCCTTGCCTGTTACGATGGTTGCCGGTTCATTGCCGTATTTAACGATATACGCCTCGCGCAAAAACGGGTTGAGGTGCTGGAATTTGCACAGATTCAGAAACATAACAAGCTCTTGCATGGAAACTTTCTCTTTGTCTCCGCTCACAAGGTAATCCCTCACAACACGCGGGGACAGCGTTACCGTTTCGTTGCCGGCAGAGAAAGATACAGACTGGTCTGTTCCTTTTTGCACAAGCGCATTATTGACAACCATCAGTTAATCCCTCCATATCTAATATTGTGCTTTTTAATAACCGCTTTCATATCTTGCCGGAATGCCGCCGTGGTGTCGTAGAGCCTTATATTTAAGGTCTTTGTTACTTCATGAGCCTCTGCGGACGTCGGCTCTGCCGGTTGAACGGGAGCGGGGGAGTGTGACACCGTCGCGGGCGGCTGTGTGTCCTTCATCTTTTCCAACGCGGCGGCTTGCGCCTCCAAAAACTGCTTCTTCTCCAGCGCCGCGCCCATGCTGAGGGTTTCCAAATACGCGGACAGCACCTCCGCCTCAAACGGTAATCGCATGGCCCGGATAACCTTGATTTCGCTCTTTGTCCGGGCGATCACCGTCTCAATCTCTTTTTGGATGGATTCAAGGCTTGTCCCGGCGTTCGCCCATTTCTCCGGCAGAATGCGGCTGAGAGGCAGCAGTTCGGACAGTTCCCCGATATGCGCCGTGTAGTGCGCCTCTATCGCCGCGTATTTCTCGCTGCGCCTCTGTTCCTCAAACTCCTTGATCTGCGCGTCTATGGCGTTGGCGGGTTCCTGGATCATCGTGACAATCTCTCTGATCTGGCGTTCAAATCCCTCATACGGTGCGAGGCAAGCCTTTTTGACAGCTTTTCGCTTGTCATCAATCGCGTCTTTCAGCTTGTTCAGCGTGGCGCGGTCTTTCTTCGCCGCCTGTATGTCGTCCGCTGTGACGACGAGGCCGGTGTAGCGCGTGAGCTGTTCCGCGAGCTGCGTTTTCAGTTCGTCGTAGTTAAATGTGATCTCCGACGGAATGGCGAGGGATAGGTCGGTGGATAGAATAAACTCCATTTGATTACTCATGGTTTCCTCCTCATATTTGCGGCAGTTTTGTGTTTGGCCGCCGGTCTTGCGTGACGCATTCCCAAAATGTGATTTCCTCTTTCAGAAGCGCGGAAAGGTCTTCGGTTACGTCCGAACGGTCTATGCGGTAATGGCGGGTCGTGATGTTGAGGTCGCCGCCGCTTCGGTAGCGGATTTGCGCTTTGAGGATCGCGAAGGTATAGCCGGTGGCGAGAAGCTGGTGCAGAACTTGAATGTAATAGTGCTGCGGTATGCGTCCGTCCCATTGCGCCCACTGGCCGGGGTTCATGATCTCCGTGGTTTTGATTTCAAGGACGCCCTCATTCCCGGCGCGATCCCGCAGTTCGCCGTCCAGCGTGGCGAAGATGAAGGGATAATCGGGGTTGCGGATGATCTGAAACGATTCATAGTGTGTTGTATATTCCGGGAAGTCCAGCGCGAACAGTTCGATCAAGTAGGGTTCCGCCGCTTTCCCGTATTGCACAAAGGGGCTGTCTGATATGTCCGGCGGTGTTACACGGCGTGTCTTGATTTCCCAAAGCCGCTCATTTGAGAGGAAGGGCGACAACCCCATTACGGCGGCGGCTTCCGACGCGCCGATGCCGTTATAACGTTCATCCAGCCATTGGGCTTCTGTCACTGCCCACACCTCCACGCGTCATAATCCCTGTCCGCCTCGTCCCGCCGGCGTTCGTCGTCCTGTTCCGGGTCAGCCGGTTCCGGCGGTTCAATCGGGCGATCTGGGAAGTTGGTATACATCGGATCACCTTCATTCTTTTGTTACGGGATTGTCCCGAATGACGTTTCGTGCTATACTGGGCTTATTCCTCGAAATGTCGCTCGGATATTTTGCCGGAAGCAGTATTGTTTAAGAAAGGCATTGATAAAGATGGAACGAAAAATCGAAGCAACAGACTCCGTAGAGGTTTATGCTACTGATAAAGGAAAGATATGCCTTAAGCAGGAAGGCATCGGAATTGATCATTATGTCGCTTTTAATGTGCAAGATGCCGAGACAATCGCAAGGTGGATCCTTGAGGTAAAGCAAGAAATGGAAGAAATGGAGAACTCGGAAGATTCAGAGCAGGACTAGCCTACAGGTGTTGTTTGGAAACATCCTTTTCACCCTTCTTGCTATTTCGTCAAGCGACATTGCTCTGCTGTAAATGTTTCGCTCATAAGAATCTCTGTCGCTCCACAAATATTTGTGCGCGGAATCACTGAACTGCTTGCTTCTGCAAAGAATGTCAACATTCGGCATTTCTGTTTGCATTGCGGTTTTCTTTTCCGTCACTTTCTCGCCTCCCAAAAACTATTTGACATTTTCGCGCGGGCATGATACACTATAGATACTTCTTTTTCATGAGTATCTTTGCCGTCCGTTAGCGCGGGCGGCGCTTTTTTATGCCCCATCCTAGGCTTGTCCGCCATGCGAGCCATAGCCGGGGACGTGTGTACCGTTTAATCCGTTTCCCCTGCCGTTTGCGCTTTCGTTGCTTCCGCCAATCCGAAAAGTAGACGCTGAGCGCCATCAGCAGCCCGGCAACGGAGAACCCGACGCACAGCCATATTCCGGCGTAGAAATCAATTGGCATTATGTAGCACCTCGTCTCTCTAAAGTGGTGTTATGCGTTTCATTTCTTCTTCGGGAATCCCCAAGCAGACGCGAATTCCCCCAATCTCCTCCAACGACAGCCTCCACGGGAGGCGAAACCGGGTATACATAGCGGCTCGTGACAATCCGGCGGCGGCGGCAAGCTCGTCCACCGAAATGCGATTGACGGCCATCGTGCCATGAATCATCACAAGAAGCGGTTTGAATCTCGCCATCGGGTCTTTTCGGGCTTTCATGTGTTCCTACCTCCCCGGTTGGTTTTTAAGAGTTTATCCCTGCGCCTCGATTTCCTTGATCAGCGCGGCGAGGTCGTCTCGCGTGTTTACGGCTTCGCGCCATTCGGATTCATAGCCTTTTTTCGAAACGGTCATTAGGTAGTTGCCCGAATATACGAAAACATCTTGGCTTGCGCGGTCATGGAGCTTTTCTAAAAGCGGAATGTGATCTTTTGGCATGGTGATTCACCCCCTCCCTATGCACTCTGCCTGTTACGCTGTTTCCCGGTACAACTCGTCCACTTTCACGCCCAGCACGTCGGCAATCAGCTTTAGTTTATCCGCGGCGGGTGTTCGCAGCTCACGTTCAACGAACGACATCATTTGCTCCGATATCCCGGCGCGTGCGCCTAGTTCCTTCGCGGTTAGTCCGGCATCTTCACGCAAGCGTCTAATCTTCATACCGTCAATCAACTTTCTCACCGCCTTTAACAAAAAAATTTGTAATTGGTTTACATAAATTTTTGACATGCTGTCGCGGATGGTGTAGAATGGTGTCGCTTCGGATATTTCATCCGCGCTCATGGCGTTTTCCGCGGGGTTGCTGCGCTCATTGGCTAAACACAGTATAGTTCTAACTCAGTTAGAAGTCAAGGCAAATTCTAATTATTTTAGAATGTTGTAGGTTTGCACAAAAAATGCACCCTGCTTTTGTGCAAGGTGCATAAATAAGAAGGCGAATAATATTTGATGGCTACCCACGAGATTGTTTCCGGGTATTGCCCCACGTAGCGCATTGACGATTATGAGATCGAGATATTGGTCACAGAGGTTCGGATTTTAGGAGCGTTGACACCGGGATCAAAAGCCATTGTTTCCCGCTGTGTATCTCACCAATATAGTATGGGTATATTATGCTTCTGATATTATTAGAAGTCAAGAGGTGATTACCGTGGATAAAGCCACCGAGCGCATTCTTGAGCAATCAGCAAAGCAGGGATTGAGCGATCAAGAGCTGTGCCGAATCTTGAATGCAAAAAAAGACAAAATTTACACTTGGAAGACGGGCAGAAGCACGCCGTCTGTTGAGGAAGTGGCCATAATAGCGGAACGCCTTAACGTCTCAACAGACTACCTTCTCGGTCGCACCGACAATCCCTCCCCCACCGAACCCGCGTTAGAGGGCGATAACCTCAAGTTTGCCTTGTTCGGCACAACGGACATTACCGACGAAGTAATGGACGACGTGAGGCGGTATGCTGAATTTGTAGCGCAAAGGAAGAGAGAACGTGGAGCGCCTTAACATGCTTTATGAGATCGCCGAGGAACATGGAATCACCGTCGACAGCGTGCGCCTAAACGGCGTTCCGGCATTATCTTATAAAGACGGTGCCGGAGACTGCTATGTCGCCCTCGACCCTATGCAGATGGACACCCACGCCGACGAGTGCGTCAGATTGGCGCACGAAGTCGGGCACTGCGTAAAGGGCGCGTTTTACATACAGTATTCACCCGTGGACGACCGGCGAAAATGCGAATATCAGGCGGATAAGTGGGCCGTCACTGTAATTTTACCGCCGGAACTGCTGGCCGAGGCTTTTTCCGATGGGCGTACCGAGCTATGGGAAGCGGCGGAATGGTTAGGCTTGCCGGATGAATTTGTTGAGAAGGCTATGCGTATGTATGCGCGGATGGGGAAATTGGTTCAGCGATCGGGTGGCTGCAATATGTAAGAGGAGATGTTTATGATGGGTACACCAGAAACAAAATGCTGCCGCGAATGCGGAGCTCCGCTTAACCCTGAATACGGAAAACACTACGATTTATGCACGACGTGCAGGGAGGCGAAAGGCGAGGTAATAGTGGACTCGATCAAGACGGAGAGTGAAGAATCGAGAATTATACGCATTCTTGGCAACGCCTCTCCTTCTGACCCGATTGAACTAGCGAGGGAACAGGTACGCCTGCTCAGCAGCATCAATAGCACTTTGACCTTTTTTAAATATCTTGCGATAATCGGTATTGTTGCTGGTATTATCGCATTGATCATTTGGTTGGCAATATCCGGCGAATCTTCTCAAGAACCGTTGCGATGGTGAGATTATAGGTGCTTAACAGGTAGATCGACCGGGTGATCGCAATACGTAATGAAGGACGTGCTTCTGTGGATCCTGTCGCTGTTTTTTGGGTGACTATAGTCATAGGAATAATAGTCATCGTGGTTTTTTTAGTGTCGGAACATAAAAAGACGAAACGCCCCAACGAGTTTAAGAAACAAACGCCTCCGCGCGGTGGATACACGCCTCCACCTCCCCAACACATATCTGCAAATAGACCAACGGAATATGTTGAAACCGCGATATTTAACGGTGACAAATTAACATACTCCGGGCACTCCGCCGAATCACGAAAGCAGTCTCTGCTAGATACATACAACGCTCCTATAGATACCTTCACAGGAACTATTGATGATTGGAATCGAAGAGCACGTGAGAAATCGGAAATCCTATATCGACAGTTACAAGCAGAAAATGACAGTTTTGATCCTTATTCTCCTATAGCTCCCGGAACATATAGTGAAGAGCCTCTAATTTCGACGGAAAAATTCTTCTTGCAGAAGATTCACGGAAAACCAATCAAACACCCCGAAATCGCCGGATATTGGTTTTGGGAGTACAATATAAGCTTTCCAAAGATAATGATACGGCTTATGGGGTGCGGCTATTTACGTGTTTCTGAGATTGCTGAAGACATCACACATTTTAAGGTAGACGAAATGAGAGCCGTACTACGCAAGGCAAACCTTCCTGTTTCGGGGAAAAAGGCTGAATTGTTAAAAAGAATAACAGACAATATACCCGTCTTAGAATTACAGGCATTTATACAAGACTACCCCAAGCATTATGCTCTCACAGATAAGGGTAGGCAAGCTATAAAAGGTTTGCAAAAATCCATGACCAAAAACCACGAACTAGAAGATCGGTGTATGAAAGCAATTCTGACAGGCAATATACAAGAGGCCTATAAAACGGTTTGCGCCTATGAGGCAAACAAGAACGGAAATAGAGGAGTTGGCATCGATTGGAACAAAGAATTAGATACAGGCTTGTCTTTTGCAAAAGAGAATTTGTTCAGAGCTTTTATGGAAACGCCGCTTTCTGACCACCTTATGAGCGGGGAACTACCATGGTTTGAGCCTCAAATCAAGGCGAGTGTGGTTTTAGGGGTCATGCTGGGGAATACAGCACCTAATATCACTCTCCTTGCGATTCGATTTTCTGGAATTAACATCAGGGAAAAAACAAAACTAACGCAATTAACATATAAGCTCTTATTCGCTTTGATGGAAGGGCGTTTACCTCGGTGAAATAGAGAACAACCACAAAGGAAGTGACGCTCCATGATAGCCGCCAACCCCGCTGAACCCATCGACCGCTTTATATATTGGCTCAATGTCACCGGAAGTCCGCAATTAGCCGCCCGGTGCGCGAACCGGCAATGCGGGTTGAGTTTATCGGTGGAAGATTTCAGGGAAATGCTGAAAGCAGAAAAGCGCTCATCGGATTCAGCCGGTGAGCGGCACGATTGAGAAAGAGGTGAAAGGTTGAAGGTTCCAAAAGCGCGTAAGCTTCCCTCCGGCATGTGGTTCATTCAACTGCGCCTCGGAGGCGAGAGCATTCCCGTGACGGAGCGGTCGGAGAAGGAGTGCATTAGACAGGCGGGGTTAATAAAGGCACAGCACATAGCGGAACAGCGTGTTGTCAAGCGGTCTGATTTAACGTTGAGCAGCGCGATTGACAAATATACCGCAGCGCGGAGCAACACACTATCACCGTCTACGATCGCCGGATATACGGCAATACAGCGGACACGTTTTAAGTCTGTTATGGATAAACCCCTTCGGGAGATAAAAGACTGGCAAAGTGTATGCAATGAGGAAGCCGCTCTATGCTCCGCGAAAACTCTAAAGAACGCATGGCTATTCTTAGCGTCCGTATTACGGGAGCAGGGATATGATGTACCAAAAGTCAAACTGCCGCAGATTGTCCAAAAAGACAAAGCGTTTTTAGAGCCGGAGCAAATACCCGTCTTCTTGGAAGCAATAAAAGGGTTGAATTGTGAGATTCCCGCGCTTCTTGCACTTCACGGTCTTCGGCGCAGCGAAATATGGGCGAAGCCTACCATCGATGGAAAAAACGGAATTATCAAAGTACGCGGTGCCGTAGTCCGGGATAAAAATCGAAAAATAATACCGAAGCCCACAAATAAAAATACTACATCGCGGCGTGACGTTCCGATCATGATTCCGCGCCTAACCGAGGCAGTAATTAATTGCGGAGATAAGCCGATTATCTCTCAAAACTTTACAAACGCATATAGACAGATAAATCGCGTATGCTTAGAGAGAGGATTGCCAACAGTTGGGTTGCACGGATTACGACACAGCTTCGCATCGCTGGCCTACCATCTTCGCGTTCCAGAGGCGTATGTCATGCAAGTCGGCGGTTGGTCTGACATCGGAACCATGCGAAAAATCTATACGCATTTGGCGCAAAAAGACGCCCTTAAAAGCCAAACAGATCTGCGCAATTTTTTCAATAATGCTAACGCTAATTGCTAATGGTTTTCTGTTTCCGTTGCGCCGCAATTACATCACGTATGCGGCTCTGTGTTCGAGTCCCACTATCCGCACCAAAATATAAACGCATGTCATAATATTTGGTTAGGAGTATTGATGACGCTTTACCATGTCAGACCGTAAATCCTGACAAAGATTCGCCCCCGCCGTAACGGGAGCGAACCTTTGCGTATAGGGCGCTTGCTTACTTGAAGCCGCGCTCGTAGCTTTCGATCATCTTTTTGACCATCTGACCGCCGATGCTGCCGGATTGCTTGGATGTCAAATATTCATTGTAACCGGCTTTTGGGCTGACGCCTACATCAGCGGCGGCTTCCGTCTTGTCGCGCTTCATTGAGATTTTGACTTGGAAGAGGTCTTAGATTTTTTAGGGCTCGATTTTGTAGATGTCTTGCTTCTGCTGGTAGCCATAGTGTTTTGTCACTCCCAGAACTTGATTCCGCGCTTTGTGAAACAGATGGCGAGGCTTCGGAGCATTCGTTCGAAAACAACGCCTGCCGCCTCTTTTTAGCGCGATTCTATTATGCGCCGTACTTTCGCTTTTATGTTGTTAAGTTTTACTTGTTCTGCAATCCGTTCGGCATCCTATGTTAACGACGAAAGCCCGAATTCCGGGAACAACCGCGATTCTTTGAGTTGCTTTTTCCTTTAAAACAGGGTATACTGAAACCGGCTGGAGAGGCGGCGGTGTTTGTATGTCCAACCTAGGCGTATATATCCATATTCCCTTTTGCGTGAGTAAATGCGCTTACTGCGATTTTTACTCGTTGCCAAACGCGCCCGAAAAGCTGATGGACGAATATGTTAAGGCGCTGATTCAACATATGGACGAGGCTTCCCGCTACATGGGCAAAGGGTCGAAAGGCGGCATTACCGTGGATACCGTTTATGTTGGCGGGGGTACGCCTACGTCTATTGGAGCGGGACGGCTTTCCGAGCTGCTGGCGGCGGTGCGCAAAAGGTTTACACTCGCCACCAGCGCCGAAATCACGCTTGAAGCCAACCCCGGAACCGTCAACGGTAAATCTCTTAAGAAGCTCCGTAAGGCTGGGTTCAACCGTATCTCGTTCGGGGTGCAAGCGTTGCAGAATGAACTGCTGCAAACGCTGGGGCGTTCTCATACCGGCGAACAAGCCGCCGACGCGGTGCGCGAAGCCGCCGACGCGGGGTTTACTAACATCAGCGCTGACATCCTGTACGGTCTCCCCGGCCAGACGCGAGCACAACTCTTCGAAACGCTGCGCGCGGTCTGCACTTGGCGCATAACGCATATATCTCTGTACGGCCTCAAGCTGGAGGAAGGTACGCCGCTGGCCGCCGCCGAGCCGGTTTTGCCCGGCGACGACGAGCAAGCCGAAGCGTATGTGGCGGCGGTGGAAACGCTCCGGCAAGAAGGCTTTATACAGTACGAGATCAGCAACTTTGCCAAAAGGGGTTATCTATGCCGGCACAACTACAAATACTGGACACTGGAGCCGTACATCGGCTTTGGCGCGGCGGCGCATTCCGACTTTGGAAGCAAGCGGTACAATATTGTCAAAGACATACAGGCATATATTGACGGCGTACAGAACGAAGACGCTGTGATTGAGGAATCGCAGACGATCCCGATAGCAGAACGCGCCGGAGAATACATTATGCTGGGGCTGCGTACCGCGGAAGGCGTATCCTCAAACGAATATACCCGCCTCTTCCGCGCCTCGTTCGACAGTTTGGAGCACAAACTGGAACGTTGCGCCAAGTGGGGTCTTGCCGAAACCGAAGGCGACCGCTGGCATCTCACGCCGAAAGGTTTCTTGGTTTCCAATCAAATTATCGGGGAACTGCTCAATACGGAGGAAAACCCGCCCGTCAGCGCAAAACCAAACTAAGAATCCACGCAGTGCCGACCGCCGCGCCGCCAATGATTGAATATACGAGCGGCGGCAAGTTTTTTCTGCTGGGTATCCGGGTATGATTCTGAGAAATGCGGCAAGCTTCGGCTACGACGTCGTCGGCTGTAATACCGCGCGCCGTAGCAGCATCATCCCGCACAACGAACAATGCCTGCTCAAATACTCCCGCTTCGGGATACCGCACCATAACAACCCTCCGGGACAAGCCTTTTACCATCATAAACACTCCAAAATAACGAAGTAACCTCATTTTATCCCGCTTTTGCTAGAATATACCTTT
>QMCE01000952.1_pt1 | contig 18429 bp, 12 predicted proteins | sample 1821851 | NCBI WGS metagenome assembly QMCE01 (sample SAMN09453174, study PRJNA476694) | Termite gut metagenome, whole genome shotgun sequencing project. | isolation source: worker | host: Odontotermes sp. | place: South Africa:Pretoria | collected 2016-01-28
AATCATTCTTGCATTTACATAATTTGCTTTCTATGATATATTTATTATAGGTTGTCCAATTTATCATCCCAAAAGTTGGTAAGTAAGGTATTCTTTTTCAAGGCAGGATAATATGCAGGACGAAAACACTCCAAAAAATAAAAAAAATCTCACACCGGTTATCATGGTTATTAAGGAAAAATGTGTGAATTGCCACCGGTGTATTTCGGTGTGCCCGGTAAAGATGTGCAATAATGGCGCCGGGGACGTTATCGAATTCAACAGCGATCTGTGTATAGGCTGTGGCGAATGTATCAGAGCCTGCGATCACAAGGCGCGGAAAGGTCTGGACGATTTTGATCGTTTTATGACCGATGTGAAATCAGGTGTTCCTATGGTCGCCATAGTGGCTCCCTCCATAGCAGCAAGTTTCGACGGTGAGTACCTCAAGATTAACGGGTTTCTCAAAAGTCTTGGCATAAAAGCCGTGTTTGACGTGAGTTTCGGCGCGGAGCTTACCGTGAAATCCTATCTCAACTATATGGAGAAGGCGCATCCCATCACCACCATATCCCAGCCCTGTCCGACGCTTGTCTCGTTTTTGGAGATGTACCGCCCGGATCTGCTCAGATACCTCGCACCGGCTGACAGTCCCATGATGCACACGATGAAGATGATAAAACGTTTCTATCCCGAATACGCGAAGTGCAAGATAGCCGTTATATCGCCTTGTCTTTCCAAGCGCCGCGAATTTGACGAGGTGGGCATAGGCGACTATAACGTTACCTTTGTGTCGCTTGAGCATTATTTTGCGGATAACAAGAAGAAGATACAGGATTATCCAAATGCGCCCTATGACAATCCGCCTGCAGAACGCGCTGTGCTGTTTTCTTCGCCGGGCGGTCTTATGCGGACGGTCGAGCGCTACGATCCCGATATTACAAACCACACCCGTAAGATAGAAGGCGCTCCCGAAGTGTACCACTATCTGGCGCATTTGGGAGATGCGATAAAGAACGGACGAGCGCCGATTTACGAGCTGGTTGACTGTCTGAACTGTAAGATGGGCTGTAACGGCGGACCCGGCACCTCGAATAGCGGCAAGCACATAGATGAGGTGGAAAGCGCGATTGAAAAGCGCAACCGCGAGGTGCGGGCTCTGTACAAAACCACGTCGCGGTCGAAAATAGGCAGATTTTTTGGACGGAAAAAACTGGAGCGGCTTATTGATCAATATTGGGACGAATCGCTCTACAGTCGTTCCTATACAAACCGCTCCGAGGTGTTTAGAAAGTACGTCAAGCATCCGTCCAAAGAAGATATTCTCGATCTTTACCAAAAGATGTACAAGTCAGACAAGACCGATGTGCTGAACTGCGGTTCTTGCGGATACAATAGCTGCGAGCAGATGGCAGTGGCAATATACAACGGGCTTAACAAGCCGGAAAACTGCCGTCATTTTATAGAGGTTGAGCGGCATATCCTTGCCGATGAACATAAAAAGTCGCTGAACTCCGCCATAGGCGGCGTATACGAGCATACCTTGGGTGAAATGACCAAGAGCTTCTCCGCCATAGAGACCCTCACCGCGCACATCAACGAAACCGCCTCGCAGGTGTTTTCGTCATCAGCGGCAATCGAAAAAATGGTTCAAAACATAAGCGACATACAGAAGACGCTTGAACATAACGCGACGACTGTCGGAAAGCTCAGCGCTTCGTCCGAAGAGGGAAAAACCCGTCTTTCGGAAATAGGGGCGCTTATCGCGGACGTATCCACCCAGTCTGATACGCTCATAGGAACCAGCAAGGTTATAGGCGACATTTCCCAGGAGACGAGTATATTGGGCATGAACGCCGCCATAGAAGCCGCCCACGCTGGTGACGCGGTAGGCAGCGGCTTCGCAGTGGTCGCCGGTGAAATCCGTAAGCTCGCCGAGACTTCCAGTAAACAGGCGTCCGAGATTGGACGCAGCCTCAAAGATATCAAAACGCTCATAGACAGCTCTTCGCACTCTTCATCACGGGCGCAGGAGCAATTTGATCTCATTATGTCGCTTGTAAATGCTGTGCGTGATGATGAAGACCGCATCAAATACGCGATTGAGACCGAAAGCGCGAACGGACGCGATGTTATCGCCATGCTGAACGAAATAAATAGGTACATTGCTAAAATAAAGGACGAAGCGGACGCTCTGCAGGAGACTGGCAGAGTTGTCGTTGAAGAAATCAGCCGACTCAAGGGGAGTGTATAATTGTACACCGTGCGCGTGGAATCGGATTTTGCCGCCGCGCATTTTCTCTCGCGTTACCACGGCAAGTGTGAAAACCTGCACGGGCATAATTACCGCGTACGGCTGTACATGCGCGGCGACACGCTGGGCGAGGGTGGTATGCTCATCGATTTTGCCGTATTGAAAAAATGCCTGAAAGATACGCTTGAGACCCTCGACCACTCGAACCTGAACGACATGGACGTGTTCGCTGGCGACCCAAGCGCGGAGCGCATAGCCCGCTATATTTTTGAAGATGTCGCCAAACGGCTGGATGCGGATGCGGTGCAGATGCTTCACGCAGTTGAAGTCTTTGAGACGCCACGAAATATGGCGCGTTACGAACACAGCACGCTATAGCGGCACAGCGCAATTTCTTTCCGCGCCCTTATAAAAGATATTGCTTTTTATAAGGAGATAGTGTAGACTAAGAAAATAGATACAGTTTGATAAAGTATGATGAAAAGATAAGGACATCAAGTGGAATGTCAATTTTATGTATAATAATGAATTTTACTAGCCTGATTTTCGCTCATCCATCATTATCATACTTTCTCAGATACTGCCAGAAAGTAAAAAACACCATAAAATCAACTCATTTAGGAGAGCATTTTGATTAAAGGCGTAGATATTGTAAAAGGAACCTGCCTGCTTCAGAAAGGGCAGCCGTTTTTGGTTGTAGAGCGCGAATTCCACACTCCGGGTAAAGGCACGGCAGTAACGGTTCCGACCCAGCTAGAAGTCGAGGACGCCGTAGTGGAAACGCGAAACTGCCAATTCCAATATATGGATATGGAAGTTTATCACTTTATGGATAACGAATCCTACGAGCAGTACGAAGTTCCGATTGCTGATATGACGGACAAGCAGTACTATTTGCAGGCTGATACTTCCTATGATCTAACTATTTGGGAAGGATCGGTCATTGACATTAAGATTCCATACAAGGTCGTGTTTACCGTGGCGGAAAGTGAGAATTACGTGAAAGGGGACACTGTTTCAGGTGCGACCAAACCTATTACCACCGAGACAGGACTGACGGTCAGGGTGCCGCTGTTTATCAAACAGGATGAAAAAATCCTTGTCAATACAGAAACAAACGAATATGTTGAACGTGTAAATTAAGTAATTTTGAAGTTTAATAATGATGAAAGCAGTCGATCATACTAAGAATACTATCTTAAAGAAAGATTCCCTTGCTGTTACGGTTTGGATTTTCATGCTATGTCTTATGCATGAGATGGAATTTTTGATGAGCGGTATTGAAATTTTCGATAAATTTTCCGTCGTAATGTTCACTGGATTAGTACTAGCCTTGCTTGTTCTTGCATATTCAATCAAGGCGCTCTGGCTTTACTCGCTGTTTACTTCATCATGTTTGCTTCTTTTCGCTATTCATCTGTCTCTGTCCACGGGCGGCGATTGGTATTTCTTTATCATCTGCGCCGCCATCTCATGGCTCTGCGGACTGTGCCATGAATCGATGGCGAACCTTGTATTCTTGATTGTCTCAAACGTGCTGACAGGGTCATTGGCGCTGCTGGGCATCCCTCTCATGGGACCTGTTTTTTCCTATACCATCACTATCACGTTTTGGGGGATTTCTCTTTTTTTCTCGATTTTCCTGTTCCTGATAACCCACCGCGCCTCCCTGAATAAACGGGAGGCGTTTGAGGCGATTGGCTATTTTGAGACGCTGCTCTCCAGTACGCCGAACTGCATCGCTCTTATAGACGCGTGGCAGGCGACGCTGTACATCAGTAAAAAAATGGCGGAAACTTTCCACATTCCCTGCTCCGACCTCGTAGTGGGCAGACCCTTTACCGACTTGCTTGACAACCGCGAGCTGCGCTCCCGCCTTATCAGGGTAATACACGAGAATGAGCCTTATGAAAACACATGGGAAATTCTTGTGGAAGAACAGATGCGCTACTATCAGATTATCTATCAGGAATTTCACGATAAGCTCATGCCGGGACATTTTTTGTGCCTGAACGACGTTACTAACATCATGCTGTCGAAGATAGAAGCCGAACGGAACGCCCACACCAAGAGCATCTTCCTTGCCAATACCAGTCACGAAATCCGTACGCCCATGAACGCCATTTTGGGTATGGTAGAGCTGATCCTTCGCAAGGACATCAGCCCCGACGTATACGAAGACGCCATCACCATTAAGCAGTCCGGAGAAAACCTTCTTTCCATTATCAACGATATTCTGGATTTTTCCAAGATAGAATCCGGCAAATTTGAGATAACACCAGCGACGTATCAGTTTGCGTCGCTTATACATGACGTTGTTAATATCATCAGGGTGAAGCTTTCGGACAAGCCCATCCTGTTCATCGTCAACGTGGACAACCATCTGCCAAAGGAGCTTTACGGCGATATTTCGCGGGTGCGGCAGGTGCTGCTGAACCTTTTGTCAAACGCGGTAAAATTCACCACCGAAGGCTATATTTCTCTGTTTGTGAGCGGCGAAACCGTGCCGGGCGAGTCAACTATCAAGCTGTATTTTGAAGTAACCGACACTGGCTTTGGTATACGACGGGAGGAGTTATCTAAGCTTTTCGGCGACTTTGTGCAGCTTACCGCCCGTCCCAGCGTGGAAGGAACCGGGCTTGGGCTCGCTATTTCACGCAGTTTGTGCCGACTTATGGGCGGGGACATTACGGTGGTGTCCGAATTTGGAGCGGGCAGCACATTCACAGCGAGCGTAATCCAAGAAATACGAAACACGGCTGATTTCGCCGTTGTGGAGAATCCTCAAAGCAAGTCCGTACTGGTCTATGACGACCGGCAGGTGTACGCCGAATCCATCAGCCGTTCCATCTTCGATCTGGGCGCGAAATGCTATATCGCGCTCAATAAGGATTCCCTTACCGAGATGCTGAAGCGGAGAAGCTACGAGTTCATATTCATCAACAGCGCCTTGTATAAAAACGCGAGATCAACAGTGCGGCTTCTCGCGGGAAACGCGGTCATAGGGGTTCTAACGGAACAGAACGAGATCGCTATGTTCCCGGAAAGTGTAACTATCACTACGCCCGCGTACGCCATTTCCCTTGCCAACGTCCTTAACGGCAACAACGAGGAAGACGGTTTTATGCAATCCACGGGTCCGCGTATACGGTTCAGCGCGCCCGACGCCCGCATATTGCTGGTTGACGATGTGCCGACTAACCTCAAAGTGGCGCGGGGACTGGTGGCGCCGTACAGGGTGAAAGTGGATACCGCGCTTTCTGGCGAAGAGGGGATACGACTGGTCAACAAGAACCACTACGATTTGGTCTTTATGGATCACATGATGCCCGTGATGGACGGCGTGGACGCCATGCACCGTATACGGGAGCAGGGCGGCGCATACAGCAGACTGCCCATCGTTGTGCTTACCGCAAATGCGGTCGTAGGTATGAAAGAGAAGTTCTTGAAAGAAGGCTTCAACGATTATCTGTCCAAACCCATAGACACCTTGCGGCTCGACGAAGTACTATTCAGGTGGATTCCTAGAGCCAAGCATCAAAGTCCCCAGAAGGGTGAAGGACAGAACGCGCGGGATATTATGCGCAACGGCATACTCATAGACGGCATTGACACTGTGGAAGGCGTCAGGATGGCTAACGGTTCTATGGAGAGCTATCTGGACATTCTTTCAGTATATGTGAAGGACGGAAGAAACCGCCTTGATATACTTACCCATCTAGCGGCGGACATGGACACGGGCAATCACGACAAGAAATTCTGCGCGGATGTTGGTATGCAGGCGCACGCCTTGAAAAGCGCGTCGGCGAGCATAGGAGCGAAGAAGCTCGCCGAAGAAGCCTTGAATCTAGAAATGGCGGGCAAGGCGGACGCGCTTGAATTTATCAAGCTGAACTTGAGCGCGTTTTGCGCGGAACTATCAGACCTCATAGATCGTGTGGACGCAGTGGTACCTCATAGCAACGCGGTAGAAAGTGCCGTGCAGCCTCAAGGCGAGGCACTGCTGACCGGGGATGAGCGTGAACAGTTTCTGCGCTTGAAAGAGGCGTTGGATGACGAAAATATCGGAGCAGTCGATAGTCTCTTTGATGATCTGAAAAGGAAAGCGGGAAGCGCCTTAAAAGGCAAACTTGAGGTGATTTCCGACCATATTCTGGTCGCCGAGTTTAAGGAAGCCGCCGAGATAGTGGAGGAATTATGCCAGTAGACGGGTATATAGAAGGTACGAAGCCGCCGCGTTTGGACAACGAAGGGCTTGAGGCGCGCGGGAAGAAGCGCGGGGACGACATCACCGCGACACTTAAGGAGCTTGAGGATGATTACAACGCCTGTTACCGCATCATACGGAAGACCTACGGCTATCTTGAAAAGATAGGCTTGCGCGATTTCAACAAATTCTCAAAGTACAAATGGAGTTTTGATCGCGATGCGCGGGGCTACGCTTATGTGTGCGTGCGGCAGGGAGGCAGTCTTCTCAAGAAAAGTCTGGTGAAGCGGAGCGGCGAGATGGAAGAGGCAGACCTGCTCCACTGGCTTGACAACAAAGATTTAGTCTGCGAAGCCATAGACGAAGCCTATGAATATATAGACAATCGGCTTGCCGCAGTATCCGCAAAGATAGAAGATATGCGCGTTCGTCTCAGTGTTTACGAAGAGCACGCCGCATCTACTGAAGACGCTATGGATGCCCAAAAAGTTTTTTAAATTTAAAAAAATGTCCACCAATGTTTTATTTTAAAAAATAGGATGTACCTTTAAAAATTTGTGTTATATTTTTATTAGGTTTATTTCTTATGAGGAGCTAATCAGCATGAAAAAATTGATGTTAGCGGTGTTGGTTTGTTATCTCGCGGGCGCTCTGTCCGCCCAAGAATGGAATACAAATCTTGATTCAGCGCGGCTGATTGAGTATATGTCGAACATTGAGAAGGATGTGGTGTTTGAGATGAACAAGGCGCGGAGTGATCCGAAGCGGTACGCTGAGGAGTACATTAAACCGCGCCTTTTGAATTTTTCGGGAAAATACTACGCGGAATCGGGCAGTGCTCGCCTTCTCACGGTGGAGGGCGTAACAGCGGTGCAAGTCTGCATCAGCGCAATGTCCAAACAGCAGAGCGCGCCACCTCTGTTGCCCGAGCGCGGGATGTATTTGGGCGCAGCGGATCATGTGAGGGATCAGGCGGACGGCGCTGTGGGGCATTACGGCAGCGACCGCAGCGATCCGTCAAAGCGTATAAGCCGCTACGGGCAGTGGCAGACCACATGGGGCGAAAACATATCCTATGGCAGGTCTACGGGACGCGAGATTGTCATTGGTCTGTTGATCGACGACGGTGTACCGAACAGGGGGCATTACGAGAATATAATGAACGGCGCGTTTGGCGTCGTGGGCGTCGCGGTTGGTTCGCACAAAAACTATGGGCAGGTGTGCGTCATAGACTTCGCGGGCACATATACGACATCGCCGCAATACCAAGACCCATCTGTTATAGCGCAAGCTGGGCGTCCTCAGTCCAGAGGCTCGCAATCGACGACTGAAACGTGGATCGCGTCGCTTGTTAACCAGAGCGGGTACGCATGGGCTGAATTGTACGTGGCGGAAAAAGGCGCGTTGGTGTGGGGAGAAAACGTGCTTACGAGCGCGGTAAGGTCAGGCGGCGGACGGACGGATTTTGCCCTGCCTTCCGCTGCCACCGCGTATGACCTTAAAATCGTTACGGACGCGGGCAGGATATTCTATGTCTATTCGCTTGAAAAGGCAAAACACCAGCAGCAGCCTGCGCTTTTTTCAGGGGAAATGCGCTATGTGTTTTTCCTTCAGCGGATTAATCTGACAGACAAGGATACATCGGGACGGCGGTAAGGCGTCAAACATTCCCTTTTCCTCTGAAAGGAAGAGGGAATGATGTCTATATCTATATATGCTTAAAAACTTGATCGATTTCCGGTTCTTTAACTATCAGCACCGGACACTTTGCGTGCACCATGATCTCGTGATGCGTGTGTCCTATGATGTCCCGCGCACTGCGATCTCTTTCCCAGCCGCCGAGCAGAATAAGATCAGCGTTAATCTCGTCCGCAACATAGAGAATTTCCGTGTAGACCGCACCCTTGCGGAGATACGTTTCCATTTTTAGTCCCTTGGACTTCGCCAGTTCCGCGACAAAATCAAGGTAGCGCTTGCCGTTTTCCTCAAGACTGCGCTCATATTCGGCGCTTTCCTGCTGTACAAAAATCTTACTCAACGTGAGCTGCCTAATAGTCGCCATATCAACCACGTACACAGCGCTTAACTTGCACTTATACATCTTTGCCATGACAACCGCGTATTTTGCCGCCATAACAGAGGCGTTTGAGCCTGAAACCGCGACAAGTATGTTGGAAAATACAGATTTCATTCCTTTCCCGACCTCTTTTTTAGAAGTTTGCTGGTAAAAAAGCTGTCCCGCTCCCGCTCTTCAAGCGATGATTCTATATACACCTTTGTGTCCCGCGCCGTGGGTATTACCATTTTTTCCAGGGCGTTTACACGGCGCTGAGTCTTTTTGACTTCACGCGCAAGCTTCCACGCCATAGTACGTACCGCCGCGAGTTCGGTCAGAGTGTTTAGCAGCTTGAAGAATTCTATCACGGTTTCATCACATTCTGCAAACGAATTTTCAAGAGAATATTTTTTTAATTCGGGATTGGGAACGGATACTTGAAGACTTGGCAGGTTCATACCCGCCGTAACAGTATGTTTTTCGCGTAGATCAAATTGGTAATGTATGCCTTGAGAAAGCTTATCCGCCCGCCTGCGCCCCATGGCTATAAGCATACGCTTGAGCGCGGGATAGGCGTGATCCACCGCCACATCTAAATCTTTCTCAAGGAGCTTCACTTCTTCGACCTTCTGCATAAGCGCGCCGACCAGCAACTCCCGTTTCTGGTTGAGAAGCTCGCAGCCTTCCATAGCCGTGGAAAGACGTTCCTTGGTTTTCATCAGATTACTTTTTGTCGGAGCTATGTTTTCTCTCGGCATACCTCTATCTTCCCTTTTCTTCCTCTTGTTTCCGCAATATCGGATTCAGATATTTATTGATATATTCAACCTTGATACGGAGCAACTCATCGCGAGGGATTTCTGTGAGGACTTCCCACCCTATATCGAGTGTGCGCTCTATATCGCGGTTCTCGTTTTCGCTCTGAGTCAGAAACTTCTGCTCGAATTTTTCACCAAAGCTGAGGTACTGTTTATCTACCGGCGACAGCTCTTCCTCACCTATGATTGACGCAAGACTTCGCACCTGCTTGACCCGGGAATAGGCGGCGAAAAGCTGGCTTGACACGTCTTTGTGATCCTCGCGCGTCATGCCCTCTCCGATGCCGTCTTTCATAAGGCGGGAAAGGCTGGGAAGCCCTGCGACCGGCGGGTACACGCCCTTTTGGAAAAGCTCTCTGTCAAGCACTATCTGCCCTTCGGTGATGTAGCCCGATAAATCCGGTATGGGGTGGCTTATATCGTCGCTCGGCATAGTCAGGATAGGAATTTGCGTTATGGAGCCGGTAGAACCGATGATTTTACCTGCCCGCTCGTACAGGCTTGCCAAATCAGAGTAGAGGTAGCCCGGATAGCCTTTGCGGCTTGGCACTTCACCCCGTATGGAAGAAACCTCACGCAGCGCTTCGCAGTAGTTCGTCATATCAGTCATAACCACAAGGACGTGCATATTTTCGGTATAGGCAAGGTACTCGGCGGCGGTAAGGGCGCATTTCGGCGCAACAAGGCGTTCAAGGCTGGGCGCGTCCGCCAAGGACAAAAACACGACGACATTAGACAGTACGCCAGATTTCTCAAAATCGTCAAGGAAGTAGCGGGCAACGTCGTACTTCACACCCATTGCGCAGAACACCACGACAAACGACTCGTTCGCGTTCAGAATTTTCGCCTGCCGGACGATTTGCGCGGCAAGGCGGTTATGGGGAAGCCCATTTCCAGAAAAAATCGGCAATTTCTGCCCGCGTATGAGCGTGTTCATGCCGTCTATCGCGGACACGCCGGTTTGTATGAAGTCTCTGGGATATTCGCGGGCGTACGGATTGATGGGCAGTCCGTTCACGTCGAGGCAGGTTGACGAGAATATATGTCCGTAACCGTCTGTCGGTTCACCCAGCCCGTTAAACACGCGCCCCAGAAGTCCCATTCCCACGCGCATTTCCATGGGTTTTCCCAAAAATTCAACGCGCGCGTCGTCCGCCGAAAGCCCCGTATTGGAACCGAAAATTTGCACAGCTGCGTAATCCTCGTTCAAGTCAACGACGCGCCCCAGTCTGCGCCCCTCGGCGCGATCATACACGGCGACCACCTCGTTATACCCCACATTGCGGCTCCGCGCTGTAACAACAACAGGTCCTTCTATTTTGGTTAAACCTTTATATTCAATACCCCGCATACTGTTTCCTTTTTATGATATTATGTCGTATTCGTGAAAAATAATCAAGAAGGGGATATTTTGTCTATCGCTCATTTCGGAAACAGGCGATCAAAACCTGAATAATTATTTTCACATGGCGAAACAGGTTAAGGCGTAAGGACCGTCGTGTACCGACGCGCCCTCTTGCCAATATCCTTCAAATAGAGTATCTTTTTTGTATGCTATTCGATACTATAATCAAATCCCTGTTCGGTTCCCAGCATGAACGGGATATTAAGAGTCTGCTTCCCATACTGCACGCCGTTAATGAAAAAGAGATGTGGGCGACTGGACTTCCGCCTGAAGAATTTCCAAAAATGACCATTGTCTTCCGTGAACGCCACGAAAAAGGCGAAACCCTCAACCAGATTCTGCCCGAAGCTTTCGCACTGGCGCGGGAAGCTGCCCGCCGATGTCTAGGCGAGCGCCCTTACGACGTGCAGATATTGGGGTCTATTGTTCTGCATCAGGGCAAGATTGTCGAAATGAAAACTGGCGAAGGCAAAACCCTTATGAGTGTCATGGCGTCCTACCTCAACGCCATTCCCGGCAAAGGCATCCACGTCGTAACCGTAAACGACTACCTCGCTGGACGTGACGCGGATTGGATGCGTCCGATTTTTAGCTATCTGGGCTTGACTGTCGGCACGATCCTCTCCGATATGGACAACGCCCGGCGCAAGGAAAACTACGCGGCGGACATCACCTACGGTACCAATAACGAGTTCGGTTTTGATTATCTCCGCGATAATATGTGTCCCACCCTTGAACAGCGCGTGCAACGGGGGCATAATTTCTGTATCGTTGACGAAATCGACTCCATTCTGATAGACGAGGCGCGTACCCCGCTCATCATTTCGGGACAGGCGGAGGACGATACCTTCAAGTTCGCCGAGGTCAACCGTCTGCTGGGATCGCTCGTTGAAGTTGAAAAGAAAGAAAACGGCGATTATCCTGATGAGACCCAGGGCGAGGAAATTGTCGGCGATTATAAATTAAACGAAAAAAATAAAAATGTGTCGTTTACGAATAATGGTCTTGCAAAGATCGAAACCCTTTTGCAGAAACGCGGACTTATCAAAGGCGCTATTGTTGATGAGGAAAACTTTGAGTACCTCCATTACTTCACGCAGGCGCTGCGGGCGCACAAATTGTTCCACCTTGATATCGAGTATGTGGTGCAGGACGGACAGGTGCAGATCGTGGACGAGTTCACCGGGCGTATTTTGCACGGCAGGCGGTATTCAGACGGCTTGCATCAGGCGATTGAGGCGAAGGAGCATATCAAGATCGCTCAGCGTAACCGTACGCTTGCCACGATCACCTTTCAGAACTATTTTAGGTTATATACGAAAATATCCGGTATGACCGGTACAGCCGACACCGAAGCAGTTGAATTCAACAAAATCTACAAGCTCGACGTGGTGGTGATCCCCACGAACCTGCCTGTTGCCCGAAATGACGAAAACGACGTGATTTATCTCACAGAAGCGGAGAAGTTCAGTGCCCTGTGCGACGAGATCGCCGAAACGCACAAGAAAGGTCAGCCCATGCTGATCGGCACGGTCTCCATTGAGAAATCCGAAAAGCTGGATGCGATGCTGACACGGCGCGGCATTAGGCACGAGGTTTTGAACGCCAAAAACCACGCGCGGGAGGCGCTGATTATCGCCGAGGCGGGTTCCAAGGGTGCGATTACTATTGCTACCAACATGGCGGGGCGCGGCACAGACATCAAATTGGGCGGCAATCCTGAACATAGAGCGCGGAAGCGGGCGGGCACCGAGGCAAGTCCGGAAAAATACGCGGAAATTTTCGCCGAAGAATACGAGAAATGGCGAGCGGATTACGAAGAGGTTAAGTCCCTGGGCGGCTTGTATGTGATCGGTACCGAACGGCACGAGAGCCGCCGTATTGACAACCAGCTTCGCGGGCGATCGGGGCGACAGGGCGATCCCGGACGTTCCAAGTTTTTCATCTCGATGGACGATGAACTCATGCGGCTCTTCGGCGGCGAACGCATGAAGAATATGATGATCCGCCTTATGGGAAGCGACGAGGAGGCGAGGTCTGAACCGCTTGAGCATAAGTGGCTGAATAAGAGCATTGAGCAGGCGCAAAAGAAAGTTGAAGAGCGCAACTTTGAAATCCGTAAGCATTTGCTTGAATATGACGATGTACTGAACCAGCAGCGCAAGTTCATCTACGAACAGCGGGACGCGATTCTCGAAGACGCCGATCTGAAAAAACGGGTGAACGACGCCACGACGGATATGGTCGCGGTCGCGGTTGAGACGTTCTTGAAGGAACAGCGCAGAGATACGTCGCTTGCGGTGAAGAATTTGGCGGAATATCTCAAGACTAAGTTCGCGTATGAAATCCCTACCGCGTCCGATTCGCAAGTCCCGCTGCTAAAACTGCCGCCGGAACAGATTGAACAACAGATCGACGAATCCTTGCAAAAGGACATTGCGGATAAGATCGCTCTTGCAGGCAATGATCAAGTCAACGCCTATATCCGTATGCAGTACCTTAACTCCATAGACCACCGCTGGCTTGACCACCTTGAAAACATGGAAGCGCTGCGTGAAGCCGTGTATTTGCGGAGCTACGCGCAGAAAAACCCGCTTACCGAGTATAAAATTGAGGGTTTCCAGATTTTCGACACCATGATAGACCAGATTCGTGAGGAGATTGCCTCGCGGCTGCATCTGGTACGCATACAGGTGGGCGCGGAGCGTCCTGTCCGTACAGCGAGCGCGGCGCAGAGCGGCGCCGTAACCGCAAGCCACGGCAGCGTGGGCGCGTTTGCTGGCGCAGCGCAGGCAGGCGGCGCAGGGGCGACCCATGCGGCGGCTCAAGGCAGTGCGGTAACAGTAGTACGGAGTCAGCCTAAGGTAGGGCGTAACGACCCGTGCCCCTGCGGGTCAGGTAAAAAATACAAGCAGTGTCATGGACGCTGATTAAGACATTCTCACTATGTTATCCCCGTTCCGCGCGGGACGGGGTAAGTTTAAACAGTGCGCAGGCTTGCTTTTTTTTCTCGTTTATACTAGACTATTTTATCTATGAAAGTTGTGGAAAGTCTGAGCTATTTTAAAAAAGACTTTGCTTACTATAAATATAATAAAAAAAACAGGCTGCCTCACGCTGCGGCGTCCGCTGCTCGCGTTCCCCACTGGAAGGGGATGCCGTGAGTTTTACTGATTTTCTATACACCCTTGTTATATGGTTTCCCCGCACCATGATAGAATTTTTCTTTGTGTTTTTCAAAAAAATTTTTACAGAGCCGGGTATTGCCGTGATCGCGGTGAGTCTATGTGTTAATGCGGTACTACTTCCTGTGTACACCGCCGCAGATCGCTGGCAGCGCGAGGAGAGGGAACTCCAGAAACGCATGAAAAAAAAGCTGTCCGACATACGCGCCGTGTTCAAAGGCGACGAGCGGCAGATGATCACCAACACCTATTATAGGCAGATGGGCTATTCCCCTCTGTCCGCCCTGCGTTCAAGCGCCGGTCTGCTGATACAAATACCATTTTTCCTTGCGGCGTATACGTTTCTGTCCCATACGCCGAACCTCGCGGGAGTGTCGTTTCTGTTTCTGCGGAATTTAAGCGATCCAGATGCTCTGCTGCATATCAAGCTTTTCTCAACAGACTTTGCCGTCAATGTTCTGCCCATTGCAATGACCGTGATCAACCTGCTGTCCGCTTTGGTGTACACACAGGATTTGGGACGGCGTGATAAGATACAGCTTTACGGGATGGCGCTGATCTTCCTTGTTTTGCTCTATTCGTCACCGTCCGGGCTGGTACTGTATTGGACATGCAATAACGTGTTCTCACTGGGCAAGAACATCGCGTCCGCCAAGATGAAGCATCCGACAGTAGCGCTGCACATTATCGCCTCACTTGTCGGCATCGTGCTGATAGCCGGTTCCGTTACCCAACAATTCAACCTTGAGCGCTACACCATCCTCATTGTTGCGTTAGGCGTGGCGCTCATACTTACTCCCTTCGCGTGGAAATGGTTTATGCAGCGGCTTTCCGCGTCCGCCTTTCTTTCCCATCCCGACAAGGTTTTGTATTTCGTATCATGCGCCGCGCTTTTTTTTCTTTTAGGCTTGCTTATACCCACCCAAGTAATGGCGGACGCCGCTTCGGATTTTGCGGATCCGTGGGGATTCATAGTACGGACATTTGTGCAAGGCAGCGTCGTGTGCCTTATGCTGCCCGCGCTTGTCTGGAGTTTCGCGTCGGTTAATGTTAGAAAAGCGCTTGTCTTTCTTATACCTTGCGGTGCGGCGCTTGCCCTCATCTGCGTGTTTGCCTTGAGCGCGTCCTATGGGGTGATGACGACCAGTTTCAGAATAGAGGAGCCGGAACTGATAAGCCGCGCCTTTCCTTTATGGGCTAACGCCGCCGCTGTCCTCGCCGCGCTCGTGATTCCCTTAATCTTCTTCTTAAAGAAAAAACTTGATATACTTTCCGGTGTGTTCGGCGTGGTCGCGGCGGTGCTCGCAGTGATGTCCGTCATCAACATGGTGCATCTGGAGAATGAGCTGAAGGAAAACGCTCTGATAAAAGAGCGGATAGCCGCAAACGAGTCGGTTGAGATTGGGGGAGGGCATGGCGACATCGTCTTTCCGTTTACCAAAACCGGTACAAATACCTTCATTATGTTCCTTGACCGTGCTGTTGGTATAGGCTTGTATACGGCGCTGGAGGCTCTGCCGGAACTTTCAGCCGATCTTGACGGCTTTACCTGGTACCCGAACACGCTTTCCTTCGGCGACTGTACAGTTACTGGCGTGCCTGCCATGTTCGGCGGCTATGATTACGCGCCCCTTGATGTAAACGCGCGCGGAGACAAGCTTCTTGCCGATAAGGTAAACGAAGCCCTAACCCTTCTGCCGCGCATTTTCGGCACGGCAGGCGCCCGCGTTTCCGTTACTGATCCGCCACTCACCAATATGCGCTTTGTATCAGACCCGACTGTGTTTAAAGGCATACCGAATACTACTGTGCAGAATCTTGACGGCAGGTTCAATAAACGCTATACAACCGAATTTCCTCAAAAGAAAGAGCGTTTTGTGGACAGTTTTGACTTTGACGTACTATTCCGGTACTGCCTGTTCCGCGCCGCGCCGCCGGTTCTGCGCTACGGCATACATTACAAAGGCTGGTGGTGGCGGGATTCGGCGAACAACAACTTCGAACGCGCCCTGACCGAGTATTCCACGCTTTACTATCTGAGCGACATCTGCAGCGCGGACGATGGCGCGGATACGCTCAATATCTTTACCAATGAGACAACTCACGAGGCGGGTTCTTTCCTGTCCGACCTCACGCTCCGCGCCGAGCCTAATGAGTACGACTATCTTTCCGAGTATATGTACACCTATCAGGCGGCGATGCGGGCGATAGCTGTGTGGATTGACCATTTGAAGGAACTTGGCGTCTACGATAACACGCGGATCATTGTCGCATCGGATCACGGTACGCTGTTCCCCAATACCCGTTTCGCCGTAGCCGGTATGGAATGGTTCAATCCGCTTTTGATGGTGAAGGAACCGGGCGCGCGCGGCGTTCTGTCCGTTTCGCCCGAATTTATGATGAACGCGGATGTACCACTCATCGCCCTGTTAGCGCTGGGCGGCGAGCGAATAAATCCCTACTTGGGAACGCCCCTGCGCCGCCCCTTCGACAGTGCCGCTGGTAACAGCGCTGACAACACCAGCGGCGATGTCTCCGTTGTCGAAGCGGTTTCTTCCCAGCCGAACAGGCACGGACAGTACCGTTTCAATCTGACGCGGGAGCGCGAACTTATCAAGCGGGACATTTTCCAGCCGGATGCATGGCTTCCATGGCGTGACATTACACGCGGGGAGAGCGCGGAATGAGAGTCGTTTACCTTGTCTTTTTCGCCGTTTTCTGTATCTTTCCCGCCGCTGCGTACATAGACCCGGGCACGGGCAGTATGCTCTTTTCATTGCTTACAGGACTTGCCGTAACGGTCTTTTTCTTTGCTAAAAATTTTATCATCAACCTTAAACAGGGATTTATTTTCAAAGATTTTCTCCATTTCTTAAAAAGAAGTTTTAAAGTGGGAAAAAACAACGGAACCGAGGAAGCGCAGGAAGAAAAGCGTGACGGTATTGCGCTGTATTCTGAAGGGGCGCAGTATTGGAACGTGTTTAAGCCTATTCTGGAGGCATTGTCCGAGCGCGGCGCGGACGCCGTATTTTACACCTCGGACGAACACGATCCCGCATTGAGCGCATCGCTTCCCCATATACAGGTTCGCTGTATAGGCAGAGGAAACGCCGCATATCGGTTTCTGAATTTTCTGGAGGCTGACATATGCCTTATGACCACGCCCGCGCTTGATGTTTTCCAGCTTAAGCGCTCGCCCGGCGTCAAAACCTACATCCACATACTCCACGCCCCGACTGACGCGACCTTGTATCGCCTCTTCGGTATCGATTATTTTGACTGCATCCTTTTGACAGGTGATTACCAAAAGAAGGACATACGCGCCCTTGAGAAGCTGCGCCACCTGCCTGAAAAGGAGCTTGTTACTGTCGGCTGCACCTATTTGGACGTACTCTCGCAGGCGGCGCTCCCAGCATGCGATTCTGGCGCGCCCTCCCGATCCGACCCGTTTACCATACTGGTAGCGCCCTCGTGGGGGGCGAACGGGATATTACGGCGCTATGGGATGAAGCTGCTCGCACCGCTCGCCCAGTCGTCGTGCCGCGTAGTAGTGAGACCGCATCCGCAGAGCCTTTTGGTGGAACAGGACACGGTTGACGGCTTGCGCAAGGCGCTTGTTCCTTATACAAACGTTGAATGGGATTTCTCGCCCGATAACCTGGCTTCTCTTTCGCGGGCTGACGCGCTCGTCTCGGATTTTTCCGGCGTGATGTTTGACTATGCTTTTCTGTTTGAGGGACCCGTCGTATATCCTTCATTTGAATTTGACACACGTCCTTATGATGCCGCCGACCTTGAAGACGAGGCGTGGACATTCCGCGCCATACACGAGCTTGGCGTAAGGCTTGACGATGATTTCTTTGAGCGGAGTGGAGACATCGAAAGCGCATTGCGGCGGATCGCGGCGGACGCTCAAAGCCCGGAGAAAAAGACAACACGGCAGCGGCTTCGGGATGAGGCGTGGATGTACCGGGGTGAGGCGGGTAAGCGCGCCGCGGACTATCTTGTTCTTGCTCTGAGCCGAACGAACGCTATATAAGAAAGGCTTGCCGAGGCGCGGGAAAAGCCGTATACTGTTTTTATGAAAATTTTTTCCCATGGCGGAAGACCGCGATTCGTGATTTTTCTCTGTTTATTTTTTGCATCAATTTCTTTTATATGTCGTCAAGCGGAAGCGCAAACGGCAAATGCCGCAGCATTTGCCGCCGTTCCTGCCGTCATCCATGGCCGCTCTATCGCCTTGAGAGGATCGCCGAAATACGCGGACAAGTTTCCGCATTTCGATTATGTGAACCCTGACGCTCCAAAAGGCGGCTCTATCGTGCAAGCAGCTATCGGCTCGTATGATAACTTCCACCGTTACGCCCTACGGGGCCACTGCGCGGGCGGCTTTGAGTACCTCTACGACACCTTGCTCAGAACATCCGACGACGAGCTATCAAGCTATTATCCACTCATTGCCGAAAGTTTTGAGTACGCCGAAGACTATTCTTTCATCATTTTCCACATAGATCCGCGGGCAAAG
>QMCE01003098.1_pt1 | contig 18425 bp, 17 predicted proteins | sample 1821851 | NCBI WGS metagenome assembly QMCE01 (sample SAMN09453174, study PRJNA476694) | Termite gut metagenome, whole genome shotgun sequencing project. | isolation source: worker | host: Odontotermes sp. | place: South Africa:Pretoria | collected 2016-01-28
CTGGTAAACAAACCTTACAAGGATTTCCCGTTTTTGAGGAGGGGCAACGTCCCTCCTCTTCACTTTCTTTTTGTCGCGCTTCTTTATTGAACTCGTCGTATTATCCGCATAAATATATAGACCGGTCGGTATAATTGAACTCGTCGACAAAATAGCGATATATTGCTATACTTCTCCATACATTCCAATCATCTTACCGGAGGCGGAACCAGAGAACCATGATACGTCAAGTTGATGAAAATATGCTGCCTGACTGCTTGGATGTCATTAAAAAGAGCTTTCTCACTGTCGCCGTTGATTTTGGCTTAACGAAGGAAAATTGCCCGACAAACGGAGCCTTCATGACGCTTGATATGCTGCATAATGATTTTGCCAAAAATCACTTGATGTTTGCGAAATATTCCGCGGAAAAAATCGTTGGTTTTATGCAGCTTTCAAAACAAGATACCGATATGTATGAATTAAAAAAACTTGCGGTTTTACCACAGAGCCGACACAAGGGATACGGCAGAGAATTACTCTCATTCGCTAAGTCACAAGTGTTCGATTTGGGAGGGCGAAAGATTAGCATCGGAATCATTGAGGAAAATATCCGGTTGAAAAGTTGGTATCAAGAGAACGGATTCGTTCATACAGGCACAACAATATTCCCTCATTTGCCTTTTACGGTGGGCTTTATGGAATATGTGTTATAAGTTGAAGCAATTACAAAACTCCAGTTTTTGCAAGAGGCTCAGTTGTCAATGTTTTTCTGCAAAATCCGCACTGTCCAGTGATTGCCGTCATCGTTAGATGAAATATGCCATTCTTTGTTAATCAACTTGTTCAAAAAAATTTCGTCGTGACTGATTAAAAGCAGCGAAGCGCGGCTTTCAAGAAGCGCGTTTTCCAAGAGCAGCGTCGATGAAAGGTCAAGATGATTTGTTGGTTCATCCATAATGATAAGCGATGCCTCCTTAAAAACGCCTTCCGCGATAAGCAGCTTTCGGATTTCACCCGGACTTGGCAATGCCGATTGCAGCAGATTTTCCGGTGATGATCCCAATCGGGCAAAACGGGACATTATTTCGCCGCGGGTCCTTTCATCTTCGGCAAAAAAACGGGAGAGAATCTTTTCGCTTTCTTCGATGCTTATTTCCTGTGGAATATAAAGATACAAAACGGATTCAGGAAGCAATGAAAGAATGTGCTTTATCAATGTTGTTTTTCCCGAACCGTTTATACCGGTAAGACCAATGGCATTGCCAGGATTCATAACAAGTTCAGGATACGAAAGTGTTTTTCCGTTTCCCAATTCGATACAGCCTTCTTCCAAAAGAAAGAAATGATCCATAAGAGCTTCGCTTCCGTTGAGCCGGATTCCCCTTGGTCCTTCTGTTTTTCTGTTGATACCTGAAATCGTTTTATCGAGCCTGCTTATTCTTGTTTCCATACGTTGATACAAATTGGTCATGACAGCATCTTTGTTCGTTAATTTAGCTAAATTGACTTTTCCTCTGCTGTCGCTATCTTTTGGCGCAAAGTTTTTTTTGGATAATCTTTTGTCAGCGGCATCTCCCAGTTTTCGCCGCCGTTCCGCTTCTGTTTGAAGGCGTTCTTTTTCACCGTTTAGTTTTTTCCAAATCCGTTGAGCTTCACGCTGTTCCCGTTCTTCTTCCCGCAAGCCCTGACTTATTCCTCCGGGCCGGAGAACGACGGAAGACGCTTTAAGGAAAAGGCATTGACGGCAAAGAGCATCCAAAAGCGAACGGTCATGACTAACGATAAGTCCTATTCCGGAATATTCCCGCAAGACATCCTTAATAAGCATCCTGGCCTCACCGTCGAGATGATTCGTGGGCTCATCGATCAAAAGCATTTCAGGAGCCTGCCAAAGAGCGATGGCAAGCTGCGTTCTTTTCCGTTCGCCATGACTCAATGTTTCCCACCGCCAAGGCCAATCACCTTCAATCTTCAAGCGGTCCATAAGATAACCTGCATGATTATCATCCGCGTAAAAAAAATCTTCCCAAAAAGAAGGAATCGCGTCAGTTCTTTGATCGCAGTATACAAAAGGTTTTGGAATCTTTATTAATCCGGCCGTTGGAGACAGCAGTCCTGCGGCAAGTAAAAGGAGCGTACTTTTCCCCGATCCGTTTTCTCCGCTCACGCCGGTCCATCCGGAATGAATATCGAAAGAAATATATTTTAACACAGGAACAATTGAGGAAGGATAATAAAAATCAACTGATGTAAAAGATAGAAATGACTGCATAATGGAGAGCCTCCACAAAAAACGGCTGCCCCAACCAAGAAAGGATTTTGAGAAGGGAAATAAGAACAAAAAGGGAACGCCGTCGTAATGAATCTATCCCTTTTGTTTTTATATCCTCATTTCTTCACCTGTCCTTTTACTGGATTTTATATCTTTAAGATAACAAGTTTCTAACCATATGTCCAGACGCTGTTCTTCAAAAAAACAAGGGCCGGCCGGAAACAAACCGCTTCCTGACCAGCCCTTTATCATTGTCAATTATGAGGAAATTGCAAATCTAACCGGGTTTTGCTGAAGCTCTTATTACAAGCTTTCAATCTGAATCGTGCGCTTTTTTGATTCGGGACGTTTTTTTACATCAAGCGTAAGTACTCCGTTTTTGAATTTTGCGCTGATTGACTCGTAATCGGCATTTTCGGGAAGGGAAAAAGTCCGGCTGAAACGGCTCTGCCTCCGTTCTTTCAGGATAAAACGGCCCTTCTTCTCTTCAACTTTTTCTTCGGTCGATTCTTCCTGTTTTGATTCGACCGTAATTTCCTTGCCGTTGGCATGAACTTCGATGTTTTTTTCTTCAAGGCCGGGAAGTTCAATGTTTACCGAATAAGACTCATCATTCTCTTCTATGTCCATCGCGGGAAGATGAAGATGTTTGCTTGCGGGGGCGAGCAAGCTGTCGCCGAAAAAAGATTCCATATAGCGGTCAAAATCGCTCATGGCTTTTTCAATTGATACAGGACGATACAAAGTTACAGATTTCATAAGATACCTCCGTGGTTCTTTTATATAAAATATGTGTCACGCAAGAACAATGTTCTTTTGCATGTACGTTTATATAAAAGCAAAAATCGTGCCAAAATATCAGAAAAACATATAAAAATCGACAATATTTTTAATTCTTTATAATACAACAAATTATAGAATTGATGTGATTTTTCCCGTACATTTTCAGAGGAATTGATTATCAATCATACATATTCAGAAAATTTTTTGTGTTAAAATGACACATGTGTATCATTTTGATTTTTTACAGTGTCATAATGATACGATTTGGAAGAAATATACGCTTAATTGGACTTTGTGGAAACAACATGAGGTGAAAACATAATTCTTATCTCGCTCCCATTTTTCAATATTGAAAAATCAGTGATGGTTTTAAATCTGTGAGAATACGGCTTATTTATAAAATATTCGTCAAATTCTGCTTGAAATCCCGCAAATTTCAAGGCATATTAGTAAGTAGATGACAATTCTTCAGGAAGATGCTTTATACGAATTTCTCGAAAATGCCGATAGCGCGTTTTCTATCGATGAAGTTGTATCTTTCATCAGATTGATTGACACGTCGGGAAAAACGAAACGGTTCACCGAAGAAGTTATTGCTTTTCTGAGTGCCAGAAACCTGGCTTTTCACCTGGGAAAAAATGTCTATATATCCCGCCGGGGCTGTTTTGAATCGGCCCGTTTTGTGATTAATCCCAGCAGGCTGGAAATTATGAACGGGATTCTTATTCCCGGACATCGTTGTATTCCTTTTGCGAATCCGGCGGTGCTTCCGCAGAACTATACGTTTTATTGGAAGGGGCTGCCGATTCCCGAAACCTTTATGGAAGGAGCCCCGGAAGAATTTTACCCGTATTATGCGCTGTTTGGAGAGGAATATGCTCCTCAATATGTCGCTTGCGATAATCCGGAAAACGAACAAGCGTTTAATGATAGTTTTTATGAAGATCCGCCGGAAGTATCAATTAAGACATTGGACATGAGCGCGGTTTTTCGGACAAGCGGTTTTGTTCCGGGCGACATGTTTGTTGTTAAAACCATGAATTGGCTGAACGCAAGTTTTGAACTTGAACGTGTCGCGGCTGGTTCATGGTCAAAACGCGAGTTATATGCCTGGGTGGAAGAAGCGGAGGCGGCTTTTCGGGAAGTTTTTTCCAGGCATGGCGCGTGTTATTCTATTGAAGAGCAAATTTCTTATGCGTATTGGTACGGCGGAAAACGTATGCGTGATGTTCCGGCTTACGCGCTGGATGATTTTCTTTATAATCAAACTGAACAAATCGAGACCGTTCCTTATGGAATCGAAACCCGGTTTTGGTACGCGGGAAAAGAGATTCCCGATCTGGAAGATTTACGCGCAAACCAGGGGCCGCCGGACCGGACTCCCATCGAAGAAATTCTTTATGCGCGGGGGATCCCTGTTTCGGAATATGTGATTCAATCTTATGTGAGAGACGCGCTTTTCAGGAACGAAGCTAATATCGATAATATTGCCGATCAGTTGATTCCTCCGTCTGTCGGCATGTCTCCTGACCGGCGAAAATTTGTTGTTAGTTATTTGAGGGAAGTGTATAAGGAATATTCCATGCACTATTCTCCTTTTGCGGACAGAACGATGGGGCCCATCAGGAAGCGGATTTGCGAACTTCATACCGCGGTGATTGATCATGCTGCCCGGATAAACAAAGCCGGAGTTGACAAAAGCTGGTTTCCCAAACATGCCTTTGTCATATTTTCCCAGATTCAAGGCCACGCGGCCGGAATTCTTGAAGACCTTAATACGGATGAAGCGCCGGACGCGGCCGATCTTGAAGCGATGGATGGATCATCGGACAGTATGCTGGAAACATACGAAGAAATAAAAATCCTCATTGAAGAATCCATAAAAAGTTACAGACAACGAAAAATCTCGATTGTCCGGAAACCTGAAACCATTCTTTCTTCTGTTGAATGGCTGACTTTCCAGGCGAGTCTTGGCGGCACCGATGTTTGGCGCCGTTTCATGATTCCAAGCTCCGCGGATTTATATAATCTTCATGATGTCATACAAATCCTTTTTGAATGGAAGAATGAAAATCAATATCGATTTGTGTTAGATGAAATACAGCAAGATCTGAAGCAGAACAATTATTCATGTGATCATTCTATAACATTGGCAAATTTGCATTCCAAGGGCAAGATGGAATTTATCTACGAATATGGAAGCCGTTGGACAGTACGATTGATGTTTCTTTTAAATGACGGTGATATCCCTGTGTTGGGAAATTATTGTATCGCCGGAGCGGGAGCCGCTCCGCCCGGATATGTTGGAGGCCCTGTTCAATTCCGCCGTTATATGAACTTGCAGACAAAAGGATCAAAAAAAGGAAAAGAATTTGATCTTCACGCGTTTAATATGAATGATACAAATAGAAAACTGTCGGACTTTTATGCGAAACAAAGCCCTGAGTTAACAAGGATGTTTGTCAATGAATGATAATACACTGGTTTCACTTTTAGACCGCGGCGGAGTTTTTTACGATATTTCCGGAACCGCCGTAAAAGATGTGATGAATAATTTCCTCAAAATGATAGATTTGCCTTCAGAACTAAATAAGGATTTATTGTTACAAGCAATATTGGAACGGGAAAATCTTATGTCTACCGCGATGGGAAACGGAATTGCGCTGCCGCATCCGAGGAATCCTTTGGCGGAAAAACCGGAACATCAAAGTATTTCCATCGGCTTCCCGGAAAAGGGAATCAACTGGAAAGCACTGGACGGAAAGCCTGTTCATACGGTAATTTTGATTGTGTCGGCATCGCCAAAATTACATCTTCATACTTTGTCAAAAATAAGTTTTTTGTGCCGGCAGGAATCATTTGTACAATTACTGCGGAATCGTTCTTCTGGAGAAATATTACGGAAAGCAATTCAGGACGCCGAGGCCGCCTGGGATTAAGGGAAAGCAAAATGGAACAGCAACTATCAAGAGAAATCCGCTTGGAAGAGCGTAAAAACAAAGTAATCGAAGACTTGTCGGTTCAATTTTCTCAAAACGAACTGCCTATGGAAGAATATGAACGGCTCGTAGAGTACATCAATAAAGCGGAAACGGAAAGGGAACTCGCAATCATAGAAAAAATATCGCGTGAAAACAGCCTGTATGCCGGAAGGGATGAACGCCGGGAAGAAAGACCTGAATCCCGAAGAAGCGCCGAATCGGAAGATGATAAATCCAGCGTTGCGCTGCTTTCTAACCGGCATCTTTCAGGCGATTTCTTTGCGGGCAGGAGTCATTCCCTTTATACGATTTTGGGTTCCCAGGAAATAGAAATTAACGACGGTGATTTGCCGAATGGACGAACAGAAATTACGATCATATCATTGTTAGGTGATACGAAAATTAAAGTTCCGCCCAGCGTAAAAGTAAAAATTAACGCGCTTCCCATTTTAAGCGACGCAAAAGTTGCCCGCAACACAGAGGCCGTATCTGGTGACGGACCAGAACTTGTCATCAACGGAATGGTGATATTGAGTTCAATCAATGTAAAGTATGTAGACAAAGATAAACGTCCCTGGAAGAAGTTGTTCGATTGACAGAGAAACACAATGGTCTTATTTCAAAATATCGGGTATTAAAGCAATGCATGTAATTAAAAACACAAAGCCCCTTGTTTTTCTGTTTCTCTTTATTTGTTTTTTTTCATCCTGCCGCAAGGCTCCCGAAAGCCAGACAGAATTTGTCTTGGGCACCATTTGCTCGGTCAATTTATTTGAGCAAGGCACATCAGAAGTGTACCAAGCTATATTCGCGCGTCTTCGGGAAATAGAAGATCACATGAGCGCCAACAGAGCCGATACCGATGTGGATAGGATTAACCGGAACGCGGGAGTCGCCCCGGTCCAGGTTCATGATGATGTCATACAGGTTCTTCAAAAAGCGCGTTACTATGCGGAATTGACCGGCGGCGCCTTTGACCCAACCGTTGGTCCTTTGGTTTCCCTTTGGGGGATTGGGTTTGAACATCCCAGAGTTCCGGAGGAAAACGAAGTACAGGAAGCCCTGTCTCTAATTAACTGGCGGGACATCGTTATTGATGCCGGCGCAAAGACCGTGTTTCTTCCCCGGCAGGGAATGAAGATTGATCTTGGGGCGATTGCCAAAGGATACGCCGCGGATGAAGTTTCGAGGATCATTCGGGAAGCAAATATCAACAAGGCAATTATCGATCTTGGCGGCAATGTTATCGTTATCGGATCAAAGGGAAGAGGTATTCCCTGGCGCGTGGGAATTCAAAACATATCGGGAATCCGCGGTGAATATTTGGGCATTATGAATGTCACGAATAAGACGCTCGTAACATCAGGGGTCTATGAACGTTACTTTGAACAAAACGGCAGGCGGTATCATCATATTCTTTCCACAGAAAACGGCTATCCTGTCGATAATAACTTGTTGGCGGTAACAATAATTACAGACAACTCAATTGACGCGGACGCTCTTTCAACGTCTCTGTTTGCCCTTGGATACGAAAAAGGTTATGAGCTTGCGGCGTCGCTGCCGGGAGTAGAAGCCGTGTTTGTTTTTAATAACGGGATATTGCGTGGAACACCTGGAGTGTTTGAAAATTTTGAATTGGCGAATAGACAGTTTAACGTTTCAGAGTAAAAGGACAGTTTGCCGTATATGCGATTTATCGTAAGAGATATTTGATCTGTTCCCCTTGCAGCCTATAGACGGTCCAGTCATTCATAGCTTCCGCGCCTTGGGCTTTGTAAAAATCGATGGAAGGTTTATTCCAATCCAGGCACGACCATTCCAGCCGGCCGCAGTTACGTTCAACCGCTATGCGAGCCATAAATTTCAGCAGAGCTTTTCCCAGGCCCTTTCCGCGGAGCCTTTCTTTAACATACAAATCTTCTATGTACAAACCAGGTTTCCCCAGGAATGTTGAATAATTGTGAAAGAACAAACAAAATCCAGCCGGAGCTTCTTCATACTCGCAGATTACAACCTCCGCGTATTTCTTTTTAAAAATAGTTTCCGCAATATCTTCCGGCGCCGCGCTTACCTGTTCTGACATCTTTTCATAATCAGCAAGTTCTTTGATAAACTGAAGAATCAACGCCGAATCTTTTTCTTCCGCAAAACGGATGGTGGTTTTTTCATTTATCATAAAGCTGTTCATCGTATCTCCAAGCTATTGGTTTTATGACAAATTTAGTATATCCTATAAAAAGGAAAAGGAAAACAACAGAGGCAAGATAACGGATGTTCAACAAAGACATCATGAGGAACGATGAATGATTATTGGGATTGATATTGGAAGTACCACGACCAAAGCGGTGGCGATAAAAAACAAAGAACTTGTCAAGAAAATAAAAACCAAAGCTTTTGACGCGGTAACATCCGCCACCGGAGCTCTTGGGAAAATGATTCTGGAAGAATCTATCACGCTGCAGGAAATAGAAAAGATTGTTATTACCGGCGTAGGTTCTTCAAAAATCAACAACAATATCTTTGGAATTCCTACAAAAAAAATCGATGAAATTACCGCTGTCGGCATCGGCGGCATGTATTTGGCGAAACAGGATAATATCATTATTACCAACATCGGAACAGGAACGGTGATCATTGAAGCCAATCAGGAAAAGATCATCCACTACGGCGGTTCGGGGGTCGGCGGCGGCACGATTGTGGGTCTTTCAAAAAAGATGCTGGGGATAGAAAATATTGATACCGTGGTAAATATAGCGAGCCTTGGCGATCTTGGGAAAGTCGATCTTCTCATTGAAGACATCACCGATAAAGATGTAAGTTTTTTGGATAGGGAAACCACCGCCGCCAACTTCGGGAAGATGCTTGAAACATCCGGAAAGTCTGATATAGCGCTTGGAATCCTGAATATGGTGTACCAGGTTATCGGCGTACTTTCCGTGTTTGCCGCCCGCAGCAAAAATATCACAAAAGTCGTTGTTACCGGAAACGGAAGCGGCAATCCAATAGGGCAGCGTATCCTCGCGAGCGTAACAAAAATGTATGGCGTAAGATAACGGGAAAATCCGGTCGTCAATCCGCGGCTCTCACCGCAAATTCCCAACAGACGTGTCATATTCGTAGAGCCTCTCCAGAATACGGTAAATCTTATTCCCATATTCTTTGTCCGCTGCCCAGCGTCCGGTAAGATCGTGAATGGTCGGCGCGATGCCGTATTTGACCCATTTATACCGGGGATCAACAAGGGGCCGATTCAACGGTTCCGCGGAAGCGTATCCTTTCAGGTGCTGGATGTGCGCCCTAACGCCGGTTTGCGGATTCGGAAAACGTTCGCCGGTTTGTTCCGGTCCGATAGCTCCAAGACCGCAGAAATTGTTCATGTCCGGGGTAACAAGGCCGCCGAACCGCATGAATCCTGTTTCCAGACACATTTGGCTGAAAGCAATATCCGCGTTGATTCCTTCGATTCCGGCTTCTTCAACATAAAAGCGCGCCAATTCCCGGGCCCGCTCCGGCGGCAGCGAAGCGTTTGTTTCCGACAAAAAACCGGCAAGCGTTTCGCTCGTAATCAAGCCCTGCCCCATTATGGAAACCGGAATCTGCGGAACCGTTTTTTCAGGAGGCAGTTCCGGCGGAAATTCCGGCGGAAATTCCGGCGGCAAATCCTGAGGAAGATGCATACACGACACAAATAAAATCGGAAGAAGGATAAAACACAAATATATCTTTCGCATACTATATTTTTCGGTAAAAAAGCTTTTTAAATAAAAGCAAAACGCGTAATAATGCCTTACCTATATTGATGAACGACAAAGTACACGACAATACGATAGATTATCCGAAAGTTTCATATAGTAGGAAATCAATCAGCATGATTAATCCTTTGGAACTCCCAAAGGACAAACGGCCGAGGGAACGTCTTTTTAAGAACGGAGCCGAATCGATGTCCGACCAAGAATTATTGGCGATCATTTTGAATTCGGGGATTCCTGGAAAAAACGTTAATGAAATAGCGACGGATTTGCTCAAATTGATTCATCGGCCGGAGTGTGTTCCGTCGGTGAAAGATTTATCCCGGTTGAAAGGAATCGGCAAATCCAAAGCCTGTACGATTACCGCTATGTTGGAATTCGGCAGGCGGCGATGGGGACCAAGAGGACTCAAAATCATGAAGCCCGAAGATGCTTACCTTGCCGTCCGCCATTACGCGGACCGCCGCCAGGAACGGTTTATCTGTATTTCACTTAACGGCGCCCATGAAATACTCGCAATCCGGGTTGTAACAGCAGGCTTGGTAGACAAGACCATCGTTCATCCCAGGGAAGTTTTTTCCGATCCTATCGCGGATCGGGCAAGCGCGGTCATTGTCGCCCACAATCATCCATCAGGACAAATGATTCCATCAAGTGAGGATGATGAAATAACAATGCGGCTTCAAGACGCTGCTGACATTCTTGGCATTCATCTTTTGGATCATCTTATTTTTTCGGAAAATTCTTACATAAGTTATTCCAAAGATAAAAGGATGAATTTTGGAGGTTTTTAAACAGCCGAGTTTCTTGCAAAAACTGAAGTTTTGCAATTTCCTCAGACGGAACATAAGGAAAAACTGATTGCAGTCGTGTCCCGGGTATTTTCCCGGCAAATAAAGTATTGTATACTTCACTTTATGAAAACGAATCATTGTTCTTTTAAAAGATATATCCGAAATGCGGCGACGCTTTTTTCCCTATTGTTCATTTTATCTTGTGTAAGCAATCCCGCGGACAACGCTGAATCCTATGCCGGATTGGGGAAACCTTCCGATCCTGTTCCTTTCATGGAACAGGTCCGGACAGGAAAACTTTCCAACGGATTAACGTATTATATTTTGGAAAACGCAAAACCTGAAAACCGCGCATATTTAACGATGGCGGTTGCCGCGGGTTCGGTTCTGGAAAATGATGACGAACAGGGATTGGCTCATTTTGTAGAACACATGGCTTTTAACGGTACGGAGCGTTTTCCCGAATCCGAACTGATAGATTATCTTCGGTCTTTGGGAATGCGTTTTGGTCCTGAAATAAATGCGTACACGAATTTTGATGAAACCGTTTACGGCATTGAAGTTCCTGTAGAAATTCTGGATTCGGGGAAAAAATCGATTCCGGAAAAAGCCATGCAAGTAATCAGCGACTGGGCGGATCGTGTCAGTTTTGATCCCGAAGATGTAGACGCGGAACGCCGGGTAATTTTGGAAGAATATCGGACGTGGCTTGGGGCAGGCGAACGTGTCCGGAGAATAATGCTTCCCATCCTTTTTGAAGGTTCTCCTTACGCGGATCGGTTTCCCATTGGTCTGCCCGAAATTATTGAACAAGCTCCCGTGGAACGGCTCGAGGCTTTCTATAAAAGATGGTACCGCCCGGATAACATGGCGGTTATTTTTGTCGGCGATTTTGACGGAGCCGTTTTGGAAGCGGAACTGGAAACATACTTCAAAACTGACGCGTCTTCATTGCCGCTGGACAAACCCCGTTACGATTTGCCTGATCCGGTAAAAGGAAAATTCCGGGCGGAAATTATTACCGATCCTGAATTAACTTTTGCAAGAGCGGATTTTTATTTCAAACGACAGCCTGCCGTTCCCGCGTCAGATTTGGCGTCCTACCGGAATGATATTATTGAAAGCCTAATTTCCAGAATGATGCATCTCCGCTTTGATGAAGCCGCGTCTAAGCCGGAAACGCCTTTCGCGGCGGCCGGAGCGTATGCCAGCCGTTACGCTTATTCTTCCCGTTTCTATGTGATGGCCGGTATCGCAAAACCCGGGATGCTGAGGGAAACTATGAACGCCGTTCTCCTGGAAAAAGAATCCATGGAACGCTACGGTTTTACCCAGGCGGAAATTGATATGGCCAAGCGTTCATTGCTGTCTGATCTAAAACAAATGGCAGCCGAACAGGACAAGCAGGAATCATCATCTTACATAGAACAATTGACCACGCATTATCTTGACGGCGGCAGTCTGCCCGGCATTGTCTGGGAACTTGATGCCGTCCAAAAACTGCTTCCCGGAATTGGTCAAAAAGAGATCGCCTCGGCGGCGAAAAGTTTCTTTCAGAATGATGATCTTACGGTGTTTATTACAGCCCCTGACACTGATGCGTCTTCTCTGCCCGACGCGGATGAAATTCAATCCATCGTTAACGCGTCCGCGAAAGCAAATATTGAAAAACCGCAGGAAGAAGTTTTCAGCAGCGATTTAATTTCAGAGCCAGTTGTTTCGGGAAATATTATCAATGAAAACATTGATGCTGAAACAGGGCTTGTTGAATGGACGCTCAGCAACGGCGTATCGGTTTTGTTTAAGCCTACCGCAAACAAAAATAATGAAGTTTCGTTTTATGCTTTAGCAAAAGGAGGAATTTCCAGCGCCGCCGATGAAGAGTATTATTCTGTTTCTCTTGCCGCGGACATGTTCAATAATTCCGGAGCCGGAGATTTTACTAACACGGAACTTTTGAGAAAATTGGCTGACAAACAAATCTCGTTATCATTTTGGCTTTCTTCGTATATCCGGGGGTTCCAGGGAACCGCATCAAGTGAAGATATGGAAACGCTTTTTGAACTGCTGTACTTGGGATTTACTCAGCCAAAGATTAGTGCTGACGCGGCTTCTGTTGTGACAGACCAGTATCGGACAACATTGACGCGGCGGCAAGAAAATCCCGAAGCCTGGTTTTTTGATGAAGTGCAGCGGACTATGTACAGCAATTATCCCAAAACACAGCCCATGACTTTAGCTGATCTGGATAAGATTTCTGTAAGTCAAGCGGAATCTTTTCTTAAAAATTCTTTAAACCCTTTGGACTACACTTTTATATTTACCGGGAATCTGGACGAAACTGCCTTGAGAAATTATACGGAAATGTATCTTGCTTCAATTCCAGCCGGCGGCAGCGCGGATATCCCATTCAATACCTGGACCGACATGCATATTCCTTTGCCTGGGAAACAAGAAAAAATCTTGTATAAAGGGCAGGAAGAAAAGGGTATCGTTTTTGTGGGCTGGTTTATTCCAATGGCTTTTTCCGAAAAAGATTTTATCAGTACCGCGGTACTGAATGAATATCTTAATATTCGGTTAACCGAAGAAATCAGAGAGAAGCTCGGCGGTGTTTATTCGATTTCTTCCAGCGCAGGATTAACGCCTATACCGAGCGGTGAATTATCGTTAATCGTTACATTCTATTGCGATCCGAATCGGGCAGAAGAATTAGCGGAAGCGGTATCCGCCGAACTTGCTCTTTCCGCTCAAGGGGATATGAATCCTGATACTCTCGCAAAATCCGTAGAGGCGTTAAAGAAAACCTTTGAACAATCGATACAGAGCAACAGTTACCTTGCAAGAAACATTGCTAATTACAATCAGATTTTCCGGGAACCTTTTTCAAGATTCTATGTCAGACCGGAATTGTACGACAGCGTAAAAGCCGAAGATATTCAAAGATTATCAAATCTTCTCCAGGCAAACGGCGGTCCTTTAAAAATGATTCTGTACCCTGAAAGTTGGGATCCGAAAAATTAGCAGATAACTACAAGAACCTCGATGGTTTACTTTTACTGGTGATTACGGAAAGGGTTGTATAGATACCCATATTATAATATAATATTACATACATCGTAATCTGTTTCTACACAAGTATTAAAAATAGGAAGGGAGTCCTTATGGCTGCACAGGAATTGGTTGTTGATGAATCAAAAATAAAAAAAGCGGTACAATCAGGCATACCTCTCACAATCACCACCTATACATTGCCTCATGAAATAGAAATGTACATCACACAGGTTCTGGCATCTTTTTTAAAAATCGTCGGACAGGTTCAATTGGAAAGTTACGTTGTATATTGTGTTCAGGAACTGGCAGTCAATGCAAAAAAAGCGAATACAAAACGGGTTTATTTTATCGAACGAGGTTTAGACTTGAATAATCCCGAAGATTATAAAGTCGGGATGAACAGCTTCAAAGAAGACACCTTAAGCAATATTGGACATTATCTTAAACTACAGAAAGAGAAAGGGCTCTACATTAAGCTGATTTTCCAAATTAAGAAAAATATCATCAACCTTGAAATACGGAATAATTCGGCGGTTACCAAAACAGAACTTATCCGAATTCATGATAAACTTGCCAGATCCAGGCAATACGACAATTTAGAAGAAGCGCTCTCCCAGGTTTTGGACGATTCCGAAGGTGCCGGTTTGGGTTTGGTTATTTTAGTATTGATGCTCAAAAAAATCGGGCTGGATGAAGATTGTTTTGATATTATTGCAACCGATACCGAAACCATTGCAAGAATCGTTATTCCGCTGGATAAAACCAGTGTGGAAAATCTGGCGATTCTGGCAAACGCTATTGTGGAAAATGTTCATTCGCTTCCCCAGTTTCCGGAAAACATTTTGATTGTGCAGAAATTGATCAATGATCCAAAATCCGAAATGACCGATATAGCCCGCCAGATTTCTATGGATCCGTCATTTACGGCAGACTTGTTGAAGATAGTTAATTCCGCCCAATATATGTTGACCAAAAAAGTTGACAGTATTTCCGAGGCTGTAAAGATGGTCGGTATTCGGGGAATCAAAAACCTGTTGTTTTCTTACGGCGCCGAAAAAGTTCTTGGCAGTGATACTACCGATAAAAAAAATCTTTGGGAGCATTCGTACCGGACAGCGTTTTACGCGTTTAACCTTATTAAAAATTTCCGAAAAGATCCCAATCTTTTGGATGATGTATTTGTAGGCGGAATTCTCCACGACATGGGAAAAATAGTTTTTGCGAATGTGCATCCGGATCTTTTGGGAAAAATAAGACAATTTTCCGCCGATAAAGGACTTCCTCTGTCGCTTTTTGAAGATCTTTCGGCGGGAATGAATCACGCGGAAATCGGTGCGCTGATTGCTGAAAAGTGGAATTTTCCGGAAAATCTGGTTGCCGCTATCCGTTTTCATCACGATCCTGAATCCGCGCCGGAGGAATTACGTGATCTTGTGGATACCGTATACCTGGCGAATATGTTCTGTGAATATGAAGCGGGAAATGTTTCCTTCGATCAGTTTAATGATCCTTCCCTGAAAAACTTCGGCATTACTTCGCGGAAACAGATTGATACTCTGTTGACCAGGTTTTCATCCGGGTTTAAGCGTGAAAGCGCCGTATAAAAAGATGATGAGCCCAGGCTTGTAAAGCAATCCCAAAAGCTGTTCCGGCGTTTAAAGAACCCTTCGCACCATACGTTTGAATTGTTACTCTTCCAAGGGATTTTTCCGCTTGTTTTAAGGCCTTTGGACTGGCTCCAAGTTCTTCGGAACCAACAATCATGGTTCCTGTGTCAGGAAAAGCAAATTCGTTTACATTTGTTCCCCCCGTTTCCAGAACAAAAAGCGGACCTTCAATTTCATCAATATTGATTCTTTGCCAAGGTACCACAGAAACGCAGCCCATCGCGGTCCTCTGTGCTCTTGGATGCAGCGGATCAGCGCAGAGCGGAGAAAGCAGGACTGTCTCAACACCGAAAGATTCGGCGGTTCTGAACATCGATCCAACGTTAAAAGGCGAGCGGATATCTTCAAGGAAAACACGCGTTCCGTGAAAAACCTTTCGTTTTTCGGGATCGAGTTTCCCAAGATGATCGATAAAATCCCAGTCGGCGGTTTGCTGTCCTGTTTCGGCAAGCAGAATATGCCGGATCGTGTTACATGCCCGAATGAGTGAAAGATTGATGGGTTCATCCGCCGTTTGGCTTATGCTTTTTTCCGCAAGAACCAATTCCAGGACGGCCGCTTCGGAAAATTCCCTGTCTTGAACCAGATATTTCGCAATATCCTGCAAGTATTCCAGGGAAAAACTATAACACAGAGGAACGCCCGCGGAACGGGAAAGCTCTTGTTCCGCTTGAGTGAAAATTTTACATATTTTCCGCAGGGCTTGATGCCGGGGAAGCTTCATCAATTTGTGAATGGGAATCATCGTATTTTGTTAATATGCCTGTTTCAGCATGTCGTAAGCATCTTCCGCGGAAATGGTCCGGGGCGAAAAAGACACAAATTCCAGATTTCTCGCGGCCTGGGCGATAGGAACCATGCGGTCAAGGGATAAATCAAATTCTTTAAGCCGGGCAGGAACCTGTAAAATCCCCATCAATCTCCGAATGCTGTTTACCGTCATGGCTGCCGCGTCCGCCGTGGAGACTCCTTCCACAGATTCTCCCATCAAGGCGGCCACCCTCGCCATTTTTTCAGGCCGGGATTTTACAAAGTCTTCCAATACGTAGGGAAGCAGAATCGTGGAACACCATGATTTAGCTACGGGGAAACGGGCGTTCAAAGAATATGCCAGAGCCGTCCCAATTCCCGGCGCGCTGAAAGATGTTCCCAATGCCATGAGAAAGCCCGCGTTCGTCATAGTACTTACAGTATCAACACTGGTATTTTGAATAAAGGAATTCATCGTGTTTGTATAGAGGATGATGGCCTGTTCCAGGAGCGCGTCCGACAGAAATTGAGCTTTCGTGGAACAATACGCTTCAACCGATACACAAAATCCATCAAACGCGGTTGTGAAAGCGAATTTTCCGGAAAGTGATTCCGAAAGAGCCCCATCGATAATGGCTGCAATACAAAGTCCTTTTGGCGATTTTACCAATTTTGCTGATCGATCTCTTGGATCAACCGCGGCATAATAATCAGAAAACAGGAAAGGGTCCCGTCCGGTGGTAGGAATCGCTATGTAGGGAAGAATTTGATCGTTCTGTGTTTGTCCATCCAACAAATCGAAAGCGGAAATGCCGCTTTTCACGAGCGTCGCGGTCATCCGGGCAATACATTGTGTTTTCAGACCGCCGAATCCAATCACAAGGGAACAGCGGGCCCCCCTCGCGAGTGCGGCAGCATATTCGGCAATATCGGCAGTCGCCTGGGCTGGAATTTCATCAAAAACGATGGATTCTACGCCGGAGTTTTCCAAAATAGAAATGAGCCTGTCGATACGGTGTTGTTCGTACAAAACTTGTTCCGTAACAATAAAGGCCCTTTCCCCATACTGGGCGGCAAAAGCGCCAATACGGTTAATCGTATCAACTCCAATAATGATTTCAGGATCCAATTTAAACGAAAAATCTATCATTTTGTTCTCACTCCCTGTTAATCCGGCAGCAGATGAAGAAAAAAAAGGCGGAACCCCCGGTTCCGCCCAAATACTGCACATACATTGTTACAAACCAAAGGCTTCCATGATTTTTTCAGCCGTGGTATTCAGAATAGTATCACTAATGTAAGACGGATCGTCAATTTTTGCTCTTAATTCAGCAATTCTTTCAGCCCGGATATCTGCCGCGGAAGAAGCAATTTCCATAGCCTTATATATTTCTCCCTTTTCTACCGCTTCCGCGGACAAAGAAATAGAATCTTCTTTGCTTGGCGCTGCAACTTTGTTGTTTTGTCCCGCTTTCTTACCGGACTGAATGGGATCTATGGAACCTATCCTGTCGATCATCATATTACTTCCTGCCTTAGTGTCATTATCGGCGTGTTTGCCTAAATATTTAGCTTTTTCTTTGTTTGTCCCGTCCGGCCAATTCCGACAAAACTTCTTCCGCTGACCCCCTGATGTACTCTTCATACAGTTTTGTCATTTCCCTTCCTATACAAACATAACGCTCTTTATCAAGATCGGCAAGTTCTTCCAATAATTTAACGATACGGAAGGGAGATTCATATAAAACAAAGGCACATTCCAGGGCCAAAAGCTCTTTTAACCTGGAACGCCTGCGGCCCGGCTTTGGCGATAAAAAACCTTCAAACACGACGGTTTTATCCATTCCTCCGGCTACGCTTACGAGCGACGCAAAGGCTGACGGCCCCGGAATCGGTATCACATCATGCCCCGCTTCGGCTGCTGCCTTTGCCAAGACCGCCCCCGGATCGCTTATTCCGGGCGTACCCGCATCACTAGTATATGCCACATTTTCGCCCTCATCAAGGGCATGAATCACCTTCTCCGCCGCAATGCTTTCATTGTGAGACCTTACGGAAATCAGCCTTGCCTTTACTTCAAGATGATTGAGCAGTTTGAGCGTGTGCCGCGTATCTTCGCAGGCAATAAAGTTCACCGATTTAAGCGTTTCGACCGCGCGAAAAGTTATATCCCCCAAATTGCCGATGGGAGTTCCGATAATATATAAAACAGCCACAGGTTAAGTATACTTGTTTACTTGGTAATTAACAATGAGCGGGGAACAAATTGGGAATGGGGAATGAGCAATTTATCTCGACTACAGTGAAGCGGCAATCTGTTCTTCTATCAGACGGCTGATGATTTGGGCGGGAGTCTGCCGTGTTGCCAGAGCGCGAGTCATAATGTAGTCAGC
>QMCE01000757.1_pt1 | contig 18415 bp, 18 predicted proteins | sample 1821851 | NCBI WGS metagenome assembly QMCE01 (sample SAMN09453174, study PRJNA476694) | Termite gut metagenome, whole genome shotgun sequencing project. | isolation source: worker | host: Odontotermes sp. | place: South Africa:Pretoria | collected 2016-01-28
ACAGCGAATGCGTCACGCCCTCGATGGCGTCCTGAATGGGGTGGGCGAAGTCGTACAGGGGGTAGATGCACCAGGCGTCCCCCTGGCGGTGGTGGGTGGCGCGGCGAATGCGGTACAGTAACGGGTCGCGCATATTCATGTTGGGGCTGGCCATGTCTATTTTGGCGCGCAGGGTGCGCGCGCCGTCGGGGAATTCGCCCTCCTTCATGCGGCGGAAAAGCTCGAGGTTTTCCTCTGCGCTGCGCGTGCGGCAGGGGCTGTTTTTGCCGGGCTGGGTGAGGCTGCCGCGCCACTCGCGAATTTCCTCCTGAGAGAGGTCGTCCACATAGGCCTTGCCCTCGGCGATGAGCTGCAGCGCGTAGTTGTAGCATTGCTCGAAGTAATCGCTGCCGTAGTATACGCCGCCGTTTGGCACCGCGCCCAGCCACAAAAGGTCGTGCTCGATACTCATGACGTACTCTTCGTCCTCGCGCTCGGGGTTCGTGTCGTCGTAGCGCAGATTGAACTGGCCGCCGTATTTCATGGCGGTGGAGTAGCTTATCCATATGGCCTTGGCGCTTCCAATGTGCAAATAGCCGTTGGGCTCCGGCGGGAAGCGCGTGCGCACCTCGCCGCTGAAACCGGCGGCTATGTCGGCGTCCACAATGTCGTAGATGAAGTTCGGGGGAAGCTCCCACGCGGGGTTCCAATTGGTTTTTTTGTCGTTCATCGGCTTACCTCTGCATCTCTTGTTTCCAGGTATTCTATCATCTTTTTCAGCCGCGCGCGCACGGCGGTAGCTCCCATCACCTGCATCACGGCCCACAAATCCGGGCTGTTTTGCCGCCCGGTGACGGCCAGGCGCAGCACGGCGCTTACGTCGGCCACGCTGCCGGGCCAGTTTTGCGGGGCCTCCTTGTAGGCTTTCATGTCGCTTGCATAGCCGAAGCTTTGGGCCAGTTCCTTCACCTTGGCAAACCACTGCTGGCTGTCGTCGGCGGCCTCGTAACAGTCGGCGTAGGCCGCCAGCATCTCTTTGGCCTTGGCGGCGGGCACGGCGGCAGGCAGGCTGTAGTCGGGGTCGAACAACTCGTCGAAGAAGAAGCTCAGGTAGGCTTTGGCGTCCGTCCAGGCGGTGATGTCCTTCCGGGGCTTTTTGCCGCCCCGGCCGATGGACAGCATGCCCAGCGCATAGGCTTCGTCGCGGCGCAGCAGCGCGGCGAAACCGGGGTCGTAGGCGTCGGCCCAGGCGGAAAGCTCGGCCAGCACCTCGCCCGCGTCCATGCGGCTCACCACCCCGCGGGACACGTCGTCCAGCTTGGCGGTGTCGAACAATGCGCCCGAGATACCCATCTTTTTGGCGGAGAAGGGGAAGCTTTCCAGCGGGGCCGCCGGGTTTTGGGCGCGCCAGTCCTCGAAGTTCGAATTCAAGAGGCTGAGCAGATACTCCTTCACGGCGGCCACGGTGTAGCCTTTTTCGCTGTAGTAGCTAAGCGCCAGCTCGGGGTCTTTGCGCTTCGAGAGCTTGCGCTTGCCGCCGCCGTCCTGCTTCATCAGTTGGGCGGTGTGCAGGTACTTCGGCGGCTTCCAGCCCATGGCGCGGAAAAGCTGCACATGGATGGGCAGCGTGGCGAGCCATTCCTCGCCCCGCACCACAAGGGAGGTGCGCATAAAATGGTCGTCCACCACATGGGCGAAGTGGTAGGTGGGGATGCCGTCGGCCTTGAGCAGCACCACGTCCTGGTCGTTCTCGGCCAAGTCCAGCCGGCCGCGTATCACGTCGTCCACCTGTACGCGCCCGGCGGCGCTGCCCTGGCTGCGGTAGCGGATGACGTAGGGCAGGCCGCTATTGATGAGGCGTTTCACCTCGTCCAGCGGGGTGTCGCGGTATTTGGCATAGGAGCCGTAGCAGCCAAAATTGAGCTTTTGGGCAGCCTGCTCCTCGCGCATGGCGGCAAGTTCCTGCTCGGTGAGGAAGCAGGGGTAGGCCGCGCCCCGGCGCAGCAGCCATTTGGCGCACAAATGGTACAGCGCGGCGCGCTGACGCTGGCGGTAGGGGCCGTAGGCGCCGTTGTCCCCCTTGGAGGTGGCCCCTTCATCGAAGGGCAGGCGATAGCGCCGGAACACCTCGAGGATGGTGTCCACCCCGCCGGGCACTTCGCGCTTTTGGTCGGTGTCCTCAATGCGCAGATAGAACACGCCGCCGCTTTGGTGGGCCAGGCGTTCGTCGGCTATGGCGCCGAAAAGGTTGCCCAGATGCATGAAGCCCGTGGGGCTGGGGGCCATGCGCGTCACGCAGGCGCCCTCGGGCAAGGCCCGGGGCGGGTAGCGTTCTTCCAGGCCCTCGGGGCTGCCGTCTATGCGGGGGAATAAAAGCTCGGCCAGGGCGTTTGAATCCATGGGGCCTCCTTGCGGGGATTTAAGCTTGGGATTTGAGTGGATATTGTAGATGAGACGTTAATATCTGCGGCACTTTAAGTTGCCTTTGGGTGGAACGTTGCCTCTTATTTTAGCACTTTGCCCGCCCATATTTCAAGCCTGGCGAAATCCTGCAAAATACACCAATCTATGTTACAATAACGCGCGAGGCGCCACGGGCGTCGGGTATTCACTCCGCCCCCTCGTCCCCTGCCCGGATTGTTTCCACCACCGCTTCAAAGCGGGCGCGTTCGGTTTCTGGCAGGCGGTCTTCGGGCAGTTCGGCCAGCAGGGCGGCGGCTTCGTTCCCCCGGCCCAGGGCGGCCATGGCCTCGGCGCGGCTGAGGGCGCACTGCGCCCTCGCGGCGGACGACCAAAAGCGATATCCCGGCGCGGCGGCCTCGGCCTCCTCCCCGGCCAGCCAGGCCCCGGCGTCGCCGTCCTCGTCGTAGCGGCGGCGGCGCGCGGCGGCGCGCTCTCGGTAGCCCGAGGCAAGGCCGGCGCGGGTGAGGCCGGCAATGATGGGAAGCTGCACCACAAGCGAAGCCAGCAGCAAAAGCGGCGCCATGGGATGAACAAAATACAGCGCCGCAGCCAGCGCCGCAAACAGGCCGGCAGCTATGAAGAGGACGCGCAGAGGCCGGTTTTTCATCGTATCAAATGCCTTCCTTCAGGTGCTCGGCCTCCCAGGCCTCGGCCTGCGCGAGGGTTTCCTCGGCTTTGCCGGCTTCGCCGGCCTGCTCATAGCAGGCCGCGAGGCCCCGCAAAGGCAGGCTGCCCGCTGAGGCAGCCACCAGCTCCGGCGCCGCGCCGGACAGGGCCGCCCCGTACCAATCGGCGGCCTGCTGGGGGTGCCCGCCGGCCAGGAAAAAATCTCCCAGCGCGCAGCATATCTCGCTGGGCGGGGTGCCCACCAGCTCGGGCGCGGCCACGCGCAGCAGGGTCTGCGCGTCGCCGGCCAGCACGGCGCCCCGGGCCAGCACACAGGCCGCCCGGCGCAGCACCTCAGAGGGGCGCGCGGCGTCGGCCCGCACTTGCTCAAAGTAGGGGCCCGCCGTCGCGAAGTCCTCCGCGCCGCCGGCCATCATCAGCTCGCGGGCATACATGATTTCCAGCCGGGGAGAAAACCGCTGCCGCCGCCCCACCAGCCGGGCAAAGTGGGCCAAATCGCGCCCGCTGTGGTCGGTGGCCGGGCGGTGCTCCACCACCACGTTCGAGCGGTAGACCACAGGGTCGGTGCGCAGGGCCTCGTGGATGGGGTCGGCAAACTGGAAGGCCCGCAGGCGGCGGAACAGCTTCGGGCGGTACTCCACCTGGTAGTTCTCGGTGCCGGCAAAATCGTGCAAATTGGCGTAGGCCATCTCCACCACCTCCACCTCGGGCAGAAGAGCGGCCTTCAACTGGCGAAAACGTGCCAGATTTTCGGCGTCCACCACCTCGTCGGCGTCGGCCACGTACACATAGTCCATCGAGGCCTTGGAGAGGGAATAATTACGCGCCGCCGCAAAGTCGTCTATCCACTCAAAATCGTAGACCTTATCGGTGTAGCGCGCGGCCGTTTCCTTGGTGCCGTCGGTGGAGCCGGTGTCCACCACGACGATTTCATCGGGCACATCGCCCAAACTGTTCAGGCAGCGGGCCAGCATCGCCTCCTCATTTTTCACTATCATACACACGCTGATACTCGCCATGGCGCATCCCTCCGTCTTTTCGCTGGGCAGCGGATGTTTTGAATCTGTATTTTATAGTATATACCGAATCAGCACAAAAATCACCTGTGATTTTGAGTGTGTTTTGGGTGCGATTTTGGGCGGGTATTTGCATTTTGAATGCCGAGTGAGTATAATATGTTGGGAAAAAGTGAGAATGAAAGGCCGTTCCGCCTCGCGCCGCCGGGCTGGGCGGGCGGCCGAAGGAGGGCGGGCATGGCCGTCACAGTTACCCGCCGCCCCGAGGACACCGTGGCCCTGGGCCGGCGGCTGGGCCAAAGGCTGGCCGGGGGAGAGCTTATTGCCTTCACCGGGCCGATAGGCGCCGGAAAAACAACGATGTGCCAAGGCATTGCTCTTGGCCTTGGCAGTGTGGATCCTGTGCAAAGCCCCAGCTATGCCATCGCGAACCTATACCGGGGGCGGCTGCCCTTCGCCCATTTCGACGCCTGGCGCATCACCGGCCCCGAGGATTTGGAAGCCGCCGGATTTTACGACTATCTGGAAAGCGGCGCCGTGGTGGCCGTGGAGTGGAGCGAACGCGTGGCCGAATGGCTGGGCGATGCCGCCGTGCGGGTGGACATTGCCGTGCTGGAAGACGGCGGCCGCCGCATTGCCGTGCAGGGGGTGGAGGGCCTGTGAGCGTCACCCTTGGGATAGATTCCTCTGGCCGGGCGGCCGGGCTGTGCCTGTTGCGGGATGATGAAGTGCTGCACCTCGAAACGCTGGACGCCGGGCGCACCCATTCCGAAACCTTGCTGCCATTGGTGCTGGCGGCGCTGGCGGCACACGGCCTGCGCCCCGCCGATATCGCCCTCTACGGCGTGGCGGCCGGGCCGGGCAGCTTTACGGGCCTGCGCATCGGCATGGCCATGGTAAAGGGCCTGGCCCTGCCCGCCGATACCCCCGCCGTGGGGGTGAGCACGCTGGAAGCCATGGCCCTTGCCGCCGCCGAGGGCGATGTGCGCCTTTCGGGCACGGTGATTCCGGCGCTGGACGCCCGCCGGGGCGAAGTGTACTGGGCGGCTTTTGACTGCCGGGAGGGCTTGCGCCGCCTGGCCCCGGACGCCGCCGGCCCCGCGTTGGAACCAGAAAAGCTGGTGAATGCCGCCCCGCCGCCCGTTTTTTTTGTTGGTGACGGCGCCGAAATGTGCTATACTATTTATACTTGTGGGCCAAAGGTGGCGAGGCCACCAGCCGGGTTTGCGCCCCAAACGGCGCTGGGCGTGGCCCGCCTGGCCCGGCGCCTGGCCCTGGCCGGGCAGGCGGGGCCGGCGTTGCTCTTGCGGCCAAGCTACCTGCGCCTGTCTCAGGCAGAGCGCCAGCGCCGGGAAGCCGCACAAACCTGATACCGGCGGCATCAACACGAAAGAGGTACAGCGAACATGGGCAAAACCCTGGCCCTGGCCAGCGACCATGCCGGTTACGAGCTCAAACTCCACATTAAAGCCTATCTTGCCGCGCAGGGCTACACCTGCGTGGATTACGGCACAAACAGCCTTGAAAGCGCCGATTACCCCGGCTATGCCCAAAAGGCCTGCGCCGCCGTGGTGGCCGGCGAGTGCGAAACCGCCCTTTTGTTCTGCGGCACCGGGGTGGGCATGTCCATCGCGGCCAACAAAATAAAAGGCATCCGCGCCTGCTGCTGCTCCGACGTTTTCAGCGCCGAGATGACCCGCCGCCACAACAACGCGAACGCCCTGTGCCTGGGGGGCCGCGTAGTGGGCGCGGGCGTGGCAGAAACGCTGGTGGACGCCTTCCTGGCCGCCTCGTTCGAGGGCGGCAACCACAGCCGCCGGGTGCAGCAAATAGCCGCCATCGAGGCGGAAAATTGTTAGAGCAAGCCGAATATCACAATACAAAGAGGAGGCGGCTATGAGCAAAGCAATGATTCTCATCGACCACCCGCTGGTGCAGCACAAGGTGGCGCTTCTGCGAGACAAGGACACCGGCACCAAAGAGTTCAAGGAAATTGTGAGCGAGCTGGCCATGCTGATGTGCTATGAGGCCACGCGCGACTTGCCCACCGAGGAAGTGAAAATTGAAACGCCCGTGGCCCCGGCCCTTGTGCGCAAGCTGGCGGGCCGCAAGCTGGCCTTTGTGCCCATCCTGCGGGCGGGCCTTGGCATGGTAGACGGCATGCTGGCCCTGGTGCCGGCCGCCAAGGTGGGGCACATCGGCCTGTACCGGGATCCCGAAACCCTTGAGCCGGTGGAGTATTACTGCAAGCTGCCGCCCGATATCTCCGATCGCGACGTGGTGCTGCTGGACCCCATGCTGGCCACCGGCGGCTCGGTGTGCGACGCCGTGAAGCTGCTGAAGGCGCGCGGCGCAGACCCGAAGCACATCCGCTTCATCGGCATCATCGCCGCGCCCGAAGGCCTTGAACGCCTGCAAAAGGAATGGCCCGAGGTGCAGATATTCGTGGCGGCGCTGGACGAGCGCCTGAATAGCCACGGCTACATTGTGCCGGGCCTTGGCGACGCGGGAGACAGGATATTCGGCACGAAGTAAAGCGAAGCAAGGCCGATTGTGCTTCCGATGAGAGCATTTACCCTAGATTCAGCATTGTTCAAATGGAGTGTTCTATTTGGTTAAAAAGATTCTGGCCATTGTGAGCGGTATTTCCGCCATATTGCTGGTGCTTACCCTCGGCATCATTGTGGTGCTGCAATATCAGGATTTCTTCGGGCAGGCCATCGCCCTCCTGGTGTGCGGGTGCATCCTTATTTTGATGCTGTTTTTTATTTACCTCATGGTCAGCGGCATCATAGACGCCGTGCGCCGCCACAGGCTGGACGAGGAGAAACTGAGCGAGCGCAGCATTGAAAAGATATTGAACCAGGAGACCGCCAAGCAGCGCCACCTGAGCGACACCGTGCAGCTAAACCTGAAAAAGACGGCCGCGCTGAGGGCCGAAACGCAGGAATCGGCCGCCGCCGGCAAGAAGGAACTGAGCCGCACCGAAGCCTACGAACTGCAAAAGGCCAACGAGGAAGCCGAGCTGCGCCGCCAGCTGGAGGCCCAGCAGGCCCGGCAGGTGGCGCAGGCCGAGGCCCGCGCCAACAATATTGCCGCCGCCGAAGAAGAAGCCCGCCACCGCGCCGCCCAGTATAGCGAGGAAGAGGAGCGCCAGCTGGCCCTGGCCGAAGCCGAGGCCCTGCGCCGCGCCGCCGAGGAGGCCAAGCGAAAGCTGGAAGCCGAAGAAACCGCCCAACTGGAAACGCTGCGCATCACCGAAGAGGCCGAGCGCCGCCGCCGGGAGGAAAGCGAGCGCCGCCGGGCCATTGCCATTGCCAGCGCGCGCAAGCAAGCCGAGGCCGTGGCCACGGCCCGCCGCCGCGCCGCGCAAACCGCCGCGCGCACCCAGGCCAGCCACAGCCTGGATGTGGGAGCCCTGTTCGGCGCACCGGCAGAGGGCGTTTTGCCCGAGGGCAGCCTGTGGGACAGGATGAACGTGCGCCAATCGGCCGCACCGCGCCTGTACCATGCCGAGGAAGCCGCCGAGCGCGATGCCGCCGGAGCAACGGCCGAACTGGGAATGCTTGCCCCGCCCGAGGCCCCCGCCACCGAAGGCTTTGTGATTTTGGAGGTGGAGGAAGCCGCCCCGCAGATGCGAGGCCGCTTCACGCTTGAGGCCCGGCCCGCCGAAACGCTGCCCTTGGTGGTGGACGAGGCGGCAAGCCGCGCGCTGGCGCCGGCATCGCCCGCCGCCGAAACCGCCCCGACAGGCCCCGGCAAGCCGCGCCCGCCGCACCCCGAGCGCCCGCAAAAGCCCGAGCGCCCGGCCCGCCCCGCCGCGCGGGAAGACCATGCGCATGAAAAACCGGAGGCCCCGGCCAAGGCCGCCGAGCCGGCTGCCGAGCCGCCGCCCGTTAAGGAAACGGCGCCCGCCGCGCCCAGGCACGAGAGGCCGCCGCACCCCGAGCGTCCCCAGAAGCCCGAGCGACCCGAGCGTCCCCTTGGCCCGGACGGCCAGCTTTTGGCCCGGCCGCGCGGCCGCCCGCCGAAGCCCCGCGACCCCGAGGAAGAAAACCAGCCCAAGCGCCCGCGTGGCCGCCCGCCCAAGCCCCGCGACCCCGAGGAAGAAAACCGTCCCAAGCGCCCGCGTGGCCGCCCGCCGAAACCCCGCGACCTTGAGGAAGAAAACCGCCCCAAGCGCCCGCGTGGCCGCCCGCCGAAGGAAAAATAATCGTTAAGGTCAAGTACAGGGGCGAATTTTTCGCAAGGTTTATTCAGGAATCGACCGTTCCTTGGGTTTATCACATCACAGACTCCGCATAATGCATAGCCTACCGAAAAAGGGCTGCCGCAAAGCGATGAAAATCGGTTTGCGGCAGCCCTTATTTTCCATTGCAACGCACACAATGCGGTAAAAAACTTTTCTTGTCATTCTGAGCGCAGCGAAGAATCTTTCCCTTGGGATAAATACAAGCTTTCCAACTCTAAAATCCTTCGCTTCGTTCAGGATGACAAAGCTAAAAACTTGCGCTCAGTGCTCATGGCCAACGGCTAAACGGCTACCGCCTCAGCTGCCGGATATCCTCGCCCCAGAAACGCATCAAGTGGCAGTCTCCCATCAGGCGGGAGGCTATTTTTTCGTCATAGCGGCGTTCCAGCATCTCCTGGCTGCAAATGTTCGAGGTGTATATCGTGGGCCGGCGGCCCATGCGGGCGTTCACAAGGTCGTACAGGCGGCTGCGAATGTAGGCGTTGAGGTACTCGGTGCCCAAATCGTCCAGCACCAGCAGGTCGGTCTCCAGCATGGATGTGAACAGCTCGCCGCCGTCCTCGCGTTCGGCCACGGTGGCAAAGGCCCGCTGGGCGCTCACATATATCACGTCCCCCCCCGCCTCCAGCACCCGCGAGGCGATGGACAGCGCCAAATGCGTTTTGCCAAGCCCCGCGTAGCCGAACATGTAAAGGCTCTGGCTGCGCGGGCCGAACTCCTCGGCCCAGTCCACACAATCGCGCAGAATGCCGCGCATGGTGTCCCTCGGGCGCACCAGCACGCCGCCGTCCTCCAGCTTTTCCGGGTAATAGTCCAGCTTGAAATTTTCAAAGGCGCACAGGGCCAGCGGGCCGGAGCGGTTGATTTCCTCCCGGCGCTGGCGGCGGGCCTCCCGGTGTACGCAAGCGCACACCGCGCCGTTCACAAAGCCGGTGTCGTTGCATTCTTCGCAGGCATAGTAGGGGGTAAGATGCTCCCCCGCCGGGCCAAGGGCCGCCAGCAGCGCGGCCTTTTCCTTTTCCAAAGCGCGCATCTCGGCCAGCTTTTGCGCGGCGGCTTCGCCCTGGCCGTCGGCGGCCAGGCGGGCGGCGGCCACCCCGGCCCGCGCGATGTTCGCCTGGGCCTCGGCCAGTTCGGGGCTGGCCTCGTAAAGCTGGCGGCGGCGCAGCTCAGCCGCCGTTTCGGCGGCCTGGCGGCGCTTTTCCACCTCGCGGCGGGCGCTCACATACAGTTGCCGGCGCGTCATGCCCCGCCCCTCCGCTTCATGGGTACATAATCCCGCGCGCCGGCCAGGGCGTCCTTGCCCGGCGCCTTGGCGGCCTGGCGGCTCACCCGCAGGTTTTGCCCCTCCTCGCCCTGGCGCACGTCGCGCGGGCTTTTGTAGCCCTTGGCATGCCACTTTTTCAGGATGCCCCCCAAATACTTCACCTCGTTGCGCTGCTCGCCCGCCGCAAGGCGCGCCGCCTCTATCATTTCCAGCCCGTAGCCGTATTCCTCGTGCCACTGGGCTATTTTTTTGCGCTCGGCCAGGGTGAAGGCCTCGCCCGCAAGGCCCATGTGGCGGGCCAGCTCGGCCTCGCGCGCCTCGCGCTCGGCCAGCAGTTTCAGGTAGCGGTCGGCCTTGGCGCAGTCGTCTATGCCCTGGCGACGCCAATCCCGCAGGATGGACTCCACATAGCCCGCCCGCGTGACGCCGTAGGCCGCCGCGCGCGAGGCCGCCGTGAGAATGAGGTCGGCGGGGTAGCCGTCCTGCGCGTAGAGCGTGACGAAGATGGCGGTATCGTTTTTGCCCAGCACCGCGCCGAATAGGCGCTGTAATTCGCCCAGCAGCAGGCCCAGCGTGGGGTCGGCCTGGCCGGCTTTCACCACCTCGGCGGTGGTCATGCGGCGGCGGGGGGCGGCCTCGGGGGCCGGGGGCACGGCCTCGGCGGCCTCCCGCGCCAGCAGGCCCGCGCCCTCCCAATAGCTGAGGGCCGCGTCCGCCACGGCAGGTTTCAACCCCAGCGCCCGCGCCACCTGCGGGGGGGTGGCGCCGCCCTCCCGCAGCACATACAGGGCCACCCTCAGGCGCGCCTCTTCCTCCCGGCCGCCGCCCGTCGAAAGACGGGCAAACACCAGCTGCGGCACCGCCAGAGTATCGCCGCCGCCACTCACCGGCTTATACATGCGCGTCCTCCCCGACCGTCACTTCCACAAAGCCGCCGCCGCTTTGCGCGCTTTCATGCGCCGCGTTCAGCACAAACACGTTGCGCAGGCCGCTATCAAGCTTTGCCGCGCCGCTGCCGTCGCCGCCGGCAAACCAGGCGTAGGCCGCCTTAAAATGCTCGGCGAAGGTGGCGGCAAAGCCCCCGGCGAAACCGTCTATGCGGCTTTGCACACCCTGGCCCTTCCTGCCGATGTGGTACTCATTGTAGCGTTCGCTGTTCCACCAGGCGCCGGCCTCGTCGCCCACCAGCTCAATGCACAGGCGGTTGCCCCGGCCCGGGGATATCTCCGAGAGCACGAAGCTGCACAGCGCCCCGCCCTTCATTTTCAGGGCCAGCACGGCGGCGTCCTCCGATTCTACGCGCACAGGCTGCCCTTCCCCATCGGGATACATCATCCCGTCCCGGCACACGCGGTCGGGGCGGGCGCAAAGGGTTGTGGCGCTCACGGCGGCCACTTCATCCCCCGACAGGAAGCGCACAAGGTCCACCACGTGGGAACCAAGCTCGGTGATGGCCCGCATCCCGCCGGCAAGCGCGGGGTTGTAGCGCCAATCATAGGGCGCGGGCAGGGCGTTAAATTCCTGGCTGTAGGCCCCGTGTACAAGGCGCAGCGCGCCCAGCTCCCCCGCTCGGATGGCCGCGCCCAGCTTTTGCACGGCGGCGTGGCTGCGCACGTTGTAGTTCACCGCCAGTTTTTTTCCGCTCTTGTTCGCCGCCGCCTGAATGGCCAGGGCATCGGCATTTGAAAGGCACAGCGGCTTTTCACACAGCACATGCTTGCCCGCGCGTAGCGCGCGCACGGCCATATCGGTGTGCAGGGCCGGGGGCGTGGCAATGTGCACCACCTCGGGGCCGCCCTCCGCCAGCAGCAGATTGGCGTCTGTGCCAAAACGCATGGCGCCGAAGCGCCGGGCAAGCTCTCGCGCGCGGGCCTCGTCACTGTCGCACACGGCCGCTATTTCCACGCCCAGCGCCCGCAGCGCCTCCGCGTGTAGCGAAGCCGCAAAACCGCCTCCCCAAATACCTGCCTTCAAAACCACCGGCCCCCTTTGTATTGCTATTCATCAATTGTTTCAATTCTAGCACGAAGGCCGGGCGCAAACAAGGGTAGGGCACGAAGTGCCAATTTTGGCTTGCGTCCGCAGAGGCTAATCAAAACACAACAGCTAAGGCAAACAAAATTGCCCACGCCCGGCGAAGCAAGGCGCACAGCGCCGCCGCCTGAGCCGCAAGAGGCGGCAGTATGCCGCCGAGGCGTGGGTTGGACACTCCTGTTCCCCGCCTCCATCAAAAAGCGCCCCGCACGGGGGCGCTCCTGGCTTCATAATATCTATCGCCGTCGCGGCCCCTTGGGCCGCTTTCTTCACGCCGGCGCTAGTACCCTGTAAAGCCTGAAACCATATGTTGGCGGAAAGCCTGTGCGTTCCAGCACAAGGCGGAGGATTGAGCAATACTTTGTGTATTGCGATTGACGGCAACGCGGTGATGGAATGTGCAGGCTTTTTGCCAGCGTGTGATTTCTGGCTTTACAGGGTACTAGGCCCTGTACTTGCGGGCCATGGTTACGCGGTCGGCCAGCATGGCAATGAATTCACTGTTCGTGGGCTTGCCGCGCAGGGAGTGCACCGTGCTGCCGAAATAATAGTTCAGCGTTTCAATGTCTCCCCTGTCCCAGGCCACTTCTATGGCGTGGCGGATGGCCCGCTCCACACGGCTGGCGGTGGTGTCGTGCGCCGCGGCAATGTCCGGGTACAAAATTTTGGTAACGGCGTTAATCAGTTCGGGCTGTTCAATCACCATCATAATGGCGTCGCGCAAAAAGCGGTAGCCCTTGATGTGCGCCGGCACGCCGATGGTGCGCAGCATACCTGTGACCATGTCCTCCTCGGCCAGCAGGTCAGCGCCGCCGTCGGCAGGGGTTTTTCGGCCCGTGGCGGAGAGCACCCGCGTGGCGAAGGACTGGACGTCGAAGGGTTTGAGGAAGTAGAAAGCGAAGCCGCTCTCCATCACTTCTTTCTCAATCTCTTCGTTCTGGAAGGTACCGGTAACGTAGAACACGGTGGACGAACCGGGGTAATTGTCGTCGTACTTGCTTTTTACGGCAAATGCGTCCATTCCCGGCATGAACACGTCCAGCAGCACGGCATCCGGCTTCTGCCGCACCACTTCGGAGTACGCCACCGCGCCATTTCGAGCGCACACATTCACGTCGATGTTCTGGCTTGGCAGGGTCTCCTTACACAAACGGCAAAGCTCTGGGGAGGTTTCTGTCATCAGCAATCTGAGTGCGTTATCCATCGGGTCTCCTCCATGCCATCACTCTAAGCTCGGCCAAAAAAGGCTGGCGAATGCCGCTTTTCTCGATGGCAATAAAAGTATAGCATGGGTCTATTTTGCTGTAAACAAATTATTCTCACCAACAATCGACATTTTTTGACCTTTTTCAGCATTTGCCAAATTGTCGCGTTCAGGCATTCTTTTCCAAAATGACTCCGTCGCTGAGAAGGTAGTAATGGTCGCTTCGCAGGTCGGTTCCGCCGCGCGCTGGGAAGTAATATACCTGGGTGTGAACGCCGGCTCCGTCGGCAAAACGGGTAACGGCAAAGTCGAAGCCGCGCGCGGGGCCAAAGCTGTCAATCATGCTGTCCAAAACATAACGTTCGTATGCTGAAATTGTAATTTCAGTCTTATCATCGTAACTTTTTAGGAGGTTCTCGTACACCTCAGGCGGCTGGCCCAGGCCGTTTTCCTCGGCGGTTTTTTCGGCCAGCAGCAGCACCGCCTCTATCTGTCCTATGTGGGCGCGCGCGGCATCGAAGCGGGCGGCGCGAATGCCCGAATAGGCGGCCCCGGCGCACAGCGCAAACACGGTGGCGGCCACGCAAACAAGGGCCAAAAGCCACAAAGCGTTGCTTGCGCCTCTTCTGTTTTGCATGGCGTCTTGCAAGAAATTCCCCCTAATATGTCGATTTTGAGCGAACATTTTCCACGATTCGCTCCCTCGAATCGTCAGCATTCGTCTATATTTGGCATATACCGCAAAACTGAAGCCGCAAAATAATATAGATATAGTATACCATGAACCATTGCAAAAACAAAAGAGTTTTGCCCGCATACGCGCAAAAGATAAGACCCCGCTGCGAACAAACCATGCGGAGGGCTGAGTTAGGGGCTGCTGCAAGGCGTACCGCCATGCAACAGCCCCTTAATATATGATCCGGCTAATCTTTCCGGGGCTTCTCGCACGCCTTGTGGGCACGCTTGTAGCGGTACATGCGCTTGTCCGCCTCGGCCAACAGCTCGCTGGAGGAACGGGCGCTGCCGGCGGCCACCGCCACCACTCCATAGCTGAAGCTGCGGCGGTAGCGGGGAAGCTTTTCAGCGCCGGCCAGGGCAAAGCTCTCCCGCAGGGCCTCCATCCGCGTCTTGCTTTTGCGCTCGTTCATGCCTTCGGCCAGTACCATGAACTCGTCGCCGCCCACGCGGCAGGTGACGCAGCCGGGGCTAAAGTTCCGCAGCAGGGCCGCCGCGCCAACGATGTATTCGTCGCCCTCGGAATGGCCGAAGCTGTCGTTGACGTATTTAAGGTTATCCATGTCCGCGAAGCAGAGGACAAAGGAGCGGCCGTCTGCCAGCCAGTCCCGCAGCACCTGCATACCATAAAAGCGGCTGAACAGGCCGGTGAGCGCGTCCTGATAGGCGGCATTTTCCAGCGCGCGCACCATCTGGCGCTCAACGCTCACATCGCTCAGCAGATAGGCCACCGCCCGCTTGCTGTGCCAGGCGATGGGATAGGAGGCGATGTGGAAAACGCGGGCCGCCTCCCCGCTGCCCAGGTTCAGCTCGGTTTCCCATTCGGCGGCGCTGTCGGCCGCCATGCAGGCCCGGCATGCCAGCCACTGCCGCAGGGCGGCGGCCACGTCCTCCCCGTCCGCCAAAAGGGCCTGGGCGGCCTGGTTGGCAAACAACTGCTGCCCGCCGGCGCGGTCCATCACCACGATGGACTGAAAGCTTTTATCGGTGAGGGCCTCGAAAAGGCTGTTTGCCTGTTCCAGGGCAAGGGCCTTCTCCCGCCCGCTTTCCACCTCGGCCAAAAGGGCCTTGCGCTGCTCGTCCAGCTGCTGGGTCATGCAGTTGAAGGCCTCGGAAAACTCGCCCATGAAGTCTATGCGCTGGCTGTAATCTCCCTGGGCCACCTGCTGGGTTTGCCAGGTGAGGTGCCTCAGGCTGGCGTGCAGGTTTTTCAGCGGGGCGGCCAGCTCGTTTTCAGAGGGAGGCAGCGGCGCACTGAGGTTGCCCTGGCCCAGCACCTGCGTGAAGGCGCGCAGTTCGCTTACATTGGCGGCGTAATAACGCAGGCCCATCCCAAGCTCCCGGAAGCCCTCGGGCAGTTCCTGCACGTCAAGGACGGCGCATTCCGGCCGGTACAGCATGTCCCTGAGGTAACCAAACAATAACTGCGCGGTCGAATCCACGTTACACCCCCTCCCATTCCAGGCTTTTCAAAGGATGTTTTTGCACTGAATGCGGCGTATCAGTCCTATCGCGGCTCGGCTGCAAAGCGGCACACGCGGCCCCCGCTGGCCCAGCAATCCACCTCGCGCACCAGGTATGGTTTGCCGGTGTATACTTCCAGCACGCCGGCGATGAAGCCCTCGTCGTACACGCACACCGTTTCATCGCTCACGGGCAGGCCGCTGCAGTCAAGGTCTTGCCCAATGGTCAGCACCATGGCGCCGGTTTCGGCGTTGTGGGTCTCCATGCGCAAAAGGCCAATTTTCAGTTCCTTGAGAGCCTTTTGCAGGCTGGCCACGAAGGTGTTGAAATCCACATCCAGTTGGAGAACATTCTTGGTAAACTCCCGGCCGGCCAGGTGGCCGGCATCGCGAAAATAGGCGTTGGCCTGTTCCTCTCCGCAAGCTTTACTCAGCACGTCCAGCATGGTATACTGCATCAGGCGATACACCAGCACCGGTATTTCCACGCCAAGGTCGCCGCGGCCTTCTCTGATATCTCCCAGCTTTTCCCACAAAAAGGCATTGCTTTTCGCTTTTTTTACAAATACGTTCTCCATTTTTGCCCCTTTGTCGCGGTTTTTATCCTGCCGCCAAAAAGCCCGAAAGCATCCGGCGCCTCCGGCTGCAAGCAAGCGCAATTCTGTTATTATATCTTTTTATTTTACTATGTCGTAACGCCAAAGTCAATTAAGTTGACTTTTGCAGATTGAGTGAGTATAATACAAGCGATTCTTCGCAGAGGTGACGTTTTCGGCATGAGGGAACCCTTAGACACTGCCCGCCTTGAAGCTGCCCGGCGCGGCAGCGAGGCCGACCTGGCCGCCCTTATCGCGCAGTTCGTGCCTTTTATCCGCCGGGTGGCGTGGCGCAGCGCAGGCCCCGGGCTGGATTTTGACGACGCCGTGCAGGAGGGCCTCATCGGCTTGTTTGCCGCCATCCAAAGTTATCGCCCAGGCGGCCTCGCCAGTTTCGACACTTACGCCCGCGTGTGCATACAGAACGCCGCGGCCAGCGCCCGCAAGGCGGCCGGGCGCAAAAAGCACCGCCCGCTGAACCAAAGCGTGCCCCTGCCCGACGAGCAGAGCACCCCCGGCCCCGAGGAACAGGCCATCACCAGCGAACAGGTGAGCCAAACGCTGAAAAAGGCCGAGACGGTGCTTTCCCCTTTGGAAAAAACCGTGCTGCGCCTGTATTTGGACGGCTACACCCACCGGCAGATAGCGCGGCGCATTGCCAAGGGGGAAAAAGCCGTGGAAAACGCCCTGGCCCGTGTGCGGCGCAAGCTGCGATAAAAGCCCATAGATAAAAGCCTCAATTTTTTTATTTTAGGTAAGCACTGATTTACTTCATGAATCAGCCCTTACATATATGCTGCCCCAGTAGCTTAATAAGAGCGTTGGTTCCAAGGGCACGCGCCCTGAGCGGCCAAAGGTGACGGTTTGAATCCTTCCGCGGGCAAATAAAACAACTGAGGAGTTGTGCGCAATGTACGAAGACAAAACCCTTGTATGCAAGGACTGCGGCCAGGAGTTCGTGTTTACCGCCGGTGAACAGGAATTTTACGCCAGCCGGGGCTTTGAGAACGAGCCCCAGCGTTGCAAAGCTTGCCGCGATGCGCGCAAGCAGAGCCGCGGCGCGCGGGAGATGTACACCGCCGTGTGCGCCCAGTGCGGAAAAGAGGCCAAGGTGCCCTTCAAACCGCGGGAAGACCGTCCGGTGTATTGCAGCGAATGCTTCGCCACCATGAACAGTGGGGAAACCATGGCCTAGGCAGGCAGCCTCTGCAAGCAAGCCCGAACAAAAAGGAACCTCCGGCGCCGCCGGGGGTTCCTTTTTGTCACCTTGGTGCGCACTGGAATTAGAGCAGATTAAGCAAACATCGGTCATATTCGCTTAATAAATTCGGTGCTATGCGGCGTTGCGAAAACTTGCAAGGCACCAAGCATTGCTGCGTTTCCGCGCCTTGCCTAGCACCGAATTTACCTACGCTCGGTAGCCTGTCATCCTGAGCGAAGCGAAGGATCTTTTCCTTCGTATAAAAGCAAACTTTCCGACACAAAGATTCTTCACTCCGTTCAGAATGACATTAAATCAGTGCTGCTTTAGTCGTACACCAGCTTGGGGCCTCGGCGCAGCGTCACCTGCCAGGTGTTGCCGGTGCCAATGCTGAAGGCCCTGGCAAAGTTGCCCTGGTTGATGGCGACGGCCATATTGTCGAGGCTGTTCACATAGATGAGCTGTTCGCCCACGTACACGTTGGCAAAGCTTTTGGCGTAGGGGATGCTGTTGCGGTACACCACGCGGGTTTCGTTGCGGATGGAGACCTCCACCCGGCCGCCGTGCCCCACCCCGAGGGACAGGAAAAGCTCTCGCGGGATGTTCGTCCACAGGCTGCCGAAGCGCACGTCCAGCACATCGATGGTGCCGGTGACTTCCTCGCCCTCCAGCTTCGCCGGCAGCACCGGCAATTCGATAACGGTGGCAGGGTCCACCTCGGGGCCTACGCCCTCGAAGCTGATAATCCCGGCAGCGAGGCGCGCGCCGGTGTAGGCGTAGATATCCCGCCCGTGGAAGGTATAGCTCTCGCCGCTGCCCGGCAGGCGGTTCACGGCCTCGTCTATCTCGCGCGCGCCGGCCAGGCCCACCACGCGTTTAATGTGGGTAAGGCTGCCATTGTCCGGCGTGATGAGGTACTGGCCGCCGCGGGTTTTAACGGCGATGCTGCGGCGGGTGCTGCCCACGCCGGGGTCCACCACGCTGACGAACACGCTGCCCGCCGGCCAGTAGCCCACGGTTTGTATCAGGCGGTAGCTGGCCTCCCAAATGTCGTACTGGGGAATGTCGTGCGTGAGGTCATAGATGCGCAAATCGGGGCTTACGCTTTCGGCCACGCCGTACATGGCGCTCACCGCCCCGTCGGCATAGCCGAAATCGGTTTGGAAAATAAGTGGATACATAACTGGCCTCCGGGGATTTTGCCGCCGGGGCGGCAATGATGAACGAAGCATCAAAAGGACGTGACCGTGCGTGGGAGAACTGTCAATCTTTCCAGTTCATCATAACACAATTTGCATACAAAGCCAATCGTTAGCCCTGGCCAAAACCCTGAACAAATAAGGCCAATGTGTTGACGCCGGGACACAAAAAAACTATAATGAACGAGTCTGCCGAAAGCGGTGGCAGCGGGGCGTGGCGCAGGTGGTAGCGCGCCTGCTTTGGGAGCAGGAGGCCGCCGGTTCGAGTCCGGCCGCCCCGACCACGTCGGCGCAAAGTGCGCTCGATACAAAAATCGGCATTCGAAATGAGTGCCGTTTTTTGCGTACTCGCTCCCTTGCGCCTCCTTCTCCCCACGAA
>QMCE01002381.1_pt1 | contig 18415 bp, 16 predicted proteins | sample 1821851 | NCBI WGS metagenome assembly QMCE01 (sample SAMN09453174, study PRJNA476694) | Termite gut metagenome, whole genome shotgun sequencing project. | isolation source: worker | host: Odontotermes sp. | place: South Africa:Pretoria | collected 2016-01-28
TGGTACTACAGCCGGTTTCCCGAAAAACAAGCCGACACGCTGGGCGGGGTTGAACGGAAGACTTGAAAATATCGGAAAGCGAGTGCTGGCTGGACATTTTGCATTAATTTGCGTGGAGGGAAAAGTTGAAACGCTCTTATTTCAGAAAGGATCGTGCAACTATCGTGCAAGAATAAAATAATCAAAATAATGGACGTGAATATTGCAATAAAAAAAGAGGTGTGATATAGTAAAAAAGCATGAAAAATGCCGATTTTGGAGGTTTTTTTGTGATATGGGGCATGATGGAACGACTATTGGACAGCCTTCCAAGCTGGAGACGACGGTTCGATTCCGTTCAGCCGCTTTTCGTAATTTCATTTTGAATTTTTTCTTGAAGATAAATTTGAAATCTTTCTGTCTGTCGATTGACAATGATTAGTTTTGTGCTTCTGCTGTATCGTTTTTGAATGAATAATAATTTATTGTTTTGAGAGGGAAAGTAATGAAAATTATTGAAAAATCATCATTTGATATTTTAAGCCCGCAGACAATGTTGCCCGTAAATACTCCCGATTCTGATAATAAAAGTTTGAAAGAAGCGTTTGTCCGTGAGGCAAAACTTATTGAGCTTGCCGGACGTACCGCGTACAAGTCCGAAGATAAAATTACGGAAGATTCTTACATACAATTTATAAATAATATTCGTAAAAGAGATCATGGTGCTGTTCTTGAATTTGGATCAATGATGGTGAAGTTTATTTGCGATAGAGGCGTTTCGCACGAGCTGGTGCGGCATCGTTTATGCAGTTTTTTGCAGTCGTCAACCCGCTATTGCAATTATTCTCTGGATAAATTTGGAAACGAGATTACAGTAATCCGGCCTTCCACATGGGAATCTTGGGATTCAAATTCCAGAACCGCGTGGGTCAACTCGATGGCTAAAAGTGAAGAAGAATATCTTGCCATGCTTGCCGCCGGCAGGCAGCCGCAGGAAGCGCGGGCTGTTCTTCCCAATTCTCTTATGACAGAAATAATGGTAAGAACGAATTTTCGTGAGTGGTTAAAGATTTTTAGTCTGCGTTGTGACAAAGCGGCGCATCCTGATATTCGAGCGCTGCTGATTCCATTATATAAAACCGTACATGATTTATTGCCGTGCGTTTTCACAATTGAAAGTATCGACGCTATTTTGTAAGAGGGGAAATTAGAAAATGAAATTTACCCTCATTGCGAAAAACCGTTTCAACGCAGAGAGCATTCAATCTGATTATTTATATTTTTTTTGACTGTGCGGATAAAAAATTGTTATGAAGATTTTTTGCGAATAGGGGGGCGTTGCGGGGGTATCCCCCGCAGAGGGGGCAGCGTAAGACTTGCGGAGCAAGGCTGGAGCGCGGGGAAGGCTTCCCCCGTCTTATTTTTTTTGTTTATTATTAATTAAAACGCGCTTGTAATGGCGTTAATTTCCGTTTTTAAGGCCGTCGGCAACCCATGAAATTATTACCCTCAGCCGTTTGGCGATGGCGGACGGCATGTCTATCCGGTTGGCGACAAAATCAGAGACATCGACTCCCGCGATACTGTACAACAAAACGCCTTCTTGTATCGGTTCAAAATAAATTCGGATGGTAAATTTTTCTTCTTTGATGACCGGAATAAAAAGATATGTCAGATTTCTATTATTTGCAAGATCGTAATGCAGTCCGTGTTGGTCGAATGAGACATCGGCCCGGTAATAGGACGCGCCAAAGTTGACATCATTGAGTCTGAGATAAATGGTTTCCTGCTGGGGAAGCGATGCGGCGGGGGGGGGATCGGCGATGGGAGTTGTTCTTCTTGCGCTTTCTATGCGGGTTGCGTCTTCGAAAAGCGGGATACTTTCGTCTCTGGTGAAGGAATGGTACAGCCTGCCTTTGAGCCCCCTGATTTTTGCGAGCGCGTTGTAGACTTCAAGGAGAGTTCTGTTCGCGGGGATCACAAGCAGGGATTCAATTACAAACGCGGGTTGTCTGTTTATTATTCCGCCGGCGATTTGCGGATCAAGTGTGCTGTCAATCAGATTAAATCCGGCTGATTTTTCGCGCGATTTTATGTAGCCGTCCCCGGAGAAAGCGGCGGCGCGGATTTCTTCGGGCAAGCCGGGGAAAATATCGTCAAAGCCGCGCTGTTCACAGAAAAGCGGCGCAACGGCAAAAATGAGAAGTAACGGCAGCAACCGGTGTTTCATCAATAAGCCCCCTTGCCTTTTATAACAACTCCGAATGTTTTTAGTAACACCCACAGATCAAGCCAGACAGACCAGCTTTGGAGGTAATAAGTATCATAAGATACCCGCTCGTTGTAATCGGCATCGGAACGTCCTGAAACCTGCCAGAGGCCGGTTAGTCCCGGTTTTACCGAAAAAATGCGCTGGTAATCCTCGCCGTATTTTTCAATTTCCGCGTCAATGATGGGGCGGGGGCCTACCAGACTCATTTCACCTTTCAATATATTGAGTAACTGAGGAAATTCGTCGAAACTGGTGCGCCTGAGAATTTTTCCGATTTTTGTAATTCGCGGATCATTGCGAAGTTTGTAATTGGCTTCCCACTCTTTTTTGATTTCAGGATCGGAATCCAGAATTTGCCGCAGAACTTCGTCTGAGTTTACTACCATCGAGCGAAATTTGTACGCGACAAAATGTTTTCCATTCATTCCGATTCGTTTATGTTTGTACAGAACAGGGCCTGGCGAAGATATTTTTATCAGCAGAGCTATCAATAGCAGCAGCGGCAGGAGAATTATTCCGCCTATTATGACAAGCGACAAATCCATGAAACGTTTAATCGCCAAAGTCCAAAACATTTTCAGTCTGTGACTTGTGACAAAACCAAGTATGCCGTCAAAGTCGCGCACCGACATCCATATATTAGTGACATTGAAGAAATCCGGGACAAGAACATTGTATCTGAATGCCGATACGGAATAATTCAGCAGGCGTTTAAGTTTCGTGGTGTCCATTTTCGGCATTGCCACAATCGCCATTCTGATTTTGTACCGTCTGACGATTTCCGGCCCGGCTGTTGTATCATGAATTATCGGGATACCCCGGTAGTTATCTCCCGAAGCAGGATCATCGTCGAGGATCAACACTGGTACATAGCCGGTTCTGATACTGCCCAGCAAACGATCAACGACCAGCTTGCCGGTAGTGCCGGAGCCGTACACAACCGCCGGAATGCCGCCCAGCTTTGTTTTGAAAAGCAGCAAATGGGTGATATTGCGCGCTACGATCAGTATAACTGTGGAAAAAAAGAAACTTACAATAAGCGCGGCGGTTATTGCGTCCCAGTCGTTGTCCTCGATATATCGCGACATAATAATGCCGCCGTGAGCCATAAATGATCCGATAGTAAACCGCTTGAGTTCTTCAGCAGGGGCAAGAGAAACTCCGGGATATAAATTCAAAATTTGAAAGATGAGTATGAACACCGGAAGATACGGCCAGTAAGTAACAAACGATTTGAAGTTGATTGCGCCCATATCATAAACGTTGACCCAGAAAAATCCCCAGCCGATTGAGAGCATTACTCCAATCAGATCGGAAATAATAAGAGCCGTAGAAGTCAGGGCGGAACTGGTACGGCGGTATCTTGTGCGATACCAGATGTCAAAATCTGAAATAGTCATGGTAACAGGATATTATATCCTTTTTCTTTCATCAATAAGCTTTTGAACACGTTCAATAAAAGCAGTTTTTGAAAATTGTTTCACGTGATCGCTAAACTGACGACGGTCCGAAAACAGCGATTCGTTTTTCTCAAAGCGATCCATGGCTTCAATAAGCGATTCGGGCGTTTGTTCATCGAAAAAAAGTCCGGTCACATTTTCCCTGACGGTATCCAGCGCGCCGCCTTCTCGGAAAGCGATTACCGGACAACCGGCAGCCTGAGCCTCAATGGGAACAAGTCCCAAATCTTCAATTCCGGGATAAATCAGAGCTTTCGCTCCAGCAAACAACGCCGCCGCATCCTGATCGGAAACTCTTCCCGTGAACTGCGCCAGCCCTGTCTTCGCGTATTTTTTAATTTCCTTCTGTTTGGCTCCGCCTCCAGCTACGATTAATCTGCGGCCTGACTTTATACAGGCTTCGATCGCTATATCGGCGCGTTTGTAGCCGGTAATCTGGCCAAAAAACAGATAATAACCGGAAGGCTTTCTTTCAACACTCAGTAAATTTTCTATGGGAGCCGGGCCGAAAACAACATCGGCATTTCTGTTATAAATACGCCGTATTCGCTTTGCGACATAATTGGAATTGGTAATAAAACGGTCTACAAGATTGGATGAAGCAATATCCCACAGCCGAAGGGAGGGGATAAGACACTTCATAAAAAAGCGGGTAAGAGGATTGATCCCCCTCTGATATTCGTGGTACATATCCCAGAGATAACGCATAGGACTATGACAATAACAGATATGATAGGCGTTTGGATTGGGGACAACGCCTTTTGCGGGACCGGACTCGCTTGAAATAATTAAATCGTAACTTTGCAGATTAAAATCCATCAGCGCGCGCGGCATAAGCGGCATATATGCCTGATAGAGTTTTTTAGAGAAAGGCAGATTGTTTATAGACGATGTAAAAATTCTGTGTTTATTTATCAGCGCGGATATGGCCTTTGGGTTATACACATGAGTATAAATATCCGCCTGCGGAAACATTTCCAGCAAAGCTTCCAGCATTTTTTCCCCGCCGCGCATATTAACAAGCCAATAATGAACAATGGCTACTTTCATGATATTTTTCTAATCCGCCTGTGTTTCCAATTCATGTAGAATTATAGACGCAGTTTTCTCAAAAGTATACCGCGATAATAATTCATTTGATAAAGTAATCCGCTCCGGTTTCTGTTCAGACAACAGTTCCAGTAATTTATCTTTCAGATCAAGAATATCACCAGCGCGAAAAAATACAACCGGATAATCCCGGTAAATTTCCTTGAAAACCGGAATGTCTGATACCAGCGCGTGAGTACCCAATGTCATTGCTTCAAGGGGAGGGAGGCCGAAACCTTCATACAGCGAAGGCTGTACAAGCAGTGACGCTGATGCCAGATGAGCCATGAGCTGCTCGTCAGAAATAAAGCCGGTAAAAGAAACAGTATCGCCGTGCAGCGAATCGATTTTCTTCAGAATTTCATCGTCGGCAGTACGAAAATTGTCCCTGTCGCCGATGATAATCAGTTTGTGCTTTAACCCTTCTTTTTTTGCCAGTAAAAAAGCGTCAAGCAGATAATTAAGTCCCTTGTGTTTTTTGATATTGCCGATATAAACAATGGTTTCCGCTTTTCTTCTCCCGCAGACAGTATTTCTGTATTCAAGAAATTGCGGTCTGATGGCCGAATGTGTAACAATAATTTTTTTGACCGTTCCCAGATGATATTCAATTCTTGATTTAGAAAATTCTGAAACGGTAAATATTTTTTTTGATATTTTATATGCCCTGCGGTAGAACCACATGCGAATAGCAAGACCAGCTCTTGATGTAATTTCCGGTATATCGAAAAAAACAATGTCATGAATAACAGTATAGACAGGAATTTTTATGCCACCGGGAACATTAAAGAACGGCGTAAAGAAAACGTCAGCTTTGTTGATTTCCCGTATTGCTCTTTGAAAAAAGCCGAATAATTCTTTTACGGAAAATGTCCCCGCTGTATATCGAATTATCTGTACGTTTTTTGACGCAAATGAATTAAGTTTTTCAGGATTTCCTATCAAAAAAAAACGGTGATATGACTCCAGCAGATATGGCAGGATACCCCGCAAATAGACACCGATACCACTAGCGTCTATCATACGGCAGTCAATGGCGATAGTCATACTATTCTGAGTTACCCAGAGAAAGCGCAAAATCCAGTAGATTACTGAAAATTTTCATAGACGGAATATTTTCAGGTATTTCAGATAATTGAATGGAATTATCAGCCCTTAAAAGAACCGGGGTACATCCCGCGTTTTTTCCCGCGAGCACATCGCGCATATCATCACCGGCCATATACGATTTTGAGAGATCAATATTGTATTTTTTTGCCGCCTCAAATATCATGCCCGGTTTTGGTTTGCGGCAGTCACATTCAATTTTATATTCCACTCGCTCACCGGGGTATCCTTTGTCGGGATGATGCGGACAGAAAAATAAGCCGTCAATATATGCCCCTTTTTTTCCAAGTTCCGTTTCCATTTTTTTGTGAATCAAATCAAGCGTTTCAAAGTCAATATCTCCACGGGCAATAACAGGCTGATTTGTAATAACAATAGCCAAAAAACCACGTTGATTAATTATTTTAATTGCTTCAGCCGCGCCATCAAGCAACAATAAATTTTCGGGGTTTGTAATAAATCCGTTAAGAACATTAATAGTTCCGTCCCTGTCAAGGAAAACAGCTTTTTGTTTTTTTGATAAATTTTTCGCCTGCACAATTCCGTTTGTTATATCATCGGAAACTTGCGCGTAACGATCGGGTGTCCCCATATCCTTGATGTATTCGGGAGTAAGATATGCATAAACACGTCCCGAATTGATCGAGAATTTAAGCATATCGCGGTCTAGATCAATTTTTTCTTTATCAAAATGAAATTGTTCAATAAAATCGCGGGATAATATATGAATCCCGGCATTAACCTGATTTTTATAATATGTCCGCTCATCTTCCTTGTTTAACCATGCGGTAATTTGATTATTGTCATTTGAAATTATGAGCGCGCTGTCGTAAGGGTGGCTGTTTGGGTGTACCGCGAGAGTCGCCCAAGATTTTTTTTCTTGATGAAAAGCAATCATTCTTGCAAAATCAATATCAAAAATAATATCGCCGTTTAACAGAATAAAATCATTGGATAATTCTAATTTAAATAACGCGCCGGCAGTGCCCAGAGGTTCTGTTTCGGAATAATAGGAAATTTTACAACCGAAGCGTTCGCCGCCGCCAAAATATTGTGTTATATAGTGTCCAAGGTGTCCGGTAACGATAATAATATCAGTCAGTCCGTTTTTTTTCAGGCATTCAATTTGATGTTCAAGAATTGGCTTGCCGCAAATCGGAATCATTGGTTTGGGAATATTGCTCGCAATTGAAGCGGCGCGAGTTCCCTTTCCTCCAGCCATAATCACAACTTGCATTAAAAGAAACGCTCCTCAATCATTAGGCACAGGCAATGATAAACAGGCAGATGCAATTCCTGTATTTTGTAAGTTTCAGTTTCGGGAACAACAATTGAAACGTCAGATAAACGGCGCAATGTTCCGCCCGAACCTCCCGAAAGGGCTATAACTTTTAAGCCCTTTGCCTTTGCGGTTGCCGCGGCATACAGAATATTTTTTGAATTTCCCGAAGTTGATATTCCAAGAAAGACATCATCTTCTTTTCCGTAACCATAGACCTGCTGCGCGAATATTATATTGCCGTCAATATCATTTATTGTGGCGGTATTCAGCGATGAATGTCCCGAAAGCGCGATAGCGGGAAGTCCAGGCTGTAATCGTGGAATAAGATACTGAGCAATTTCAGAATCAACAGCTCCTATTTTTGAGACGAATGTATCAGGCAATGCGCGTTTTTTCACAAAACTTTTCATCAATTCTCCAACGATATGTTCGCTGTCTGCCGCGCTTCCGCCGTTTCCCGCGATAAGCATTTTCCTTCCCCGGATAAACGCGCTGGCAATAATGTCAAAGGCCGCTTGTATATCTCGCGCAGCTGGCGCAAGCTGCGGATAACGTTCAATTAATTGTTGTAAATAGTCCATGCCTGTGTTCCTATTTCGGTAAAACTGGGAGTTAGCACAATACCATCCCTTTTTTTCAGCGCATTTGTGAGCGTGATTCTATTGCAGGGATTGCAATAGATCATCATAAACCCGCCGCCGCCAGCTCCTGAAATCTTTGCGGATTCAGCTCCATTATCAAGCGCGTAATTATAAAGCTCGTCTAGAAAAGAATTGGATATGGATGCGGCGGCATTTTTTTTTGCAAACCAGCTCTTCAATAGACAATTAGAAAAACCTTTGAAATCTCCTGTAAGCAGGGCTTCTTTCATAAAAACAGCCTGATTTTTTAACTCGTGCATACTTTCAATATTTTTATTATCGCCCTTTTTTGTATGTTCATTATCGCCCTTTTTTGTATGTTCTATCTGTTCTTTTATGATATTCGCGCTCTCTCTGGAAACGCCTGTATAAAACAGCACCAGGGACGCTTCAAGTTCATTTCTAATCCATCGTTTTAGTCTGAGCGGATTTACAATAACTCGTTCATTTTCATAAAATTCCATAAAATTAAAACCGCCAAATGTAGCCGCGTATTGATCCTGTTTTCCTCCGGCAAGTCCAATGTCCTCGCGTTCTATTTTGTACGCGAGAGCGGCCATGTCATATTCACCCAGGGGAAGATTAAGCCATTCAACAAACGCTTTGATAATTGCGACAACCATTGTTGATGAAGAGCCGAGCCCCGATCCGGCAGGCGCGTCTGAATATGTAGTCATTTTGAACGAGAGGGGCTTTTTTGTATAATCGGAAATAATCCGGTTATAAATTCCGGTATGCAACGGCAGGGCAGGGGAGGCCGGAATTCTTTCTGCTGAAAGATATTCTTCTTTCTTCCCCATGTCGGCGGCGATGAATTCTATCTTCCCGGTTTCATTTGGCTCTATTGTGCAATGCGCGTACATATCAATCGTCGCGTTCAGTACATAACCGCCAAAAAGATTATAATAAGCCGCAATATCCGTTCCGCCACCGGCAAGACCGAGGCGAAGCGGGGCTTTTGCCCGTATTAACATTTTGCCTCCTGTTTTTTTGAAACAATTTCTGTCATAAAATTGTATATACGTTTTCCGGCTTCACCAGGATATTGCCACGCTGTTTCACGAGCCTTTGTTCTGGCCGCCGCGAGTGTTGCGCTGTCCGAGGCTTTCTGTATTATTCCGGTAATTTGCGGAAAATCTTTTTCCTTTAACTCGATACCTGTTTCTTTTAATACTTCAAATTGCCACAATTCATGATCAATATCATCGGCATCGTAGGGGCGCGGATCAAAATCATGATTGACATACAGTACCGGCTTATCTCTGAGAAACATATAATCAAAAATAATCCCTGAAAAATCGGATATCATTATATCAGCCTTATTTAGGGAATAAATATTTTCCCGATCAAAGTCCCATTCAATATTGGCGTTTTCTTTGTAGCGTTTTTGCAGCCGCTCTAGCATGGCAACTTCCGATTTTTTAGATTGAGGGTGTGGACGAATAATTATTTTCCATCCACTGGCCGCAAGCGGGTCAAGCAGTTTTTCCCCATAACGGGTTAAAAGCGCTGACGCGCCCCATGAAGGAGAAACAAGTACCGTAAAAACAGAATTGTCATTTGTCTGTATTTGCTTGATTTTTTCCGCGTATACATCGAGGTAGGAACAACCGACCACAACAAGTTTTTTCTCCGGCATCCCCCTCAATTTTTCAAGATACCGTATATCGGCAGCCTGATAATTACCAGTTAAAAGAACAGAATCAAAATAATCAAGGCCGAATAAACGGTATGTGGTAACATCAGCCGGAGAGTGAAGCACATGGGAATAATGCTTTGTCATTTTGGAACGTTTAAGCTGGTAGACATTAAGTCCCGGAGTTGTCATCAGGCATATTTCCGCCCGGAGCATATTCAAACGCATGAAAGCGCGGTTTCCCTCTCCAATAAATTCCGGCTTAATGAAACAATAAGACATATTGAAAACAGGATCGTCTTTTATGGAAGTTAAATACAAAATCTCTGTTTTATTTTTTTCAAATTCATCAAGGACAGGTTTGAAAACATCTATGTACTGGTTTCCTTCATTAAAAATAACAAAAGGGTATACAGTTACCGCAACAGGTTTACTACCGGATAAAATTATTTTGAGTTTAATTATTAAAGCCCGAAAAAGAAAATACAAAGTTGCCGCCACACCTATAAATATAGAAAATAAAGCGCTTCCTGTTCCCGGATCAATGTACAGAAGAAATAAGTTCAAAATTCTACCTTTGTCCAGTTATCTGAGTTAAAAATATTTTCTTTGACAAAAATCCATTGATCAGTGTCAATGTTAAATGTTGCTCTTCTGTGTTTAAAAGGTTGCCACAAATGATTTGTGGTAATATATACCCCTTCGTTCTTATAATTTTTCACCAAAGAGTTTCCAGTAAACGGATTAATGGCAGAAGCGATATTATCCAGCGCAATAGCCGGCACATCAGCATTAGTCATAAAAGACATATCTGTCCGCAAACGTCCTTTACTATTGAAATCTTTAACCAGTAAAACCGGATTATAGGCTTCACGCCGTTCGTTGGGTATTGACAATTCGGTATTGGCTATTTTCGCGTTCATGTTATGCCCATGATCTGAGACTATGATAATCCGGGTATTGTCATATACTTGATTTTTTTTAAGTTCTTCAAACCATTCGCCTACTTTTAGATAAAATGCGCTATTTACATGAAAATATTTATTATCTGAAAACTCACCATTACCTTTATCTGTTACTGTTTCAGAAGGCGTGTATGAAGGATATTGCAGAAAAACCAGTTGGTGAGGCGTTTCGTTGGTGATTAAGAGCGCGGAAGGTTTTTGAGAATCATAGACCGTCAGTTCTGGAAGAAAGTCAATGACGGCATAAGAATTGATAAACCCTTCAATAGCCCCCGCAATCTGTTCCGATCCGGTTTCCCAATATTTGCTATCGTCATAAATAAATTTTCTGAGAAAAGGTGGAGATATTTTCAAAAAAGAAAACCAGAGCGCGTTTCTGTTGATTTTATTTGCTGTTGCATAAATTACATTAAAACCATTAACTGAATACCAAATATCTGTATAACGCCCAATAGTGTTAAACGCCTGTATATTTTCATACTTTTCATATATGCTGGTATCATTTGTTGAGGCATAATTAGCCAACGAAGGATCAGTAATTGTGATATTGTATCCTGCTTCTGATAAAATGCGAGGCAAAACTAGAAGGGATTCATTATGCTTTTCTACCAGAGAAAGGGTCGATCTACGGTTCATTTCACGGGGAGTATATTCATATCCTCCCCAAAGCGCGGGAATTCCCATAATCGTATGCATGGCAAATGATACAGTATTAGGAAACCATGTAAATCCTTCAAATTGTTCATATAAAATAGGCTGTTCATCGAATATCGGTTTTAAAAAACCGCCTATTGCCTGATCTGCCATAATTATTACCAAGTTCTGTTTTTCTTTGGAAAGATGAAATACCGGCTGTATGCGGGAAAAATCGGAAAGTCCAGCTTTTTTCAACGAAGCAAAACGAGTAAACTTTTCCTGCGTAGTATAAATATTATACGCCGAAAAAGCAAACAGAGAAACAAAAAATAAAACAAGTGATGTACTGATTATTTTAAAATATTTATGCTTTATTAAAAATAAAATAATGGCAAGAAAAGCAAATGTACATACAATATTTAAAACAGATTCGATACCTGAGGCATTAAGAGCGCTTAAAGAATCATTAAAGGTAAAAGTATTAGAAATAGTGGAAGCGCTTCCCTGAAAAATAAAGACATTTAAAAGGGAAACCATTGTCAAAAACAGAAACAAAAATGTTAAAAACGCTTTTGCTTTTTTGCCAAAGAGAAAATATATACATAACGGCCAAAAAACAAAGATTCCGGCCGACTTGAAAAAAGTATTGAAAATAAATGGTAATGGGGAGCGATAATCCTCAATAAAACTGAATTCTTCTGGTGATGAAACTATAACTGATGATGGAATAAAGAAGCCGATAAGAACAGCCAGCACGACACATGCCGCCAAGAATAAAAAAACGCATTTTTTTCTTTCAGCAAAAAGCGTAAACAAGAAACGGTTTTGTAAAAAAACATATAATCTCACAAATAAAGGAATAAGGAATATCAGCGAACAACAAAATGACAACAATAAGCGTTTCTTAAACATTCCATCATTCAAAAAAAGAAGATAAAAAATGAATGCAAATGCGCATGCGCTGGCAATAAAATAAAGCGCTTTAATTGGATTTTTTATCTTGTAAAAGATGTTCTTCACTAGAGATAAAATATTGTTTCCAGTCCAGTAAAGCACAAGACCGGCAGGTGAATTGTAGAGCAAAATAAGAAAAACCAGTGCTACGCCGTACACTTGAATTTTATCCCGTAAGCCGAAACCTTTTGTATAAATGGCTCCGGCGATACAGTTAATTGCTGTCATAACAACAGGTAAAACATTTATTGAGACATTTCCAATAGAAAGCAAAGTGTCTGGTTTACTCATATCATTAATGAAAAGAAATGAAGCATTCTGTAATGCCTGAAGGTGTGATAGAAAATTATATGCCGCTATAAAAAAAGGTATCTGGATAAGTACGTTCAGAGAATTTCGCAGAGAATAGATGGGGTGATAACCGTTTTGATGGTAATAGGTAGACAAGATCATATATTGCTCATCACCTTTGAATACCTGTTTTATTTTATCAGTTTTTGGCTTTAACCGCCTGATAGTTTGCCGTTCTTGTTCCTGCCACTTTTCGGCGATTATATACAACGGAAGTGATAAAAAGGTCACAGTCAGACTGACACCGATTATTGATATTCCAGGTGAGGCAAATACCTTGTAGATCAGAGTGTAAAAAATCTCTATTATTTGTTCTATGGGAAATATTACAATTGCGTATAAAATATTTATCATTTTATTTTATAAAGATTAAAACCATTTTTATCAGATAAAAGCTGATAATCTTTTTCAATTAATTCATAAATAGGCGCGTGCCAGCCTTCCATGTATTGCCCTCTGCTGTTTTCGGCTGTGAACATTGCGATAATCGCGGGTTTGACCGTCAATATATCGGATATGAATTCATCCCGCGCATTAGGAATGTGATTAAGCCCCGATCCCTGGTAAAAATATTTTGAGGCGATATGTCTTTGTGTAAAGGGATATATATAACCATTATATCCTAACGATATTATTACGTCGTCCGGCTGTGTATTTTCATCTATCATTTTACCGGCAGCTTTCAATTGTTCTCCTGAGTTATTATGTATAATTTTTGTTATATCAAAAACATATTTAAGCAATCCTTCCGAAAATAATACACAAAAGAAAAGAATAAGAACGGTTTTTTTGTATTTTATTCCTGAAAATGCGGAGTAAAGTATATCAACAAGAAAGACAAACGATGGCACAATAAACGGAACAATAACTACGTTATAATGACTGTCGCCGCTTGAAAAAGAAAGAAACAATACCATCAGAAAATACGAAAAAGTATACGCGAGATAAAAAGAAAAAAGAGGCTGTCGATATTTGGTTATTATCCAAAACAACCCCACAGCGAGCGGGAAAAAAGAAAAATTTCTGTTCATCGTGATATAATAATTTTTTACGAAATCTTTCAATCCTCCTCCGCTGAATCCTCTTGAAGCGCCACCAAAGACCACCTGATCAAAGAAATCATTCAAAATTCCGTTTGAGTTGAGATATATCAACACAGGAATCAAAATAACCAGAGTTCCCAAACAAAACCCTAGAACATGTTTACCAAGCTGAACAAAGCGGCGTTTTATGATTGTTTCGATAAAAATTACAATACAAAAACCTGCCCAAAGAGGAAACATATTCAATCTAATCAAAATTGCACAGGTAAAACATATTCCCAGAACAATTAATTCAATAAACCGGATATATTGTTTTGGGGAGAAATAATACTTGGTAAAAATATAAAGGGAAATCATCAGAAAGGGCAGGGAATATTCTTCAGTTCCAGCGTTGACGGTAAAGAATGATAGAAATATAACAAAGGTAAATATAGTACCCAGCATTGCTTTAGAACTGTTTCCAAAGAAAAGCGCGGTTTTATACGCAAACAGAATAGAGACGAAAAGCATAATAATTTCGGTAATCCAAATGCCGGTAAATCCACCAAAATATAGTCCCGGCAAACTTAAAAAATAGGCGAATGGCCCCTTGTTGTCAACAAAATTACGATATGGAAGTTCTCCTCTAATTATTCCTTGTGTAACTGTGATATAAACAGATGAGTCAACATGCATACGCCTAAAATTAAAAGGATTATAGGTAGAAGAGAGAGCAATGGCGAATGCGATCAAAAAAAGTATGATGTAGGTCTTTTTTTGCGATAAAATATTTTTAGTTATTGAAGTCCGCATTTTTCTTCCTTCTAAAGACTATCACTTTTGATACAATAAAGTTAAATATCATTCCGGTGGCAATTCCACATGCCTGGGCTATTGATTTCCATGGCAGTTTGAATTGCCAAAGCATAAAACGCATCACGCAAATATTTATAGCAAGACCAATTAATGAACCGGAAATAAACAGAAACCATTTTTTTAAGGAAATTGGCTGTGGTGTATTTTGTCTAAACGACCATTTGTGATTGATAAAATAATTTTGTGTGGCGGCAATTAGAAAACAACCGATACTAACCGGAATTTCTGGCAATTTCGCCATATCAACACACAAAAAGAAAATGATTAGATTGGTAACAGTTCCCAAGCCTCCGGTTATCATAAATTTAATAAATTGATCGATGGCATTATCAATACCTGCGTTTTTTTTGATTTTCAAAATATTGACAAGTGCCTCCATAAAAATCTTTTTCGACATTTTTGAATTGCCATATTTTCGATCAACAAAAACTATTGGTATTTCTTTTATTGAGCACCCGGATTGATATGCCTTGAATTTCATTTCAATCTGAAATGAATATCCTTTTGATATTATTGTATCTAATCCAATTTTTTCAAGCGCGGCCTTCCGCCACATGGTGAAACCACCGGTTAAATCTTTTACCGGACAGGACAGAACAAGTTGAGAATATAATGAACCGCCTTTTGAAATCATATTTCTCAGTAACGGCCACCCTTCAACACCGCCGCCTTTGATGTTTCTAGAGCCAATGACGACATCATAAGTTTTTATTTGTTCAAGCATTTCGGGGATATATTCCGGTTTATGGGAAAAATCCGCGTCCATTTCCAGAAATACATCATAATCACGGGAAAGCCCCCAGTGAAAACCGGCAATATATGCCGAAGCAAGGCCTTGCTTGCCTTCTCTTGCCATGAGAAACAGGCGATTTGGGTAATCAGACAAAAGCAGTTCTACTGTTTTTCCGGTTCCGTCTGGAGAATTATCATCAACGACTAAAATATTTACATAATCAGGAATGATCTGAAACAAACGTTGAATAAACGGGGAAATATTCTCAATCTCATTGTATGTTGGAACAACTATCAGAACTTTCATTTTAACTCCTGTAATAATTCTGTATTATTTTATAAACTTGTTCCGCAGCTGTATCGTAAGAATATTTTCTTAATATATCATCCGGTATTTTTACTGGTTCTAAAAGCAATTGATCAAGATCAACATTGGTATCAAAAGGGTCTATATAATGGGCTGTATCACCATAAATTTCAGGCAGGCTGGCAGCATTTGCGACAATAATTCTCGCGCCGCATGACAAAGCCTCAAGAGGCGTAAGTCCGAATCCTTCATAATACGAAGGTAAAATAAACGCTTTGCATTTTTCCATTAATGCTTTAACTTTTGAATCGTCAAGATACCCCAGTAAAATAATATTATGCGGAATACCCTCATCGAGTTCGTCAACTTTAACTGTTGCGAGACTCGTGCCTGAAATTGCGAAATTTGTTTCAGGGTGTTTTGATGCGTATTTTATTATCCATTGTAAATTTTTTCGTTTTGACAGACTTCCAAGCGAAAAATAAAAAGGTTTTTCTGATAAAACCGGGAAATCATTAAAGATCGATGTATCAGATTTTATTGAACGCATGTGATCCGCGCTGCTGTAAACAACCTTTATTTTTTTAATATTAGTCTTAAAGGTTTTTGCTATTTCATCTCTGGAATATTCCGACACGGTAACAATTTCTTTTGCCAGTTTAACAATAAATCGATATTGAATTCTGCTGTATAATCTTGTAAATTTATCACGAAAACCAGTGAAATCTTCTGGAAAAAATTCGCAATAAATGTCATGAAGAAATACAATTCCAGGAGCCAAAGGCAGACAGGCATTGCCAAACTCCAATACAGTATATTTTTTGTTGGAAAGAAGAAAACCTTGCAAAGTTATCATCTGCCAGCGTATATTTGACTTGCTTTTCTTTTCCAGTCTAATGATTTCAATGTTTTTATATTCTGGGATTTCAGCCAAAAATGAAGGAATAATAATTGCTATTTCATTCTTCGCGCAAAGTTTGTCAAGGCGATTGGTAATTTCATACGCATAACGCTCTATGCCGGTCAGCCGCCGACAGAGAAAATCACCATTGATTAGTATAGTCTTTTTAGGCATTGAATATCCTGAGATATATTTGATTTGTATTTTTTATCAACCAATTTTAATTTGACTAATATTTTTCGGCATACTTTTTTGATATGAATCAAACCTTTATATCGATTTGATTTTTTAATGTTGTGTTTTAATATCAATTTGTAGTATTTCTGCCATAGTTTTGCGTATGGATGAACGCATTCAGTATGCCACGGTTTCTCACCACCTGAAAAATGTAATATAGCTACAGAAGATGCCGAAGTAACAATATCGTTCAATATTTCTTTTCTCACCAATAGATCATCGATATTCAATAAATAACTATCAAGATAATTAAATCTTACTGAAAGATATTTTACCGTGCCAAGCAATATTTTATTTAAGGCATCTTGATCATGCTGTTTACAGGCTTCCTTATTGTCTTTGATAAAATCAATAGTTTTTCTATCAACAAAATTATCCCTCCAATAATCAAGGTTAATCAATAACATTCCGGCGTTAAAATAGTCAAGGTTTGTAGGAATATTTAGTCTGCTAAAGTGTCGTATGTCATTACTTCCGGCATCTGTAGTAACTGCTGTAGAATAATCATCAATATTGGTTTTCCATAATTCATCAAGACTATCAATGATGAGCATATCACAGTCAAGATATAGCACTTTTTTTAAATTTAATGGCAATAATATTGGTATAAGGAGCCTATAGTAACTAGCAAGTGTGATATAATCATCTGAAGAAAACCGCGCGCTTTTTATTAATTTTAAATCAACGGAAATAAAATTGATCGTGATATAGGAGTCTTTGAAATATGATCGAATATAATCTTTATTATCTTCAGATAAATCATGTGTAAGAACAAAGAAATTAAATATAGAATTCTTGTTTGACAATATGATAGAATATATTAAAACAATAGATTGCTCAATGTAATTACGATCTATAGCTATAACAATGTCCACTTTATTTATCCAGTTTGAGATTTGTTTTATCCGCGATATAATCAAGAACAGGCCGAAATGTATTCTTCATATCACAATGTGTAATCGCAAAATTGTGTATTTGAAAATTTATTTTTTTCTTATCATTGTTGTTATAAATAGAATCATAAAAATTGATTAATTCTATAACATCTACAGGGCTTTCATCGCAGGGAATGTACAGACAGTACTTATAATCATCTGGCAACACATCTATCTTTGCTGATGCAATCATCGGCAAACCACGCGCTAAATATTCGTGCGCTTTTAACGCACTGATAATATTTAACCCTTTTCTATGATCAGCGAGAGAAGAAACCGCAATATCAGCGTTAATGAAAATTTTATCGAGATTTGAGCCGGTTTGGTAACCATGCATTATTATATATTCATTTAAATCATTTTCTTTAATCATATTACTTATTCTTTCATAATCTTCACCATAACCAACTATATCAAGTATAATTTTTCTATTGTTGTTTTTTTTGTAATAACTAGCTATGCCTAGAATTAATCTGTCTAATCCATGCCAAAACGCCATATTTGCAACAGAAATTAAACGAATCGAATTATCATTGCTAGTATGTGATACAATTGGAACAGAATCAATATCAATTCCATTTGTAATCTTTATGGTTTTAATGCCAAAAATAGTGTCATCTAATGAAAAAGTAACAATTCGGTCAATATATTTGTATAATTTTTTTCTATTAAAACGATTCTTTACAAGAACATGTAAATTTCTGATAGTTCGGATTTCTTTATCGTAAGGATATGTAGGAATTTCCGCTACAATGACCATTTTTTTATTTTCCAAACGAATTTTTCGCAAAAAATTGATAAAAAATCGATCAATTGTTTCAATTCGTATATATACAAAGTCAATATTTGAATAATCATTTTTACTTCTCCAATGGCAATGTACAGGATAAAACGGTGTTCTAATTAATATTTTATAGATATGTCTTATAAATTAAACCATCCAGCCGGTGACGGAAACGTCGGACTGCGGATTGTGTCGGTCGGCATTGTAACGCCAGCCGCCCGAAATACTTTGGTGACGCAGAATATATTG
>QMCE01001642.1_pt1 | contig 18391 bp, 20 predicted proteins | sample 1821851 | NCBI WGS metagenome assembly QMCE01 (sample SAMN09453174, study PRJNA476694) | Termite gut metagenome, whole genome shotgun sequencing project. | isolation source: worker | host: Odontotermes sp. | place: South Africa:Pretoria | collected 2016-01-28
GGGCAAAGGCCAGCGATAAGCAGGTGCAAAAGCGAGGGCGGGCCGCTGCGGCAATTAAATATCCGGGTGTGGCGCAGTTGGTAGCGTGCTTGACTGGGGGTCAAGAGGCCGCAGGTTCAAGTCCTGTCACTCGGACCATGCGGAGTGTCCTTGTAGGATTTGAGTATCCTACAAGGACACTCTTGCGTTATACGGCTTTTTCAGACGGGGTGTAGAAAAGTTCTACGCCTTTGCATCCCAATCGGGTACATCGAACGCGCCGATACAGTAATAGAACACTTTTACCCTCTGCGTCACCACGCCATCGACACGCTGGGCGTGGTATACGTCGATGTGGTCTATCAGTTCTGTAACCATGCGTTGCGTCAGTTCCTGCGCGTTGGTGTACCTACGGACAATCTCCAAAAACATCTCGGCGGTGTACCGCTGGCCTTTTTCCTTTTTCAGTTCGGTCTTTAGGATTTTCAGCCGCCCGGTAATTTCGCCCTGTTCCTGCTCATAGCCCTTTGACATCTTCGCAAAACGCTCGTCACTGATTTTTCCCGCGACATTATCTTCATAAATACGCTCAAACAGCCTGTCGAGTTCCTTATCTCGCGCAATCAGGGCATCCAGTTCTTTTTGCTTTAGCGCCCTGTCTGTTTCAGCCGCTTTCATGGAATGACCGATAATGGCCTTGACGAAATCATCCTCGTAACGGTTTGCAAATTCTGTAAGGCGGTGAAACTCCTGTAAAACAACTTGTTCGATGAAATCCAGCCGGATATAATGTGTCGCGTTACAATCACCGCGTCCGCTGTTGTAATTGGAGCAGTTGAAGTATTTGATGTCATGGTTGCCTTGATTGAAGTGATAGCCGAGGTTTTTACCGCAATCAGCGCATTTCAGCAAACCGGAGAAGATACTGCGCTCCTGCCCGTTTTTTGGGCGCTTTTTGCGTGTGCCGCGCATCTGCTGCACCTTTTCCCATGTGGCCCGGTCTATGACCGCTTCATGCACACCCAAGAACACAATTTGATTTTCGTCCGTGTTCTTGATGCGTTTCTTGTTTTTGTAGGATTTGGAAAAGGTTTTGAAGTTGATGACATCACCGCAGTATTCCTGTGCCGCCAACACCTTGTAAATGGTTGAGTGCCGCCACAATGTAGGATGGTCCCCGGATTTGAGGCCGCCCCGGTTGATGCCCTTGCTGCGCCAGTAGAATGTCGGGGTAACGATACCGGCCTCGTCCAGAGCGCGGGCAACTTCCGCAATGCCAAAACCGCCCAGCGTCATATCGTAAATCTTGCGTACCACTGCGGCGGGCTCCTCGTCCACTATCCAGCGTTTGGGATTTTCCGGGTCTTTGATGTACCCATACGGCGGCGGGGAGAGCGGCTCCCCGGCACTGCCCTTTAGCTTGTTGACGATGCGGCGCTTTTTTGAAATGTCCTTTGCATACCACTCATTCATAATGTTGCGAAAAGGTGCAAAGTCATCCTCGCCCTCGGCGGTGTCTATGCCGTCGGAAACGGCCACGAACCGCACATCATGCTCTGGAAAAAATTCCTCGGTGTAATATCCGACTTCACGGTAATTTCGCCCCAAGCGGCTAAGGTCTTTTACAAAAACGGCCCCGATGCTGCCCTGTTCGATGGCCTTTATCATGGCTTGAAATCCGGGGCGCTTCATTGTTGTACCTGTCACGCCGTCATCCGAAAACACCAACAGATCGGTATACCCTTTTTCTTTGGCAACTTTGGTAAGCAACATTTTTTGGTTTTGGATGCTGTTGCTTTCGCCCTCTTCGCCATCATCACGCGAAATGCGCACAAGCAGGGCGGCGGTATCTTCACGGTAGTGCTTTTTGTCATTTGACTGTTTCAAGACAGCCTCCTTTCCGACAGTCAAATGAGCATATCTACATCTATATTATACCTCTCCGACCGCCGCTCTACAAGGATGCCTCCGGGGGGCTATTCCTGCCCCGCATCCGTTTTCATCAGCTTCAAAAGTATCGACAACAGGTGTTCGCCATGCCCGGATGGATAAACGGGCGTGACGATGAAAGTAATGTGACCCACTTGATAAATATGGTCTTGTGTTGCAGTATTTGTCATTGATAAACCTCCAACAATAGTACAAGCCTGTTCTGTATACCGCCGCCCCTGTCCTGTGGGGAAACGCGAAGGGCCAGCACCCGAAGATGCTGGCCTTTCGCCATGCCCCACAAGAGGACAAAGTGTCCCGTAGTGCCGAAGCTGGTTACTCGTAGCTGCTGGCGCTGAAAGCCTCCGCCGCGTCCTCGGCGGTCATCCAGTCAAAAAGTTCCCGAAGTTCCATAACGGCCTCGGTAATCTTTTCCGGCGCGTAGCCCAAATTCTCCAGCGCCGAGATGACATAGCCAAGACAGGCGGTGTTGCTCCACGGTTCAAAACAGGTTTCGTCCATACACTTGCTCCTCATGGATAAAATGATGGAATGCCGCGCCGCGCGCTGTTCGGCCCACTGTAAGACAGTGGCGGTTGTTTGCGGCGCGGCATCCCGCGATGTGCAGGAACGACGGCCCGAACGGGTATCGGCATATACCCTCATGGGAGTTTCACCCCGCCCCATGCTGATGGGTACGGCGGACAATGCTGTGAAGCGTTCAATCCGCAAGTATCAATATACCAAGCGCAGGCTCATAGCCGGGCGGGATGCCTCTCCCGCCTTGCCGTGCTGGTGTTTATCGCTCGTGCCATTCGGCAGTCGTGGCGCACCCACGGCGCGGCTCCCCGGCGCTTGAACGTATCCGGGCTGTCGCTATTCAGTTGTGCGAGAGGAAGTCCCCTCAATAACCGTGAGAAAAAAGGGGCAAAAGCGTATGTGGTCAGAGCAAGTTTTTCAAATATTTTTTCATAGCTTGTAGTCCCCTGTTGATTGAAGCGCGGACGGCGCTCTCATCTACACCCTCGGCTCGCGCTATGGCATAATTGTTGATGCCGTGGATGCAGTGCGCCACAATCCTCCGGCGCTGCGTTTCGGGCAGCGTAGCAAGGGCGGCAGACAATTCCTCCCGCGTGCCCTTTTCCATAAACAGTGCCTCCGGGGATGGGGCAGCGTCAATGGCGTCGTTCTCTATGCCGTCCCCGGCATTCAGTGAATAGTGAGCCTTGTGGTAATACACGCGCCGCTGGTGGGCGTTCTCGGCCCGCTGGAAGCCGAAATATACGGCGGCAATGTCCTCCGCCATGCTGGCGATAAAAGCGTCAGCATCGTTGACAGGCACTTCTATGAAGCAATCGAGTTCATATTGCGGATAGTGTTCCCGCAAGTTAATCCTTGCCATGTGCTGGCCTCCATTCGATTTTCGGTGTGGTGCGGAAAATCGAATGGAGCGGCGGGGAGCGGCAGCCGGGGCCGGTACACCTTGATGACCGTGATACAAATGTGCGGCGGTGATGCTGTGAAGCAAGGCCGTGTGCGTCTATTGGCAGGCTAAAAAAATCCGCAATGAATGCAGAACATCATTACACCAAACCAAAAATGAAACACAGCGACGCCTCCTCATATCGCCGTGTTCCGCAAAAGACGTACTTTAACAAGCCCTCTGATATAATTGAGAACGGCGATTTTCAAAACCGCCGTTCTCCGTTACCCCTATGGGGGCGCAATGATACCTTGCCAAACTCGCGGTTTTTTTCTTTCCGCTTGCGCGGCAGGTGGCATCATGCTTTATTCTGTTTTTGCTTTAGGACAAAAAGTCCCAAAGTGCGGCGCTACTGATAAAAAAGGAGCCGACAAGCTGTAATTGTTCCTACAGCGTTATCGGCTCTGCGTCTTAACACATTATCGTCCCTGCGTCTTAGCGTCTGGCTCTGTGATAATTGAGATATTCAGTTGTTTTACTGTGATAAGCGTTTCTTTTTTGCACTTCGGGCAGAACAATGGGAAATTCTCCAATACCGTATCCTCCCGCAGTTTTACGCGCGTTTTGCTTTTACAAATGGGGCATAACAACCATTCTTCTTTGGGAATAATCTTCATCACCTCATGTAATAAATTTCTGCCGCATTTTTTATTTGCTTTGTAAAATCACACTTTTATAAGCATTAGAAGCTATACTAAAATGAACCTTTGACGCACGGATATTCTTAATCACATCCAAACACACAAGCCCCACAATGTAGCCCATTGGTACGGCAGCATAAGCGGCGTCCATCCACGAAAAGCCAAACAGATACATGCCATAAACCAAAAACGATGATGAAACAGCAATGAGGGGGACAACCCATCGTGTGGAATAAGTGACAGCATACGCAACAGCCAATACATCAGCCAAATAGAAATACCGCTCGTGCATATGGGGCAATATATATGGCAATGCCAACGCACACAGCATTGCGAAACGGAATAGTATATCTTTTGATACCATAAAATCGGTGCGCCATACCCAATAGAACACTAAAAGCATAATGAAAGCCACAACCAATACACACCTCATACCAATATTGGGTATCCACTCCATTGGGAAAAGCGCATAGAGGTTCGGTGCGTTTAGGGAGAGTTTAGTATAGCTGCCTGCCAAACGAATGTAAACGGTCAATAAGTCTACAATATCTCTTCCTGCAATCCATGCTGGAAGTATAGCAAGAAAATAGACAGCCGGGACATAAAACAGTTGTATAAACTTGATTCGCTTTTTGATGAACAGCAGAATGATAAATGGAGCCAAAAACACAGCCTGTAGCTTAAAAACAAAGGCAATAGAAAACGCCATCATCCCGGCACGCGGCCTATCATTCATCAGATAGTAGACGCAGGCCACAAGCGCCGCAGTATACAACGAATCACATTGCCCCCATAGCCCGCTGTTCAGCACAACCGTCGGCAAAAGCATAGTGGCACAGTACGTTATAGTTGCCGTACTATTCTTTCGTGTTATCAGCTTCACCATTTTTGCCGCATAGCAAGCCATGATGATGTCACCGAAACAGGAAATGATTTTTATTGACACAAGGCTACCAACAGGCAAATATGATAGCGCCGCCAAGATGTAGATATACGGCGGCAAGTAGTCCCCTATTTGCCGCCCAATGGCTAAGACCCCACCGTTTGACTTGATTTCTTCAAACCAAGGCTGTAAATATATCTGGTAATCGCGCGATTCAAACGGAAAGCACAAAACCCGCATAAGAAGCGCAATTACGGTAACAACAATTATGGTTATGCTCTGCCGCCTGCTTAACAGCCTCGCCAGCTTTTGAGAATACGTTTGCATGGCAATCATCATAAAATCGCCTCACAATCAACGGTAGAGAAAATTATCCAAATTCTCAATGGGAGTGTAATTTGGAATATCATTCCAGTAGTCCTCTTTGCTGATAAGCCCCATTACTTCTTCTTGGGATTCGAGTTCAGAGGGCGTCCCATCTTCCAGCGTTGTCGGGAGGGTGACAGAATTGTTGTTGTAATGCACCAAAAAATGCGTGCTGTTTTCAGCCATGATGAATACTGGGTTTGTGACGCCGACAAAATGAAATTGAAGTGTATTTTGGCTTACGGAGCCGTCCTCAAGGCCCACGGCATAATATTTTGTCGTTTCCACGGTGCGTACCCCATGCTCGGCAATACTGAACATGAAACGCCCGTCGAAAATGCCGCGCCGCCGTATTTCATCATCCCCATTCAGCGGCAATGCGTTAGAAATAACGGTAACGTTTTTTGTGTTAAGGTCGATCGCCCCCATTTCAGCGGTATGGGTATCAACATAATACAGGTATCCATTTTCAGCCTGCGCCGCAATATTCGTGCCGTTCCATTCTTTTACAAGTTCACTTTCGCCTGTTTCAACACGGTACAATGACACACTTTGAAGCGTCGTTTCATCCGGCTGGTCGATAAGGGATTTCATGACAAAGCCTTGCTCACAAATGCCGACAAAGTAAGTATTCAAATCAAACTCCGCTATCGGCGTCACCGAGCGCGTGGCAATGTCAAAAACAACCATTTGGCGAACGGTCTGTGCTGTGCCGTCTTTTTCCACAAGGGAATCGCGCAAAAAGTACAATCCGCCCTCGGCTTTTGCCACAGCACCCCAAATGAACTCGGCGCTGGATAATTCAAGGATAACCTCCCGGTTTTTGCCATCGAAGCCCATGCGCGTAATGGTGCTAAACGATGCTTCTGTAATGGTTTCAGGATTCCCCGCTTCCACACCCGTGCCAATCCGCAGAAGATACAGGGCTTCTCCATCTGTAAAATTCATCGCTGTGGCTGCATCCGGGCTGGCCGCAAAGGAAGCCGCGGGTATGGGTCTGGTAGTCGAAGAAAGTAATATTGGCTCCACCTTGCGGCCCCCAAGTTACCAGTTGGTACATGCCGCCCTCTGTCCAAGCTGTTCCACGTCCAAGCATACCGTCCACATCGGTAAGCATCACCGCGCCTTTTAAGGGGCCGTCTTGCTTTTGCGGCGGCACTGCCGCATTTCTTATGGTGTTAGCGGTGTCAGTAATATTGTTGTCGTTCGGAGCGGGCAGTGCGTTGCCGCAAGCCGAAAGCAGAAGCGCGAAAACAAGCAGAGTGGCGAATAACATTTTTTTCATGGGTAATCTCCTATATCATGTTTTGGCACATTGCCTGTGCCTTGATGACAGGATAAAGGGCTTACTTTGCAAAATTGTTTCAATTTATCAAAACGAGGCACGATTGCGCCGCTATAGCTACATGGCGTATACTGGTTCTATCAACCCCATTGCCATGCGAAAGGGCGTCTGCTATGAAAGCCAGCAAAAGAAAACCGGGAAAGGCCAAACCCATTCTGCTAACCGTGGCGGTAATGGTTATCATTCTGCTTTCAGCCGCTGCGCCCCAGATGCTTTTGCAATGGCAGGACAAAAGCCGCTTTGACCGCTTTATTCCCGTACAGCAAGCTATTACGCCATTGGGGGGCGGCAACGCATCATCCTACCATGAACTCTTGCTGAATACGCCGCACGATAGCTTTATACAAATTTATGAAACAGAAGAAGCGGCAGAAATCAGCCAAATCATTACTCAAACACTGCTTCCCAAAATCGACGAACTGGTAAGTGCGGGACTATTACCCGAAGAACTGGTTACATTTAGTGAAAAGATAGCGGAAACTGAACATATGGAACTTGCCCTTTACGAAAGCGTCAACGGCAGCTACGGGCGGCAGATGTACGATATAAGAGATGGGGCTGGCACGGGAATGACCGTGCGTTTTGACAAGGCCAGCGGCAAAATAACATCATTTGCAATATTTGCCCCCAAAGAGCAAGTATATTCCAAACCACCAACAGATAATTACATGACCGTATTTGAAAACTATATCCGATGGCTGGATATGGGAACGCTGGATGATTGGGATGTGCGACCCGAGGCGGGAACCGATGGAGTTGTGCGTTCCGTGCTGGGTGTATCCACTGTATATGGATTGTCCGCACATATCTCCTTTTATAATTCAGAGGATAGTTTCAGCTATCGCTTTGTCATGGAAAAGCTGGCGTAAAGCCAAATTGAAACATTGCTGCAACAAGCTGCTTGCATCATTGGATATAAAAGCCACACAGGGGGTAAAAATGCCGCATATTTTAATCGTTGATGATGAGGACGCTATCGTTGAGTTGATTGAAATTGCCTTGCTGCAAGCGGGGTATACCTGCACCACGGCGATGAGCGGGGCGGCGGCAGCCGACTTGATAGAAGCAAACGAATATGACCTTGTTTTGCTCGACATCATGCTGCCGGAAATAGACGGTTACGATTTGATGGAATACATTGCCCCCACTGGCACACCCGTTATCTTTCTTACCGCCAAAGCCGCCGTGGCCGATAGAGTAAAGGGCCTGAAAATGGGGGCCGACGATTACATTGTGAAACCCTTTAACCAACAAGAATTGGTAGCCCGCGTGGAAAGTGTGCTGCGGCGCACGGGCCGGGCCGGGAGCCTGCTTTCCGCTTTTGATGTGATGCTGGATTCTGCGGCAATGAAAGTGACGCAAAACGGGCAGGCTGTCCGGCTTTCCCCCAAAGAATACCAGCTATTGGAAGTGCTGATACGCAATAAGGGCGTTGCCCTGTACCGGGATGTATTGTTTGAAAAAGCGTGGGGCGGTGAAGCGGATGACGGCAACCGCGTTTTGGATTTGAATATTCTGCGGCTGCGTCAAAAGCTTGGTTGGAAAGACCAAATCCGAACGGTGCAGAAAGTGGGCTATATGTTGGAGAATGACACATGAAATTTGCACACAAGCTGGTGCTTGCCGTCACCGCTATATTGGCGGTCTCCTTTTCAGCCATCGGCTTTTTCACCATCACACGGAACTTCAATGTTGCGCTGGACAATGCCGCTAAAGAAAATATCCGGCAGCATTTTTTCGAGCGGTATTCACTGGAAAACGCGCTTGCCTCCATGCAGCAGAACGCGGACGATGACCGGGAAATGACTTTGCGGGAGCAGAGCGAAACACTGGCTGCCTACATTGGGGATGATTCCGCTTGGCAAGCCCTGTACCTGTCTGATGGGAAAGCCGTCTACAGCAGCCTGCCTGCATCTATGGCGGCGTATGTAGGTGAAAATGTGCTGGGGCGGGAAGAAATCGGCTATACCATTTATCAGCACGAGGACGGCATTACAATGTTGCTATCCTCCCAAGTACAAAACAAGAGCGCACCTTTTACGCTGGTGAGCGCCTATGATATTTCGGATGTGTATGCGGAACGTGACCGCCAGTTGCAGGAACTGCTATGGATGGATGCCATTGTGCTGGTGCTGTCCATTGCCGCCGTATCGCTGGTTTGCATTGGATTGACAAAGCCCATCCGCAAGCTGAACCGCACCAGCAAAAAAATAGCGCGCGGCGCATACGACGCCCGCACAGAGATATTTACCGATGATGAAATTGGGGAGCTGGGACAGAATTTCAATGAGATGGCCGGAGCGGTGCAAGCGCAGGTGGAACAGCTTAACCTTTCAGTACAACAGCGCGAGGATTTTGTTTCAGCTTTCACGCATGAAGTAAAAACCCCGATGACCGCCATCATCGGGTATTCGGATATTCTGCGCTTTCAAGAAGCAAAACCGGAACTACGGCAGCGCGCGGCACAATTCATTTATCGGGAAGCAACCCGGCTGGAAACTTTGTCGCAAAAGCTGCTGATGCTGATGGGCTTGTCTAATGAGGTGGCTGAGATGCTGCCCGTGCCACTGGACAACATATTTCGCGGTGCGGCCCACTCTGTTTTCCCGGTGTTGCAAGAATCTGGCGTAGAGGTGAAAGCAACCTCCGCCGAGGGGATTGTGGTTTTGGCAGACAGGGATTTACTGGTTGACCTGTTGCGCAACCTTTTGCTCAACGCGATAAAGGCCCAGCCCCAGGACAATACCATTTGGATGCGCACCAAGCAAAAAGATGGCCATGTGCTGGTGGCTGTGGCAGACAGCGGTAGGGGCATCCCGGCAGATGAACTGGCCCGGATTACCGAGCCGTTTTACATGGTTGACAAATCCCGCGCGCGGCGCGAAGGTGGTTCCGGCGTTGGGCTGGCCCTATGCAAGCAGATTGCAGAACTGCACGGCAGCACTTTGAATTTTCAAAGTGAAGTTGGCAAAGGCACAATGGTTTCATTTGTTTTGAAACAGGGGTAGTAGCACATACAACACTACTCACAGCCGCCTCGCGGGGATGGCGCATTTTTAGCGTGTCACTAAACGGCAAGCAATTCAAATGTGGCCACATTTGAGTTTTCGCGCGCCGTGTGGCGCGCAAAAACCGCTTGTTGGGGTTCCCCCAAACCCGCCGCACTTGAGGACATTTTGTCCTCAAGTCTGCTTGTGGCGGAACGGCGCTACCGCGCCTGTTCCTTGTTACGGGAAGCATCTGTAATACCCAGCAGATGGTCGATGTTCCCCTTGACAGCCACAGCCTGCCGCAACTGCTTTTGCGCGGCGCGGTATTGGATGTACAGTGCTTTCTTTTCAGCCGCCAGCCGCCCGGCCTCGGCTTTCAGCGCGTCCATCTTCGGCAGGCGCTGCCCAGCCAATAACTCCCGCATGGCCTCCTGCGCTGCCCGGTACGCATCTATCTCGTCCCCGTGCTGCGCAAGGTAGGCGCGGCTGTATTTCTTTGCCTTGTATTCGTCGAACACCGGGCGGGTTTTGGCGTACTCCACCACCGCCGCGCGAAGCCCCGCGTTGCGCTTTGACGCCGCCTCAATCTTTTGTATCTGCCCCGCGAGGTTGTGGAAACGGTCAACCGCGCCCGCCGCGTGGCGCTCAAGCTGGGCGTATTCAAGCAAATTGTTTTCTTGCAGGTATTGCAGCGCCGCCGCCATCATTTTGAGGTTGTATACCTTGGCCCACCGCTCGTAGGCCGACCCCTTGCCGCCGCGCAGCTTCTCCTGTATATCCACAATCAGATTGACACGGCCCGAAGCCGGAACTGTGGGCCGCTTTCCGGCAGGCGGCCTGCGTTTGGCGGGCAGTGCGGCGCGGCCCTCTATGATGGCAAATAGTTCCTCTTGGCTGTAGCCCTCGCCCAGCGTGTCGGCCCGCAGGCGGGTATAACGCGCCTGCCCGTGTGCGGGCGCGCGGAACGACAGCACCACGCCACGCCCGCACTTATGCTCAAAGCCCGCCGCCGCCAGCGCCGCGAGGAATGCCTCCACGTTTTGTGGCTCATTGGCAAGGCAGGCGTCGATGGCCGTTTTCAGCCGCTCCTTAAATGTGGGCGGCCTGCCGCTGGCGGCGTCCAGCCATTCGCCGTAATGCCTAAAGCCGCTTTTGCTGTGCTGCTTCGGGTCAACGATACAGGAAAGGCCGTTCTCGATGCAAACGCGGTCAGACAGCCGCCGTAAGGCAAAGGTTGAGCCGAGGAAGTTATGGAATTTTTGGGCGCGGTCATAGGCCGTGGCGTTGAAATAGATGTGGTTGTGGATGGCCTTTTTGTCAGTGTGTGTGCAGACGAAAAACTGGTATTTGCCTTTCGTCCAGCGCATTGCCGTTTCATGTCCGATTCTGTTGGCCTCCTCCGGCGTGACCTCGCCGGGGGGAAAGCCTTGCCGTATCTGGTAGAACAGATGCCCCCGCCCGGCCTCGCGCCCGGTTTCAGCCTGATACTGGCTCTTGACGAGCATAAACTCCAAATGTGCCGTGGCGTGGTCGCACAGGTGGGACGATACCACCGCGCACTTTTTCGGGTTCAGCCCATACGCAAACCGCTCCCGCATCGTGTCGGCGGGCGTTGCGCCTTTGGCGGTTTTGTATGGGCGAAGATAGGTCGCTGCCAATGCCGCTCCTCCTTTTTTGCATGGTAAAAGGCGGCTGCCGCCAGCCGCCTTTGCGTGGGTTTAACAAGAGGACAAAAAGTCCAGAAGTTGTCAGCTTGTGATGTAATCTTTCAGCGCGTAGTTGAGCGCAGCCAGCCTGCCCACCAGCCAGCCCGCGATGGCCGGGATGCCCAGCGGCGAAATGAGGAACGCGAGGAACAAAAGCACACAGCCGTTCACCGTCTGCCCGGTGAACAGCGCCAGCGCGCCCAGCAGAACGCCGACGCCCGACAGGATGTTCAGCAGCGTTTCCGCATAGCAGAACAGGAACGTGAGCAGCGCCACGGTGGGCGTGAGGATGATGACGAACGGCGCGGCTAAGATTTTGAAGAATATACGCATAATGCAAGCCCCCTTAAAAGTATTGCAGCTTCTATATATATTGTAACTCCGGGGCAAGGGCAGGTAAATGATGCCTCGGTTTTGCGTATTTTGTCCTGCGCATGTCCCGGCCTTTTCCACTACAGGACAACTGGCAGAAGCTGCCCCCAGTGTCCCGCAGCCGAAAAGGCCGGGGAGCGGAAAGGCCGCTCCCCGGCGCGTCACAGCGCTACCACCTCCGACAGCTTTTTGAGCAGGCCGGAGAGCGGCTGCCACAGGGCGGCGTAATCGTTTTGCAAAGCCGCTATCTCCTGCGGGGTCGTGCCGCCATAGGTGTTGGTTCTCACCGCTATCTGGTTGAGATTGTTTGCGCACCGCCGCTGTAAAGATACCAGTTCCCGCACGGGGGCAAGGTCAACGCGCAGCACATAGCCATTGAGCGCCATCTTGCGCATATAGGCCCCGGCGTTGCGCACACCCGCCTCCGCCATGCGGCTGCGTATCAATTCCAGTTCTTCGGGCGATACCATCACATGCAGATGTACGTTGCGTTTGCGGCTGGCGCTCACCGTTCCTCCCGCTGCCTGCTGCGCTTTTTCGGCGGGGCCTGCCGCACCCTGTCCAGCGGCTTCACATAGGGAACCGGGATGGGCGGGGCCATCGGGTAGTTGGCAAAGGTGTCGGCTATGCTGGCGTTCTGCTCGGCGGACAGTTCAGCGGTGCGCAAAGAGTTGTTGTCTTTTTCCATTGTGGATGCTCCTTTTTGTGGTAAAATATGGTTATCGTTCGCCGCGTTCCGGCGCGGGCCTGTTGGCAAAGGGCTGGTGCTGGTAGGGCGTCCTGCCGTCCGTGGGCTTGATGAAATCCATGTACCCCGCCGAGTGGACGGCGTTTTTCGTAAGCTGGCGCTGCCACGCGCCCTGTGATGGCGCCCATTTGAAGCCATTGCGTTTGAGCACCTGCCGCTGTTCGTCCGTGGGCTTTTCGTCAAAAAAGAGTTGCAGGCGGTTTGCGGCCTCGTTGGCCTCGGCCCGCCCGCCGTCAAATTCCCACCCGGCGTATTCCGAACGGCTTTTCAGTTCGTTGACGCGATCCATCAGGCGGCGGATGTTGGCGCTGTTGTTGGAGAGGGTGTAGGCCGGGAACGGCACGGGGTTTTTGCGCCAGTCCCGCGACATGGCCGCTTGCAGCTTCATCAGCGTGTCCTGCGCAAAAACGGTGCAGCCCTCCAGCGTCTTGTGCTTGCGGTAATAGGCGTTGACCTCTTTCATATCGTTTTGGCTTGCCATGAGCCGCACGATCTCGCCCTCCAGCTTCTCCACGGCAAGGGGATCGTCGGCGCTGATGCCGCCTGTACCCGTGCCGCGTATCTTGTCCAAAATCCCCGCGATGTGCGCGGCCTCGCCATAGTTACGGTCGCGCGCGGCGTTCTGTTTTTCCTTTCGCCGTGTGGGGAAATTGGCGGGGCCAGCAATCATCACGGACGGAACGCGGGCGTCAATGGCGCTGCGCTCGTTGAGGTTGGCAGCCAGCTTGCGGGCGTAGGCGTCCAGCAGACGGTCAATTTTCTCATGGTACATGGGGTCTACCCGCTGTTTCTGGCGCTCGGCTATTTCGGCGGCCCTGTCCACCATCCGCCTGTATTCAGCCGTGGCGGAGCCGGGGGCGTAGTCATAGAAGCTGTTGGCCTGCTTCGCCCGCCGCGCCGCCGTTTCGTCTATTTCGTAATATGCCATAAGCTACCTGTCCCCCTTGTCTTTGTTTTTTGCGGGCGCTGGCCTGCCTGTGTTCTCCCGCGCGGCCTGCGCCGCCCCCTCGGCAAGCTGCCGGGCGATGGGCTTCTTTGCGGCAGCGCGGGATGCCTCCAGTTGGACGCGCTCATAGCGTTTCGCCATCTGTTCCGGCGCAACAAATTCTACTGCAACAAACCGTTCTGTATCCGGCATCCTATAGGTATATCGGTTTATCGCGGGCAGGCCGTGCTTTTCCTCCCATGCGCCCACGATTTGCGCCTGCTGGCGCAAGCGTTCTTTTACGTCCGGGTTGCCGGGCGCGGGGTGCAGTTCATAATCGCTGATTTGCTTTTCCGTCAGCGGCCTGTCATACACAAGATAGCCCCACGCCTGCAAACGGCCTGCTTCCACGCCCTCGCGCGCCTCGAAATTGACAAAGCGCACCGGGCCGTTATCGGTTTTCGGGAACGTGCCGATGTCGATGGGGCGCTGCGTGGAATAGTATTTGTAGGCATTGCGCTCAGCCATACCATAATCCTTTTGGTATTCCGATACGCGCCCCTCATAATCCCTTACAGCCGCGTCCCGACTTTGGGTATAGTGGCCCCAATAGTAATCCCGCGCCCCGTTTTCATCTTCGGTGAATTGCCATGTCACAAAGGGCTGCACAGCCTCCGGGTTTTCAGCAAGAACAAAACCCCTGTCGTTTTCAAAGATGATGGCCCGTTTGACCTCGTAGCCATGCACCACATCTTTCTTTTCCGAACCGTTCATTTTGCTCCTTTCCCACTTGAGGACAAAATGTCCCGTAGTTCATGTGTTTTGCAGATGTTCGCTGTTTGGAAAAATGGAAAGTTTCTCCCCAAAACCGGGGCGGGTAATGAAAAACCATTACCCACCCCGGAACGGCTACAAAAACTCCCTATGCGGCGCGGTTTTTAGAACGGCTTTTTTCCATTCCTGGCCTGCTTTTTCCGCATATAGTTACGCTTCTGCCTGCGGAGCGCGTTTTGGGCGCAGGCATCCGAGCAATACGCCCGGTTCCTGTTCATGGCAAAGGGCTTGCCACAGAAAGCGCAATCGTGCATATCCACGGCCTTGCCTGTCAGCGCAGCCTGCAACATGGGTTCAAGCGGCAGCACGGCGGTAAGGAAATACTGGCAGTACGCGCCCGTCCAGCATTTGCCGAGCATATAGCATTCGCATTCCAGCGGCAGGCAGCCCTGTTCGCGGTGGTAATTGGCACATTGCAGCACCAGCGCCCGTATAGCCGCGCGCTCCCCGCACGTCAATTCGCGGCATCCGCTCATCCGGCATTGTCCCCGTCCGGCATATCACCGGGCAGCGGGTCATCGTCAGCGTCCACCAGCAGGCCATCGTCCTCCTCGTCATACCACGGCAGGCCGCCGTCCTCCGCATCGTCCACAGCATCAGCCCCGGCCCCCTCGTAGGGGTCGGCCTCGTCGGCGGCAAATTCTTCGTCACGCGCGGCCTGCTGCTGTTTTGGGCGGTATACCTTGAGATACCACCCGGCCCCGCCGCCCAATGCGACAACCACCAGCGCGGCAACGAGCATCCCCACATTGACGCCGCCCGCCGCTTCGGGCATGGGTTCGGGCTGGGCCTGCTGCGGCTCCGTGGGGGCCGGGGCAGGCTCGGGAATGGGGGCAGGCGCGGGCATTTCAGCGAGGGCCAAGAGGTCGGCCTCCGTGACGGCGTTCAGAAAATACACGTTCTGCTGCCCGCGCTGGCGGTCAATCACAAGGTAAAACACATTCTCCGCCGGGGTCATGATGGTGTAGAAGTCCTTGCCGTCCGCGCCTGTGGCGTAGTCAACCACCGTGCCTGTCCCGGCAGGCGTGAACACCGTGCCGGGAATTTCCGTGGCAGGCACGACGGGCGGCTCTTCAGCGGGCGCTTCCTCCACGGGCGGCGCTTCCGGCGTTTCCACTTCCTCGGTGGACAGCGTTTCCACCAGCACCGTTTCCTCAATGGGCGGCAGTTCGCCGGGAACCTCGGCGGCATAAACCGCCGTGCCAAACAGCGGGAACATACACAGCATGGCGAACACCGCCATAAATAGTTTCATCTTCATTTACAAAAAATCCTCCCGTTTTTCAGTTTTGCGGCAATGGCCGCCAGCAGGCAAAGCCCTGTCAGCGTGGCTGCCGTGATGCAAAAAATCCTTTTCATTCAGCTTCCTCCCCGTCAAGTGTAGTTGCGGCGGTTGTGGGCGCGGTGCGCGGTGCGTCCGCCAGCGCCCCGGACTTTAGGACATTTTGTCCCGTAGTGGCTCCGGCCTTGATGGACTGCAAGAGCGCCGCCAGTTCCCCCAGTGGAACGTCCAGCCCGCGCACGATGTCCACAATTTCGGTGTTTTCAATCTCGGTCTTTTTCTGTTCCAGTTCCTTGACGCGGGCCTGCTGTTCCGCCAGCTTTGCCCGCGCCTTGTCGATCTCGGCCTGTACTTTGGCTGCTTTCGATGTTGCCATGCCTTAAACATCCTCCTGTCCGTCAAACGGTATCACCGCGAAATACAGCGGGTTCAAAAATTGTCCGTCCTTTTTGATCTCAAAATGCAGGTGCGCCCCGGTGCTGTCACCCGTGCTGCCGACAAGCCCCACGGCCTGCCCGGCCTCCACCGCCTGCCCCGCGCTTACCAAAAGCGCGGAGCAATGCGCGTAGCGGGCAGTAACACCGTCGCCATAATCCACCAGCGCGTTGTAGCCGTAGCTGGGATGGTATCCGGCCACGCGCACAACGCCATCGCCCCCGGCAAGTATCGGCGTTCCCGCCGCCAGCGCAATATCCACGCCCCGGTGGTTGTCCTCCTGCCGCGTGATGGGATGGACGCGGTATCCGTAGCCGTCCGTCACATAGGGGAGCCAGTCAAAGGGGAACGGGCTGCCGACATACTGGCGGTTGCCCTTGATGGCGGCGTATACGGCGTATCGGTCTTGCTCCTCCTGCGTGGTGAGCATGGGGCCGATGACTTCACTGAAAGGCCGCGCCGCCAGCCTTACCTCCAAAATGGTATAGTCGTATTCCACCTCGTATTCGTAGACAGCGCCCGTATATGGCACGATGTAAATTTCGGTCTTGGTGCGGCGCTCCACAATCCGGGTAAAGCTAAGGCTGTACTGCTGTTCAAAAATACCCCGCAGCACGGGCTCCACCTGTTCAAAGGTGAAATCGTTGTACAGCGCCGTGAGGAAAGCCGCCAGCGCGTGGGGGTCGTGGCCCACCTGTGCGATGCTGTAACGGTAGGCATCGTAACCGGGATGGCTGCGTTCGGCGTTCTCGGCCTTTAGCACAAGTTCGGTTTCCCACTGCGTGTAGGCCAATTCCGCCCGGTCAAGGTCGGCGTCGGCGGCAAGATAGCTGGAACCGCCCGCAGCGCCCATAATACCGTTCCCGATGGTGAGCGCGCTGCCCATGCAGGACTGCAAGAGAATCACCAGCATAAGGCCCAGCCCGGCGGCAAGCGCCGCCGCCGGATGGCGGGCGGCGAAACCCACAACGGCGCTTGTCGCCTTTTGGGTGATGGACACCGCCGCGCCGCCCGCCCTTTGCGCGGCCTGTTTCATCGCCTGCCGCGCCTGCTTTTGGTATTGGCGCTGGATACGCTTTTTCTGGAAAGCCCGGGCCACGGGGTTCTGTTTCAGTTCGGGATGCTGGCGCGCAAGGCTGCGGGATTGGAAGCTGGCCCGCGCTTTCATTTCCCGGCGCTCCCATTTACGGACGCGCCGCGCGGGATGTGTGCGGTACTGCTTTTTGGCAAACCGCGCCCCAGCCCGTAATGTAGACTCCCCGGCAAGCTCCGTGCGGTGCGCGGCCTTGACGCCGACGTTTTCCTCCTCGGCTTCGTAAATCTTACCGTGGACAGACTGGCGCACCGCCGCCATCGCCGCCTGCCGCGCGGCTTTCACCGGGCCGGGGCGCTTTGGGGGCTTTTGCCGTTCCAGCTTGTCCCGCGCCGCCTCCAGCTTCACGCCGCTCTTTTCCATGCGCAGCTTCGCCTTGTCCAGCTTGCGGGCCTGCCGCGCCGCCCGCCTTCCCGCCGCAGGCGGCGCAGCCCCAGCGGTCGGAACCTCCATGCCGGGCGCACCGTCCCCGGCAGGCGAAGCCCCGCCGCCGGAATCGTCCGGCTGGCGCTGGCCCGCGCCGTCCCGCAGGCACTCAGAAAAGCGTCCCTTTTGAGCGTCCTGTTTCAGCTTGCCGCCGCCCGCCGCGCCTGCCTCGTTTTCCTCCGGCGCTTCACTTTCACCAAACTTGAGGACACTGGGGGCAGCGTCTGCCAAATGTCCCGTAGTGGCCGGGGCCGCCCGCGCTGGTTCCGCCCGCCATTCAGCCATGCTGCGCCTCCCTTGCCAAGTCCTCCGGGCGGGTGGTGAGTAGGTTGTATATCTCCCCACGCGGAAAACGGTCTACAAAGGGAATGGTGGTGTTGCCATAGAACAACAGCCCCTCGCCGGAATTGGAGTGCGTGATGTAGGAAAGCTGGTGGTTGGAAATGCCAAGCTGTTTTGCGAGGATGGCCCTGTCGCCCTGTGCCTGCGAAAGCAGGATCATAAAATCCGTGTTTTCGAGGATATTTTCTACCTCCCGCGACGCCAAAAGGTCTTTTACGTTTTGGGTCAAGGCACTCGGTACACAGCCCTTTTTGCGCAGCATCTTCCAAATCGTCACACAATAGCTGGCGGTCAATTCGTCCTTTAAGAGCAAATGAAATTCATCGAAATAGCACCATGTGGCAAGCCCCCCGGCGTGGTTTTGCGATACGCGCGACCACACAAGGTCTTGCATGATGAGCATGGCGATGGTGCGCAAGCCCGCCCCAAGCTGTTTCAGGTCAAGGCACACAAGGCGGCTGTCCAAATCCACGTTTGTTTCGTGGTTGAACACGTTGAGGGAGCCGGAAACGTAAATCTCCAGCGAGGTCGCCAGCCTCTTCGACTCCGCCTCCGGCTGTTCGCACAACAGGGCATACAGGTCTTGCAAGGTGGGCATTTTGGCTGTTCCTG
>QMCE01000623.1_pt1 | contig 18387 bp, 17 predicted proteins | sample 1821851 | NCBI WGS metagenome assembly QMCE01 (sample SAMN09453174, study PRJNA476694) | Termite gut metagenome, whole genome shotgun sequencing project. | isolation source: worker | host: Odontotermes sp. | place: South Africa:Pretoria | collected 2016-01-28
CAAAACATGGAAAAATTGATGGAAAAATGCCGCCAGCCAAGTGGCAAAAATTGAAAAAAGAGAGCCGCTCCGCCGGATGTGGTTCAGCAAGAGCCGAAAATTCTGCCCGCAGGCGCAGAGAATGACGTTTATCCGGTCACCATCCTTGCCGAGGAGGTAATTCCGGCCAAGACGACCATCGTTCTTCATGTGACCGAAAATCCTGCGCAACCACATTGCCGTTGGCATAAAAATGCCCCATGTACAGTTGACTCTCGGCATCCCCGCTGTGTAGAAGCGGGTTTGCCCTTTACCGCCGGACGGAGCTTTTCTTGTCCGCTTCGCCGCCGCCGAGGTAGGTCTTCTGCACCATCGGGTCGTTCAGGAGATCGGCGGCGGAGCCTTCCATCGCCAGATGGCCGACGTCCAGGACATACGCCCTGTCCGCCAGCCTCAGCGCCGCCTTCGCGTTCTGCTCCACAAGAATCACCGTCACGCCGGAACGGTTGATCTCCCGGATTGTCGCGAAAATCGACTTCACTATGAGCGGCGCCAGACCGAGGCTCGGCTCGTCCAGCAGGAGCAGCTTCGGATCCGCCATCAGCGCCCGCCCAATCGCCAGCATCTGCTGCTCTCCGCCCGACAGCGTGCCCGCCATCTGCCCCTGCCGCTCCTCAAGGCGCGGAAACATGCCGTAAATCCACCGGAGACGCGCCTCCATCCACGGCGCGTCCGTCTTCGTGAACGCGCCCAGCAGCAAATTCTCCCGCACCGACAGCGGCCCGAACACGCGCCTGCCCTCCGGAGACTGCGTAATCCCCAGACGCACCACTTCGTAGCTCTTCAGCGTGTCTATGCGCCTCCCCTCGAAATGGATTTCCCCCGCCGACGGCCGCACCAGGCCGCTGATCGCCATCAGCGTCGTGCTCTTCCCCGCCCCGTTCGCGCCGAGAATCGTGACCAGCTCGCCCTTCCCGACCGTGATGTCCACGCCGTGCAGCGCGCCCACCGGGCCGTAGGAAACGGAGAGTCCCTTCAGTTCAAGCATCAGTCGTCCACTCCGAGATACGCCTCGATGACGCGCGGATCCTTCTGGATCTCCTCCGGCGCGCCCCGCGCGATGACAAGGCCGTTTTCGAGAACGACAAGCTTGTTGCAGGAACGCATGACAAAGCCCATGTCGTGCTCGATGAGCATGATGGTCACGCCCCGCTTCCGGATGCGCCCGATGAGGGAGCGCAGCTCCACCGTCTCCTGATCGTTCATCCCGCCCGCCGGCTCGTCCAGGACGACCATGCGGGGGTCTGTCGCGAGGGCGCGGGCGATTTCCAGCAGCCGCTGCTCGCCGTAGGACAGGCTCCCCGCCTCCGCGTTCCAGCGGTCGGCCAGGCCGACGAACTCCAGCTCCTCCATCGCGCGCGTGAGGGCGTTCCGCTCCTCCAGCGCCTTTCCGGGGAGGGACAGCATGGACGCCACGACCCCCGTCCGCATCCGGCAGTGCCGGCCGGAAAGGACGTTTTCCAGCACGGACATTTTCGGGAAGAGGCGGATCGTCTGGAACGTCCGGGCGAGGCCGAGCTCGACCACCTTGTGCGGCTTCAGCCGGGAGAGGCGGCGCTGCGCGAAGAAAATCTCCCCGCTGTCCGGCGGCGTCACGCCGGTGACGAGGTTGAACACGGTCGTCTTCCCCGCGCCGTTCGGGCCGATGAGGCCGAGGACGTCCCCCTGCGCCACCTCGAAGGAGACGCCGCCCACGGCGACGAGGCCGCCGAAGCTTTTCGTCAGGCTGGAAAGGGAAAGGAGAATCATCGGTATTTTTCCGAATACGGGGCGGGCAGGCGGTATTCCCTGCGGGGCGCGGGGAAGAGACCCTGCGGGCGGAAGATCATCATGACGACAAGGGCCGCGCCGAAGAACAGCATCCTGCCCGTCTGCAGCCCGCGGAACAGCTCCGGCAGGCCGATGACGAGGAAGGACCCGAGCAGCACCCCGCGCTGGCTGCCCCTGCCGCCGAGGATGACGATCATGAACAGGACGACGGACTCCCAGTAGCTGAACGACCCCGGGGAAATCGTCCGCATCTGCGTCGCGAAGAGGGTGCCGGCGAAGCCCGCCCACACCGCGCCGATGACGAAGGCGGAAAGTTTGCAGCGGGCGGTGTTGATGCCCATCCCCTCCGCGGCGACCACGTCCTCCCGGATGAACTTCAGGGCGCGGCCGAAGCGGGACAGTTCCAGCCGGCGGAAAATGAGCATCGACAGGGCGGTGAAGCCCCAGATGAGGTAGAAGAACTGCCACGGCCGCGTCAGGCGGAGGCCGAAGAGGACGGGACGCTGGATGCCGACAATGCCGTTCGCCCCGCCGGTGAGGCCGAAGAGATCGTTGATGAGCGCGATGCGGACGATTTCGACAATGCCGATCGTGACCATCAGCAGGTAGTCGCCCCGCAGGTGGATGATCGGCGCCGCCACGGCGAAGGCGAACAGCCCGGCGGCGACCCCCGCCACCGGCAGGGTGGCGAAGATCGGCACGCCGTGGACCGTGTTCAGGATCGCCGTCGCGTACGCGCCGACGGCGAAGAACGCGGCGTGCCCCATGTGGAACATGCCGGCGTGGCCGAGAATGATGTTCAGCGACAGCGCCAGCACCGCGTACATCCCCACCTGGTTCAGCACGCCCAGCCAGTAGGGGCCGACGCCCAGCCACGGCAGGGCGAAGAAGAGGAGGACGCCGGCGGGGGAGAGGATGCGCTTCGTCGTCGGGTTCATAGCTTCTCCGCCACGCGCTCGCGGAGGATGCCCGTCGGCCGGACGACAAGGATGAGGATGAGAACGGCGAAGGTGATCGCGTCCCGCCACGCGAGGGAAATGTACGCCGCGCCGAAGGCCTCCACAAGCCCGAGGAGAAGCCCCCCCAGCATCGCGCCGGGGATGTTCCCTATGCCGCCGATGATGGCGGCGGTGAAGGCTTTCAGGCCGTACATCTGCCCCATGTTGAAATTGATCTGCCCGTAGTAGATGCCCACCATCACGCCCGCGAGGCCGCCCAGCGCGGGGCCGATCATGAAGACGATGCTGATGACGCGGCGGACGTCGATGCCCATCAATTTCGCCGCGCCCTGGTCGATGGCCGAGGCGCGGATGGCCATCCCCATGCGGGTGCGGTTGATGAAGAGCGAGAGCGCGATCATGACGACAACGCTGCCCGCGAGGACGAAGATCCGGATCAGCGGCACGTTCTGCCCCGCGATGGAGACGGTGACGTTGGGGATGATCCCGGCCGGGTACGCGTGGTACTGCGCGCCCCAGAGGAGCATGATGGCGTTCTGGAAAAAGATGCTCGCCCCCAGCGCGGAGACAACGGCGGAGAGCCTGTCGGATTTCCGGAGCGGCCGGTACGCCACGCGCTCCAGCAGGTACCCGACAAGCGCGGACAGCCCCATCACCATGACGGCGATGACGACAACGGCCGCGGCCGTCCCCAGCGCCCCCGCCAGCCCGAGGGACACGAGAATCGTGAACCCGAGGTAGGCGCCGAGCGCGAACAGCTCGCCGTGGGCGAAATTAATCAGCTTCAGCACCCCGTACACCATCGTGTACCCGAGGGCGATGAGGGCGTAAATCCCGCCGACGGCGAGGCCGTTCGTGAGTTGTTGAATGAATATTTCCATGCGCCTCTTCGACCAGCCTCTCAGTTCACCAGCCTGAACACCCCTTCGCCGTCCACCCGGTACAGCCGGTAGACGTCGCCGACGCGGTCGCCTTTTTCATTGTAGGAAATGGCGCCGGTGAAGCCGGGGTAGTTCTTGAGCGTGTTGTGCAGGTAGTCGCCGATGCTTTCCGAGTCCGCTTCGTCGATGTTCCTCAGCGCCTCGACAATCGTCAGGAACGCGTCCCCGGCCATGATCGACCAGACGGAGGTGGGGACGGCTCCGTGCTTTTCCCTGTACGCTGCCATGAACTCCCGCGCCGCGTCGCCCGTGAGATCGAGGGGACCGGGGGGGCTCACGAAATAATACCCCTCCGCCGCCTTCGCGCCGGAGATTTCGATGAGGGCGGTGTTGTTCGTGGCGTCGCCGCCGATCATCGGGACGTCCCAGCCCATGTCCTGCTTCTGGCGGAGGAGCATCGCCGCCTCGGGGTAGTAGCCGGTGAAGACGATCATGTCGGGCTCCGACGTTTTCATCGACACGAGGCTGGTCGTGAAGTCGCGGTCGCCGGCGGTGATGGCGTCGTAGAACACGATGTCCGCGCCGGCTTCCTCAAGAAGTGCTTTGCATTCTTCCGCGAGGCCCTTCGCGTAGGCGCTGTTGTCGTGGAGCAGGGCGAATTGCTTCATCCCCATTTCCAGCACTTTCGTGGAGAGGTATTTTCCCTGGTCGTCGTCGCGGGGGCAGGTGCGGAAGAAGAGGGGCATGCCTTTTTCCGACAGGCGGATGGAGGTGGAGCCGGTGGCGATTTGGAGCACGCCTTCGTCGTCGTAGATGCCCTGGGACGCCTCCGTGATGGCGGAACCGTAGGTGCCGACGACGGCGACGACGCCGGAGGAGACGAGGCGCTGGGCGGCGAGGGTGGCGGTGCGGGGGTCGCCCGCGTCGTCGGCGACTTCGATTTCGACGGTTCTGCCGTTCGCGCCGCCGGCCGCGTTGACGCGGGCGGCGAGGATTTCGACGACATTCACCATGTCCTGCCCTTCCGAGGCCCAGGGGCCGGTGACAGGGGCCATGACGCCGATTTTGACGCTTTCGCCCGCGGCGGGGCAGGCGGGGAAGAGGAGGCAGAGGAGGGCGAGAGTGAGCAGTTTCTTGTTCATGCGCGGATCTCCATTTTCCTGAAAGCCTGAAAAACAAGGAAGCAACTGTATGACAGATTGCACGGCGAGGCAACAAGAATCCGGCCTACACCAGCTGCGTCTTGTACAGCGACGCGTAAATGCTGCCCGCCCTCGACACAAGCTCCCCGTGCGTCCCCTCCTCCGCGATGCGCCCCCCCTGCATGACGACGATCCTGTCCGCGTTCACCACCGTCGACAGCCGGTGCGCGATGATGAACACCGTCTTGTTCGCCATCAGGTTCTCAATCGCCCGCTGCACCACCGCCTCCGACTTCGTGTCCAGCGCCGACGTCGCCTCGTCCAGGATCACGATGGGCGCGTCCTTGAGGAACGCCCGCGCGATCGCCACCCGCTGCCGCTGCCCTCCCGACAGCATCGCCCCGTGCTCCCCGACATGGGTGTCCAGCCCGAGCGACAGCTCCGCGACAAACCCGTCGAGGCAGGCGGCCCGGACGGCGGCGGCGATCTCGGCCTCCGACGCGTCCCGCCGCCCGAGAACGATGTTGTCCCGGATGGTGCCGCCGAAGAGGAAATTTTCCTGAAAGACAATGGAAATCAGCCCGCGCAGGTTCTCCAGCTCGATGTCCCGCACATCCACGCCGTCTATCGCGACGCTCCCGCCCTGGACGTCGTAAAAGCGCGGCAGCAGGTTCACCATCGTCGTCTTCCCCCCCCCCGACGCCCCCACGAGCGCGACGGAGCGCCCCAGCGGCACCTCCAGCGTGACGCCCCGGAGAACCGGCTTCCCCGGGACGTACGCGAAGTCGACGTTCTCGAACTTCACGCCCCGCCGCAGCCCCGGGAGCGTCACCGCGCCCGGCCGGGACCGGATGGCGGGCTCCCTGTCCATGACTTCGAGCACGCGCTGTATCGCCGTCGCGCAGCTCTGCATGCTCAACAAGTTGCCGCCGATCCGCTTGATCGGCGTGTAGAGGATGAGCATGGAGGTCACGCAGGTGATGAAATCCTCCACCCGGATGTGCCCGGAGGCGATGAGATGGCCCTGCAGCCAGACGGCCGCGCCCATGCCGGCCGCGGTCGCCAGATGCATGAAAAAGGAAAGGAGGTTCGTCCGCTGGACAGTCTTGATGGCAATGCGGAAGATGGTGGCGAGGGAGGAGCGGAGGCGCGCCTCGGCGTAGTCGTAGAGGTTGTAGGAGGTGACGACGCGGTTGCCGTTGTAGGCTTCGATGTAGTTCGTGGAGACTTCGGCGCCGGATTTGACGGAGATCCGGATGAATTCCTTCAGCCGCTTCCGCACCCGCGACAGCGGGATCACCGTCACGACGAGGGAGCCTATCGTGATGGAGGAGAGAATCCACGACAGGTAGAAAATGTAGGCGATGAGGAACACGGACGTCATCACCCGCGTGATCACGGTGCGGGCGTTGTTGAGGAGGCCGGCCGTCGCGGTGTCGGCGTCGCCGCTGTAGCGGATCATGATGTCGCCGACGGAGGTGGTGTCGAAGAGGGCGGGGTCGGATCGGAGGAGCTTGTGGAAAAGCTGTTCCTTTATGTTGTTCCCGACGCGGGTGCTGACCCAGGCGGTGTAGTATTCCGAGCCGAAGCTGAGGCCGCTTTCGAGGACGGCGTAGCCGACGATGAGGGCGGGGTAGAGGAGCGGGGAGCGGACGCCCGCGCCGCCGCCGGGCTGAAGGACGACGTCGGCGAGAAACATGCGGAGCAGCCACGCGACGCCGGCGCCCGCGGCGCCCACGGCCATGGTGAAGAGGATGGCGAGGAGGGCGCGTCCGCGGTGGGGCCGGAGGAAAACATAAAACCGCCGCACATCCCGCCACATGCGCTCGTCTTTGAGGAAGCGGAATTTCCCCGTCCGTCTTTCCGTCGGTTGTTCAGTCATGGTGCCTGTTTGCGTCCCTGTTTGCGTCCCTGTCCGCCTTGCCCGCCAGGGCGGCGAGGGGGCGGATGTCGCGCAGCGTCCAGCGGTCGAAGCATCCGGCATTGACAAGGCGGAGCGGCCGGAACCGGCGGAGCGCCCCCGCCAGGCGTTCCGGAACCTCTCCCCCGCGCTCCGCGCCGTAGGCGGCGCAGATGCGGCGGAGATCCGGATTATAGCCGTTTTTTTCGAGGGAAAAGAGAAAAAGAAACAAATCGCGCAGCTGGAACAGCTCCAGCCGGTCGCCCGGGATGTTCTCCTCCAGATCGATGAAGAGGATGCGCCCGTCCCGGACGGTGATGTTTTTGAGCTGCGTCCCGCCGTGGGCGAGGCCGCGGTCATGCAGGCGCCTGAGCGCCTCCGCCGCCCGGCCGATCAGCGCCTCCGCCTCTTCCGGGCGCGCTTTCAGGTAGCTGTGGAGGGGCGTTCCCGCGTCTTCGAGGACACAGTACCGTTCGTCCAGATGCAGGACGGCGGGGACGGGGATGCCCTTTTCCCGCGCCTGCCGGAGGCGTTCCGCCTCGAAGGCGACGTTGTTCTCCGGCGCGGGGCCGGGGGGGACGGCGAGCGGGAAGCGCGTCGCCGCGTAGATCAGCCGCTGCGCGAGTCTGAGGAGGGGCGCCTCGGGCCGCCGCCGCTTTTTCACCCAGACGGTTTTTCCCTCCCTGACGAGGGGAAAAACATCGCCCTTGTGGCGGCGCAGCTCTTCTGTGGAAACAGAGAAATCCATGCCCGGATCCTGAACGGCGCTTCCCGAAAAAGGCCGAAATCAAAGAGTATACCGCCGTCCGCGCCGTCCGGCAACTCTCCGGGCGAAAAAAAGAAAAGGGCGGTTTGGGTGTTGCGGCTTCCCGTTCATCCGTGGTACAACAGGGGACACACCGGAAGGAGCGCGGCAATGAACCTCTTCGACATCATCGGTCCCGTCATGATCGGCCCCTCCAGCTCCCACACCGCCGGCGCGGTGCGCATCGGCGGGGTGGCGCGGAGAATCCTGGGGGAGGCGGCGGCGAAGGCCGACATCGCCCTCGCCGGCTCCTTCGCCCTCACCGGCCGGGGGCACGGCACGGACAAGGCGCTCGTCGCCGGCATTCTGGGCATGGCTCCCGACGACGGGCGCATCCGGGACAGCCTTTCCCTGGCGCGGGAGGCGGGGCTGTCCTTCGTCTTCCGGGAGGTGAAGCTTCCCCGCGCGCACCCGAACACGGCGCTTGTCCGCCTGACCTCGGCCTCGGGGGCGGAGTGCGCGGTGCAGGGCGCTTCGGTGGGCGGGGGCGCCATCGAAATCAGCCGCCTGAACGGCATGGACACCGTGTTCACGGGGGAGCGCGACACCTTCATCATTCCCCACAGGGACGCGCCGGGGACGATAGCCGCCGTCACGTCCCTCTTCGGGGAAGGCGGCGTGAACATCGGCAATTTCCGCCTCAGCCGTCCCGAGAAGGGCTACCGGGCGGTGATGACGATCGAGGTCGACGGCGTTCCGGACGGGGACATCGCGGCGCGCCTGAAAGCGCTGCCGAACGTCATCGATGTCGTTCACCTGCCGGCGAATTGAACGGGAGGAACAGCCATGCCGCAGAGCCATACCCTTGCCGGCCTGATCCGCGCGGCCGAAGAACGGGGCGTCGCGATTTCGCGCGTCGTCCTGGAGGAGCAGTCCGCCTCCATGGACCTGACGGAGGAGGCGGTTCTTTCGCGGATGGACGGGATGCTTTCCGTGATGGCGGCGGCGGCGGAGCAGGGAGCCCGCCCCGGCGTCCGCTCCAACAGCGGGATGACGGGCGGCGACGGGCACCGCCTGCTGGGCTATGCCGGGGGCGGCGCGGCGCTCAGCGGCGCGTTCGGCGCGAAGGCGCTGGCGAATGCGGTGGCGATAGCGGAGTGCAACGCGTCCATGGGGCGGATTGTGGCGGCGCCGACGGCGGGGTCGTGCGGGATTGTGCCGGCGGCGGTGCTGACGATGATGGAGGAGCGCGGGGCGTCCCGGGACGCCGCGGCGCGGGCGCTCGTGACGGCGGGGGCGATAGGGCTGGTGATTGCGGCGGAGGCGGGCATTTCCGGCGCGGAGGGGGGGTGCCAGGCGGAGTGCGGGAGCGCGGCCGCGATGGCGGCGGGGGCGCTTGTGGAGATGGCGGGCGGGACGCCGGGGATGGCGGGCGAGGCGTGCGCGATGGCGCTCAAGAATCAGCTGGGGCTGGTGTGCGATCCGGTGGCGGGTCTGGTGGAGTCGCCCTGCGTGAAGCGGAACGCGGGGGGGATTGCGATAGCGCTGGCGGCGGCGGACATGGCGCTGGCGGGGATCCGGAGCGTGATTCCGGCGGACGAGGTGATTTCCGCCATGCGGGAAGTGGGGGAGGCGATGCCGCCGTCCCTCCGGGAGACGGCGCTGGGAGGGCTCGCGGCGACGCCGACAGGGCAGGCGATCCGCGCGCGGGTGTTCGGCATGACCCCGTGACGGCGGGTTCTTACGCTTCCAGAAGCGCCTCGACAATGTCCAGCGCGGCGGGCGGGCAGCCGGGAACATGCCCCAGCCTCCCCCGCGCGCAGCAGCGCCCGATGCCGAAGCCGTCCGCGTCCTTCCCCTGCCAGCCCTGCCCGATGTGCACGGGCGGCAGGTTCCGCGCCGCCCCCCGCTCCTCCAGACGCTTCATCGCGTGGATCGCGTTCGCGTAGCAGGCGGAACACGCCTGATCCGCCCGCAGGTATTTCGCCAGCTTCTGCACCTTCCCCGTCGCGCGGGCGTTCTCCGCGACGACCGGTTCGTTCACAAAGACAATATCCCGCTCCTCCACCCCCGTCTCCCCGACGCCGTACTCCTCCGCCAGAGGAATATACCCCACCTCCGCCGGCGACATGCCCATGAGCGAACACGCGTACGCGTCCAGCTTCACCGGGTCGGCTCCGAGCAGCATGCGGTTCGCCCGCACGGGGTTCCCCCCCTCCTCGAAATCGAGATCGCCGCAGATGCCGTCGACGATGCTCACATGCGGGATGATCGCCGTCGCGAGGGCGGCGATGCACTCGTCCAGCCCGTCCCGGTGAAAACGCCGCTTTTCCGCGTCGGAAATGCAGCCCTTCATGTTTTTGAGGGCGCAGGTCAGCCGCGTCTGGCAGTGGCCCTTCAGGACGGGCAGGCTGATGAGGAAGTCGCTTTCGAGCGCGCGGCGGCAGACGTTGACCCGCCCGGCGGGGGTGTCTTTCGCGACGGTCGCGTCCTTTTTCAAATCATGCAGTTTGACCCCGTACTTTTTCCCGACGTCGTTCATGCCGCAGGCGGCGAAGGCGCGGACGGTGTCGTCCCCCAGCCAGGATCCCTCGATTATCTCGATGTCCCCGTGGCCGAAGTCCCGGAGGAATTCGATGATGCCGGCGAGGATTTCCGGGTGGGTCGTCGCGCCTCCCTCCGCCGGGCGGGCGACGACGAGGTTCGGCTTCAGGGAAATGCGCCCTCCCCCGGGGATGGCCTTGTCGAGGCCGGCGGCGGCCATGAGCTGCTTCGCCATTTCCTTCGGGTTCGCGCCGTGGACGATGTGGATTGTTCCGCCTTTTCGCGGGAAGCCGCCTGCCATGTTCTGTCCTCCTCGAAAAGGGAAGTATATCCCCCTCTTTCCTCCGATGCCAACATTTCCCGGAAAGAATCCGCCTTTCCCCCTGTTCGGGAGGGGCATGTTCTGGTAGTATGGACGGACGGCCGGCACGCGTTCCGGACAACCGGCCAGCATGAAACGGAACCCTCTCCATGGACTACACCCTCCCGACTCCGCTTCCCGTCGCTTTTGATCTGCAGGGGCGTCTCCCGCCGTTCCAGCAGATTCTGCTCAACCCCACCATCATCGCCTCCCTCGTCCTCCTCGGCCTCGCCCTTGTCGCCGTCCTCATCCTCTCCGTCCGCGCCCGCGCCCGCGCGGGAAAGGAGGCCCGGAAGGAAGCGCTCCGCATGCTGGAGAAAATCCTCCTGAAGCGCGGCGGCCTCCCGGACGATGTGGACAGGATGCACCTTGTCTTCCACACGCATCCCGCGCTCAATCCCGGCCTCCTCATCATGATGCGGGACAAGTTCCGGGACGAGCTGCGCCCGCTGCTTGAGGCGACCTTCGACAGGAAGTTCGGCGAGCGGATGGAGAAGATTTTCTTCCCGCCGCCGAAGGACACCCGCCGCGCCCTCGCCGCGCAGGACAAGGACGTGCAGGCGGTGGTGGAGGAGCAGAAGACGGCCGGCGCCGGCCAGCGCGAGGCGGCGGTCATGGATCTCATGGACGCGACGCTGAAGCCGGGGACGATCGTGCGCCTCGTCTTCGACGGGGTCAACGGCGGGTACGAGTGCATCGTCATGGGGCACGACATGCAGTCGGTGAATGTGACGCTGCCGGCGAACAACGACCGCCTTGTCGAGGCGCTGAAGCCGGGGCTGAAGGTGGAGGGAACGCTCGAAAGCGGGCCGAGCCTGATGGCGTTCACGTCCGCCATCGTGCAGGCGGTCGCGGGGAGCATGCCGTACTGCCGCCTTGCGCCCTGGAAGGCGGCGTGGGAGGTGCGGAAGCGCGATTCGGTGCGCTTCCCCATGTCCATGGACATTGATTTCCAGCACATTTCGACCGCCGCCGCCCAGAGCATCCGGATGTCGAGCCTGGAGAAGGAAATCGGGACGATCCGCCCGGGAAAGCTGGTGAACATTTCCCTCGGCGGCTGCTGCGTCGACACGCCCTCCGACGCCGAGTTCAATGTGGGGGACATGATCCGCTTTTCCAGGAGCCTGGGGGTGGGGAATCCGCCCGCGACGCTGCTGGGCGCGCTGGTGAAGGTGAACGGGATCAATCCGGCGGAGAACGAGGGATCGGCGCAGCGCCTGCACGTGCAGTTTCTGGTGATCGACGACGTGTCGCAGCGCCTGCTTGTGCGGACGCTCCGCCAGCTGCAGGACGTGGTGGACAAGGACGAATGGATGCGGGCGCAGAACCTGATGCAGAAGATGCGCCGGAACCATGTGCAGAGCATCGGCTCGCCGTCCGGCGGCGGGTTCGGGGCGAGAAGGGGGGAGCGCCCCGGGACGGACGCGAAGGCAAAGACGACGGAGTCGCGGCGGGGTCGCCCGCCCACGGGCAGCAGGTAGGGCGTCCCCGTCCTCCGCCCGCTACAGCACCCGCTCCATCTCGGCGCGGGAGTTCCTGTCCAGCATGTCCACCGAAGCGATTTCGTAGCAGTTGCCGGAGACGTCCCGGAGGACGATCGCGTCCGGGCGGGGCCGCAGGCTGTTCGTCTCCGGCGACGCGAGGAGAAACCGCTTCGGGCCGAAGGTCGTCTCCACATCCCAGTAGTAATTCCCGAACCGCTGGCGCACCGAGCGGATCGCCGTGATGACAGGCATGATCACGCCCCGCTCAAGCTCTTCCTCCGCGACGCGGCGGGAATCGGGCGGCAGTTCGTCGAGCGTTTCGATGTAGGCGATTTCGCGTTTCTTGCCCGCCTGCAGGATGGACACCGGGCCTCCCCGCCCCGACAGCGGCAGCGCCCAGACCGGGCGCACGGCGACGGGGCCGCCTCCGGCCGCGCAGTCCTCGTAATAGACTTTTCCGTTTTCCCGCCAGAGCCGGCCGGCGCGGCAGCCGGCGGGGGGTTCCGTGCCGTCGGGGCGCGTCGGCGCGCCGCCGTCGCCGCCGCCGGCGGGGGATTCGTGCTGGTGGAGGTCGATGAGGCGCATCCGCGCGGATTCGTTCGGCATGGCGTTTCCCCCTATTCCCGGCCGTAGATCGGCGAATAGTCCAGCACCTGGTAATTCCGCAGCCCGCCCCGCAGCACGGTGAACACCACCCGCTTCTCCCGCAGCGTGTCCGCGAGTATCGTCTCGTACATCGCCCCGCACCGCTCCAGCGACTCCACCGGCACGCCGTCTATTTCCACGAGAATGTCTCCCTGCCGCAGTCCCGCCGCCGCCGCGTTCCCCGGATGCTCCACCGCCTGGATGTACACGCCGCCCCGCCTGAAGAAATGCAGCAGCGGCGTCGCGAATTCGTTGACGGCCTTCACCGTCATGTTCCAGCGCCGGCAGTCGAAGTCGCCCCCCTCGACGCTGCCCTTCTCCAGGGGCGTCAGCGTCGCCTCCCTGACGCCGCCGCCGGCCGGCCGCAGGGAAAGGACGGCGGGGCGTCCGATCTCCAGATCGGCCAGCAGCCGGTTCACCCCCGGGATGTCCTCGTGGTGGACGCCCCTGACCGCCGTTCCGTTCACCTTCAGGAGAAGCTGTCCCGCCTCAATCCCCGCCAGCGCCGCGGGCGATCCCGGGTCGACCCCCGCCACAAGCGCGCCTTCCTCCCCCTCGTAAAAAATGTTTTTCTCGAAGTCCCGCAGCGGCTGCGCGTGCAGTCCCGTCCACGCCCGCGCCACCCGCCCGTCGCGCCGCAGGCGATCCGCGACGAATTTCACCGTGTTGGACGGGATCGCGAACGCGAGATCGCCGCCGAACAGGAAGCCGAGGGAATTGATTCCCACCACCTTCCCCTCCGTGTCGACGAGGGGGCCTCCGGAATTCCCGGGATTGATCGACGCGTCCGTCTGGAGCCACAGATTGTACCCGCCCCCCTGATCCCCCAGAAAACGGTCGACGCAGGACAGAATCCCCATCGACACCGATCGCGACAGCCCCCACGGCGCCCCCATCGCCATCACGAACTGCCCTTCCTCCAGCGCGTCGCTGTCGGCGAAGCGCGCGGCCGGAAGCGGTGTCCGCGCGTCCTCCAGCCGGAGCAGGGCGAGGTCGGTGTCCTTGTCCAGCCCGACGACGCGCGCGCGGGCGGCGGTTCCGTCGGAGAGGAGGCAGCGGATTTCGACCGCCTTGTCGACAACGTGCCAGTTGGTGATGATTTCGCCTTCGGGCGAGATGATGACGCCGGAGCCGGCGACCTGGGCTTTTTCGCGCTTCCCGCTGTCGAAGCGCTCGGTTATGGGCATGAGAAAGACGACGGCGGGAAAGACCTCGCGCTTCGCGCGCGCGATGACGTCCCGGAAATCGAAGGCGGCGATGCTTTCGCCGGCCGGGACGGGCTGGGCGAGGGCCAGGAGGAGGAGGAGCCGCAGGAATGCGCCGCGCATTGTTTCGTCCTTTTCAATCACTGCGGCCGGAGGGCAAGGCGGATCCGCTCCGCCAGCTCCGGATTCTCCGCGAGAAACTCCGCCGCCTTCTCCCTCCCCTGCCCCAGCCGCTGTTCCCCGAACGACAGCCACGCCCCGCTCGCGGACAGGATGTCCTCCTCGACCCCGAGATCGATCAGTTCCCCTTCGCGGTAAATCCCCCTGCCGAACAGGATGTCGAACTCCGCCTGCCGGAACGGCGGCGCGACCTTGTTCTTCACCACCTTCACCCGCACGCGGTTGCCGCGCGCGCCGTCCGCGCCCTTCAATGTTTCAATGCGGCGGATGTCCAGGCGGAGGGAGGCGTAGAAGCGGAGCGCGCGCCCGCCCGGCGTCGTTTCCGGGTTCCCGAACGTGACCCCGATCTGCATGCGGATTTGATTGATGAACACGATGACCGCGTTCGAGCGGTTGACGAGGGCGGTGAGCTTCCGGAGGGCCTGGCTCATCAACCGCGCCTGCAGGCCCACGTGCGTGTCCCCCATCGACCCCTCCAGCTCCGCGCGGGGCGTGAGGGCGGCGACGGAGTCGATGACGACGATGTCCACCGCGTTCGATTTGACGAGCAGCTCGCAGATTTCCAGCGCCTGCTCCCCCGAGTCCGGCTGCGAGACGAGGAGGCTGTCCAGGTCGACGCCGAGCTTCTTCGCGTAGGCGGGGTCGAGCGCGTGCTCCGCGTCGATGACGGCGGCCGTCCCGCCCGCGGCCTGCGCGGAGGCGACGGCGTGGAGGGCGAGGGTGGTTTTGCCCGAGGACTCGGGGCCGTAGATTTCCACAATGCGTCCGCGCGGGTAGCCGCCGGCGCCGATGGCCCTGTCGAGCCGCATCGAGCCGGAGGGGATGACGGGAATGGCGTGCTTCGCGGTTTCGCCCATCCGCATGACGGCGCCCGCGCCGAACTGCTTCTGGATCTGCTCCAGCGCGGCGTCCAGCGAGGGAGCCATTCTCGCATCCTGTTTTCCGTGCGGTTTCGCCATGGCGTTCCGTTTCATTCCTGCGGGGGCGCGTCCGCCTTCGGCGGCTTCGGCAGTTCCTTCCACGCGGCCGTCGTCATCACGCCGCGCGCCGTGTCCTGCATGAGCGACAGGGGGCCCTTCACGCTGTCCTTCACCCCCGCCTCAACCTCGGAAAAGCGCGTCAACACCCCCATGTACAGCATTTTCCGGACGTTGATCTGGTTCGTCATTCCCTCGACGTCGCGCCGCTTGAACGCCTCCCGCTCCTCCACCAGCTCGCGGAGCCCCTCCCGGACGTCCCGCAGCTCCGCGACCAGATCCGCCAGCATCGCCTTCTCTTCCGCCACGAGGCGCGTCCCGACGCCCTTGTCCGCGAAGAGCGGCCCCAGCAGCACCTTCGCCGACTGCACGCGCTCCATCAGCTCCGCCGTTTTCCCCCGGAGCTCCCCCTTCAGGTTTTCCTCCGTCCACTTCAGCCCCGCCCCCACGCGCGTCGCGACGCCCATGTCGGAGCCGATGGAGTCCGCCTCCACTCCCCGGAAGCCCTGCACCTCCCCCCCGATGATCGCCCCGGACGTCACCGTCACCCGCCCCAGCGCCTTCACGCTGGAGTTCATGATTTCGTTCGCCACTTCCACATTCCCCGTCGCCTCCACCGTCACGTCGTCGAGGTAGCGCGCGGTGAGGTCGCGGCAGGAGATGAGGGCGGCGCTCTTCCCCTTCACGCCGCCGGTGACCTTGACGTCCCCCTCCGAAATGATGCGCGCCGCCCCCATGTCCCCCAGCAGCTCGACGCCGCGCTTCGCGTTGATGGAGAAGCCGTCGAGGAGGCTCCCCCGCACCGTCACCTTCCCGATGAAGTCGACGTTGCCGATGGAGTAGTCTATGTCGCGGGAAATTTCCAGCAGGGGGGAGACGCTGAGGACATTCTCCTCGAAGACGAGCCGCCCCTCGATTTCGCTGGAGAATTCGCGGCCGTTCGAGGAGACGACAATGCCGGTCCCGGGCTGCACTTTCACCGCCTCGCCCGGAACGGCGGGGATGACGGCGCCGAAAATGTCCATCCCCTCGCGGCCGGGGCCGGGGGGAAGGATGGAGGCGACGCGCTGGCCGGCGAAGCAGTTTTCGATGAGGTTGAGCTGTTTGAAGTCGATCGCGCCGTCGGCGTTCTCGTCGTAGCGGGGCTCCATGCTGGTGGGCTGGACATGGAACTCGATGCTGCCGTTCTCGCCCTTCCGCATGGGGGAGCCGCTGGCGATTTCGAGAAAGCCCTGGGTGGGGGAGGAGGCGTTCCGGAGGTTCGCGAGGAGATCGATGCCGCTCTGGACAAGGCCGTGGGTGACGCCGGCCGCCGCCGCCGCCGCCGCGATCGCCTGCGGGGTGACGGCGGAGAAATTGACGCCGGGGGTGATTTTCATGTAGGCGTGCATGCCGTCGGGCGAGGCGACAAGGTGGATTTCCCTGTCCGAATTGCTTTCCCGCACCAAGGTGCGCATGGCGACGGGCGCGCCGCCCGGGCCGGCGAGGGTGATGTCATTGGCGGTTTCCGGCGCGTCGGCGCTCATGGGGGCTCCCGGCTATTCCGCCTCGCTCCAGCGTTTCAGCCGGTCGCGGAGCGAGCGTTCGCTGATGCCGAGGGCGTCGGCCGTGCGCGCGCGCGCGCCGCCGTAAAAGTCCAGGGTCGCCTTCACGAAGTCCCGTTCGACATCGTCCAGCGGGCGCGGCCGGAAGGGAGCGCCCGCCGCGTCGCCGTTTCCCGCGTTCCCGCTTCCGTCGCCGCCGCCCGCTCCCGGGCTCCGGAACGCGGACTTCGGGAGCGCGTTCTCCACCTGCTGGCTGCCGATCGTCTCCGTCCGGCCGAGGACGCAGAGGCGCTCCATGATGTTCGCCAGTTCGCGCACGTTCCCCGGCCAGTCGTAGCGGGCGAGGAGCTCCAGCGCGTCGTCGGCGATGTCCTTCACCCGCACGCCCTCCTCCATCCTGTAGCGCTGGAGGAAATGCTTCGCGAGGGCGGGGATGTCCGTCTTCCGCTCCCGGAGGGGGGGCAGCTCGACGGAGATGACGTTCAGGCGGTAGTAGAGATCCTGCCGGAACGACCCTTCCCCGATGCTCTGCTCCAGATCGCGGTTCGAGCTGGCGAGAATCCGCACATCGACGGAAATCGTCTCCGACGACCCCACCCGCTCGAATTCCTTCTCCTGCAGCACGCGGAGGAGCTTCCCCTGGAGGCCGAGATCCATTTCCGAGACCTCGTCGAGGAAGAGCGTCCCCCCGTCCGCCATTTCGAAGCGGCCGATGCGGCGCTTGTCAGCGCCCGTGAACGCGCCCCGCTCATGGCCGAAGAGTTCGCTTTCGAGGACGCCCGCGGAGAGGGCGGCGCAGTTCACCTTGATCATGGGCTTCGCCCTGCGCGGGCTTTGCGCGTGGATGGAGCGGGCGACCAGCTCCTTCCCCGTGCCGGACTCGCCCCGGATGAAGACGGTCGCGGACGACGGCGCCGCCTGCCGGATTTCCTCGAAGACCGCCTTCATCGCGGCGCTTTTCCCGACGAAGTCGGCGATTTTGAATTTCTTCGCCAGCTCGTTCTTCAGGTATTCGTTCTCCGCGAGGAGCCGCCGGTGCTGGAGGGCGCGGTTGACGACGAGGTCGATTTCCTCCGCCTTGAAGGGTTTCATGACGTAGTCGAACGCGCCCCGCTTCATCGCCTCGACGGCGGTCTCGACGGTGGCGAAGGCGGTCATCATGACGACGGGGAGCTGCGGGTCGAGGCGCCTGGCTTCGAGGAGCAGGGTCATGCCGTCCATTTCCGGCATGCGCATGTCGGTGAGGAGGAGGCTGGCGCTGCCGTCGGAGATGGCGTCGAGCGCGTCGGCCGCGCGGCCGAATCCGTGGAGATTGATGTCGGGCCGGTTCAGCGCCTCCATGAGGCTGTCCCGCATGAATTCGTCGTCGTCGACGATGACGACCTTGTCTTTCGCCATTTTTCCAATCCTCGCAGGCGCCCGGAGCGGCGGTTGCCTTTCGCGTCATGATAACAGGGTCGCGCAGAAATTACAATTTCCTGGTGAAGGAATAACTGTGCATCGCATACCCCATCCTGTCCGTGTAAAAGCGGTGCGCGTCCTTCCGCCAGGTTCCGGAGGACAGCGCGATCTCGCGGAAGCCGTTTTCCCGCGCCCAGTCCTCGACGCGGCCGAGCAGTTTCCGGCCGTGGCCGCGCGAACGCGCCCGCTCGTCCGTGACGAGATCGCACACCCACAGGCAGCGGTCGTAGTACAGCGTGTACATCGGCTGCGCCCCGCAGAGGGCGAGGATGACGCCGTCCTCCTCCAGGGCGAAGAGGAGGTATCCCTCCTTCGCGACGCCCTCGCGGACTCTGGCGATGAAGTCGTCCGCGTCGGGAATGTGCGGCCGGAGCTGCGCCATCACGGGGAATGCGCGGCGGAGATCGGCGTCTCCGGTGATTTGGAATATGCCTGTCATGCGAGAACGCTCCTTAGAGCCTGTTGCTCAATTCGCTTTGGGTCGATTTTTCGTCCGTTTTGTGCTGGGCGAGTCCGGTTTTCGAAGGCAATGGGACAGCATTGTCGAGAA
>QMCE01769513.1_pt1 | contig 18375 bp, 18 predicted proteins | sample 1821851 | NCBI WGS metagenome assembly QMCE01 (sample SAMN09453174, study PRJNA476694) | Termite gut metagenome, whole genome shotgun sequencing project. | isolation source: worker | host: Odontotermes sp. | place: South Africa:Pretoria | collected 2016-01-28
GTACCGGCTCGCTCTGCGTGGGCAAGTTCGGCGCTCTGGGCGATCATACGGTCGTACAGGTCGCCCCAATTCAGGCGCTCGTTGATGCGGATGGTCGTGTCGCGGACGGCGAAGTTCTCATCGGCGATTGGGTTTGCCATCAACTCATTCAATCGGATGCGCGAAGTGGCGATGCGTTCTTTCTGGGTTATGTACAACGACGAGTCGGCATTGAAGTCGACCCGAGCCTGCAACACCCCGAGGCGAGAACCGCCACCGAGCAGGTAACGAGCCTCGACGATACGCAGCCGCTCGCGAGAGAGCTCCACGGCATACTGGTAGTTACGCAGGCGGATGGACTGCTGGATGAAGTTGTAGTACTCGGCCGTGAGCGACGACACGAAGTCCTCGATCGTAATGCGCGCCTGCAACTCCCCCATCTGCTCCAGCTCGCGGAGGCGTTTCCAGTTGGTGAGCACGCTGAACCCCTCGGACAGAGTCCACGAGGCGTCCAGTCCGGCGGAAGCGGTTTGGGTGAGGGCGCCGTGCTCCTTGGAGACTTCGCCGTCGCGGGGAGTGGTGTGCGAGGAGTTCCACGCGGCGTTGTAACCACCGCTCAGCCCGACCTCGGGAAGGAAACCGGCCCGGCCCCAGGTGGCGTTATTCTCAGCGATCTGCTGCTCGCCGCGAGCGATGCGGACGGAGTAGTTACGCTCCAGGCCCCATTCGAGGCACTCGCCCAGAGAGTAGGCCCGCTCCTGAGCCGAAAGCCAAAGCGGCGCCGCAGCGAACAAAAGTATCAGTAACTTTTTCATTCCTTGTTACGATTTGTGGAGATGTAAGAGTACATTGCCGGAACGATGTACAGGGTCATAATGGTGGAGATGAGCATCCCGCCAGTCACCGCAACCCCCATCGCGATACGGCTGTTGGCCCCCTCGCCCGAAGCGAATGCCAACGGCAACAGGCCCAGAATCGTCGCGAAGCTCGTCATCAGGATCGGCCGCATACGTTGCAGGGAGGCGTCGAGGATGGCCTCGTCTTTTGGTTCGCCCGAAGCCTGTTTCTGGTTGGCGAACTCGACGATCAGGATACCGTTCTTGGCCACAAGACCGATCAGCATAATGATACCGATCTCGGAGAAAATATTCATCGTTCCGCCCGTGAAGAACATAAATATCAACGCCCCGGCAACGGCCAACGGAACGGTGAGCATAATCACCAACGGATCCTTGAAGCTCTCGAACTGAGCCGCAAGAACAAGGTAGATCAAAACGATGGCGAGGATGAAGGCGAACATCAGGCTGGAGGCGCTCTCGCGAAACTCCTTCGACTCGCCGGACAGGGCGGTACGGAACGTCTCGTCCAACACCTCGGAAGCGATGCGATCCATCTCGTCCAACCCCTGACCGATGGTGTAACCGCGGGCCAGACCGGCGGAAACAGTTGCAGCGACGAAGCGGTTGTAACGGTAAAGCTGAGGAGGAGCGATACTCTCGTCGATCGACACGAGGTTGTCCATCTGGATCATCCCCCCGGCACTGTTACGAATATACATCGAGCTCAGGTCGGTCGGCTTGTTACGCTGCTGGCGGTTGATCTCCCCGAGGATCTCGTACTGCTTACCATTCATATAGAAGTAACCCATACGCTGGCCGGAGAGGCCGTACTGGAGAGTCTGGGCAATGTTCTGAGTACTCACGCCGAGGATATTGGCCTTGTCGCGGTTGATCGAGATGCGCGCCTCGGGCTTGGTGAACTTAAGGTTGGCGTCCGACATCTGGAACACGGGACTCTCGGAGACCTTTTGCAAAAACTCGGGCAACACCTCGCGCAGGCGCTCAATGTCGGTCGCCTGCAAAACGTACTGAACAGGCATACCGCCCCGACCACCGCCGAAAGTCGACTGCTGGCGGACGAACGAACGAGCTGCGGTCTTGGATCGAACCGCAGCCGTGAGCGCCTCGGCAACCTCCATCTGAGATCGCTTACGCTCCCCGAGCTCGACCAACTGGATCTGCACGTTACCACCACCGCCACCAACGCGAGCGGTAATGAACTCGGCATCGTTACCCACGACCTCGTCGGCCAACAGGTTGATATCCTCGGTGTAGTCGCGCATATATTCATAGGTGATCCCCTCGGGCCCGGAGGTCGAAATGCTAACCGACGAACGGTCCTCCAAAGGAGCCAACTCGGCGGGAACAACGCTCCACAAAACAACGATCAAAACGACCATCGCACCGACGATAGGAAGAGCCAACCAACGACGATTAAGGAACCCGGCCAACGAGCGGCGGTAAAAGGCGTTCAACCAATCGAAGAAGGGCTCGGTCTTACGGTAGAACCAATTCTGGCGCTCGCGGTGTTTGAGGATCAGCGTGGAGAGCATCGGAGTGAGGGTCAGAGCAGCGAAAGCCGAGATGGCGACAGCCCCGGAGATAACCACGGCGAACTCGCGGAACAGCCTACCGGTCATACCGCTCATAAACACGATCGGAAGGAACACCGCCACCAGGGTGATGGTCGTGGAGACGATGGCGAAGAAAATCTCCTTCGCCCCCTCGATACCGGCCTCGAAAGGCCGCATACCCTTCTCGATACGGATATAGATATTCTCCGTCATAACGATCGCGTCGTCCACCACAAGTCCGATAGCCAGCACAACGGCGAGCATAGTGAGGGTGTTGATGGAGAACCCGGCCGCGTACATTATAAAGAACGTACCGATCAACGAAACGGGAATAACCACGACGGGAATCAACGTCACCCGCCAGTCGCGAAGGAACAGGAAGATGATGATGATCACCAACGCGAACGCCTCCCAGACGGTCTTCATAACCTCGGAGATGGACGAGCGGATAAAGCGTGTATTGTCGAACCCGTAGGAGGTCTTCACATCCTCGGGAAGGTCTTTCTGCATCATCTCCATACGCTGGTAGACCGCGTCGGCGATCTCGATGTGATTCGCGCCGGGCTGCGGAACGACGATAACCCCAACCATCGGGATGCCGTTCATCTTCATATACGACCGCATATCGCGAGGCGAAAGCTCGGCCCGCCCAACGTCGGATAGGCGAACCACCCGCTGGCCATCGGTACGGATGATGAGGTTATTGAACTCCTCGGCGGTGTGCATCAGTCCGAGGGTACGGATCGAAAGCTCGATGGTCGCCCCCTCGATAGAGCCGGAGGGAAGTTCGACGTTCTCGCGGTCGACGGCGCTCTTGACGTCCATCGTAGTCACCCCGTGGGCGGCCATCTTGACCGGATCCAACCACAGGCGCATTGCGTAACGCTTCTCGCCCCAGATCTCGACCCCGGAGACGTTATTGATAGTCTGCAACTGCTCTTTGATGGTGAGGTCGGCAATCTCGGATATCTCCAACAACGAGCGCTGGTCGCTCTGCACCGCCACCATCAGGATAGGGTTGGCGTCGGCATCGGCCTTGGTCACGGTCGGAGGGTCGCAGTCGCGAGGAAGGTAACGCTGGGCGCGGGAAACTTTGTCGCGCACGTCGTTGGCAGCAGTCTCCAGCGGAACGGACAGCTCGAACTCGACCGTGATACGGCTGTTACCCTGGGAGCTGACGCTGGTCAGGGAGCGGATACCGGGAATACCGTTGATGTTTTGTTCGAGCGGCTCGGTGATCTGGTTCTCGATCACGTCGGCGTTCGCCCCGGGGTAGGAGGTCTGAACGGTGATGATTGGGTTGTCAACCGACGGGTACTCGCGAACACCCAACGAGTTGAACCCGATGAACCCGAACAACAGGATCACCAGCGAGAACACCGTCGCAAGAACGGGACGTCGTATACTTAACTCGGATATATTCATTGCAGGTTCAGTCTAATCGGTAAAGCTTCGCGAAGCTGGAGGGTGCCGGTAGTAATCAATGTGTCGCCAGGCATAAGGCCGGTAAGCACCTCAACCTGGGAGTCGGTACGCTGGCCGGCCTCGATGGTGACGGAACGGGCGGTACCGCCGCGAGCGAGGTAGACCTTGTCAATACCCATCTCCTTGATCACAGCCTCGGCCGGAACGACGATGGCGTTCTCCTGCTCGTAAAGGGTAATGCTCACAGCAGCGTAACGACCGGGCATCAACTGGCCGCGGTAATTGGGGTAGAGAGCCTTGACGTCGAGCTGGCGAGTGGCGAGGTCGACCTCGGAGGAGACGGCGTAGACCTGAGCGTCGAAAGCGTCGAGGTAACCATCCACGGTGAAGCGAACCTTGGTACCCTGACGAACGGCATCGACGTATTTCTCGGAGACGGAGAAGTTCAATTTCAAAGGAACGATCTTGGTGAGGCGAGCGACGGTCGTCGTGGGAGAAGCCCAAGCCCCCTCGGAGACGAAGCGAAAACCGATCACCCCGTCGAACGGAGCGCGAAGTTCGGTCTGGGCGATGTTGGCCTTGACGAGCTCGATGTCAGCCTGAAGCATAGCCAACTCGGTCTGCGCCTGCTCGTAAGCCTCGCGGGAGACGGCGTCGCGCTGCAAAAGCTCCTGCTGGCGGTAGAGCCGGTCCTCGGACAACTGAACCTGAGCCTGGAGCTTTTTGAGCTGAGCCTGCAAAGGCTCGTCGTTGATCTTGGCCAGGAGCTCGCCCTTACGGACGCCTGTGTCCTCGCGGAAGTAGATGTGGGTGATCTTGCCCGAAGTCTCAAAAGCGAGGTTCACCTCCTCGTCCGCAGTAACGGTCGCGGTGATGTTGTCGACCGAAAAGCTCAACGGCTGCTGGCCAATGACCATACCCTGAACGCTCAAAGGCCCGCCGCCGACACGACCGCGACCGCCCACAGCCCCGGGATCCTCTTCGTCGGGTTTACTCCACAGCCGGTAGCAAACCAGCCCGATTACTATAAGTGCGATCACCCCAAGGGCAATCCAACGATTGGTCGATTTTTTCATCGGAATACGTGTAAAAAAGATTTTGTCGATAATCCCCAAAGGTAGGGAAAAATCGACAAAATCACAAAAACCGAACGGCGAAACGCCAAAAAAGAGCCGTTAAAACTCCTTCGAACTCTTACCCAATGTGAACGCGAAGCCCATATAGAGGTTCATAGATTTGGTACGACGAGGCACCCGGATGGAGTGGTGCTTATCCTTGTCGATCTCGAACGAAGCGTAACTCAACGGAATGTAGTCCGCCCCAAGGAAGATGTTAACGCCACGGGGGTGGAAGTTAAGGGCGAGGCCCAAAGCGCCGAGCTTGTTATGCAGAAGGGTCTGGCTTACGGCGGCGGAGAACCAACGGGCAGGACGGACGGTACCGATGACGGTGAGCTCGGTCTGGACGCCGCGGCCGGAGAAGCGGGTGTGAGAAAGAAGTCCGGCGCCGAGAAGGTTGTCGAGGAAGTTATATTCGCCGCCGAGGTTGACGGTCGCGCCCAAGCCGGTGGTGTAACCCTTAGAGGAGGTACGGCGAAGTTCGATGTCGTCGGGGTCGGTCACGTCCCAATCCTCCTCGCCGGTGTTGTAACCGCGATACTCGATGCGGAAGTCGTCGGTCTGGCCGGTGAACGAGTGCTCGGCGCCCCAACGAAGGAACCCGAGGTCGTTAACCGCAGCCGAAACACGAAGGCGGTCGTCGAGAAGAGTCATCTCGGCACCAAGGTCGATAGCGGCACCCCAAGCGGTCGGCCCACCGCCGCCGTCAACGTCATCGAGAAGGTCTTCGAGCGAGACGGAGCGACCGGAGCCGAAGCGGGAGTAATCTTTACCGATCAGTGAGGTGTTGATGTGTCCGCGACCGTGGATCGAGACCACGTCGTCGGAGAGGTCGATCTTGGCGTCCTGAAGGTCGCCGCGAAAACTCGCTGCCCCGAGAAGAACTTTCACCCTACCGCCGACAACGAGGTTGTTCCACTCCAAAGGCATTGCGAAACCGTAAGCAGCCTCAAGGTAGGCGCTCATACCGAAGGCGAGGTCGCCGATGTCGTAAGAACCGTTACCGAGGCTCTTCATCACGCGAAACAGATCCTTGGGAATACTGACGTCCTCCATAACCCGAAGGCCGAGCGACCCGGAGTGGAAAACCTGGCGTTCGTTGATCCTGGAATATTTACCGAACGCGGCGAGCGAGTAACGAAAATCGGAAGAGGTGTAAGGCTTGGAGGGAATACGGCTGAGAAACTGCGACGCGGAGACGGAGGGGTGGAAGCCGGTGACGGCGCCGTCCGAAGTGTGGAAAATGAAGTTCTCCAAGGAGAGGAAGTTACTCTCGGAACCGAAGCTCATATTGGTGAGAGGAACAACACTCAGAAAGCCATCCCGGGGAGTGAGGGCCGCGTTCATCTCGAAGCGCGGAACCGAGTAGTCCATAAAGTAGGCCGTCTTCAACTGGGCCGAAGCGCCGAGAGAGACGGACGCGAAAAGCAGAGAGAGAATTATCTTTTTCATAGTATTACTCCTTCAGGCAATGAGACCCACGCACGACCGGAAAAGAAGTCCGCGGGACGAAAACGATTACGCTCGCCGGCAACGGAAGCCGTACCGGTCAACGGAATGCGGATGTGGATGGACTCGACGGAGGAGAGAACGTCCATATCGCCGTCGGCAAACTCGATGGAGATCCTCATCCTGGAGGCCGTGGGTGCAGTCGATGACGGAGAAGCCCCGCCCAACTCACCGATGAAGGTAGCGGCAACGCCCTCAACGGGGCGGCCCTCCCAGTCGAGAAACTCGACAGTGGGAGCGGCAACGGCGAGCCCCAGAGAGGTATTGATCTCGACGAACAGGTCGAAGTCGGCGATGTTCACGCCCCAATCGGCAATCTCGTGCAACACCTCGATAGCACCGCGGTCGTTGAAGTCCAACGAAAGAGCCATATCGGGACCGAACGAGAGAGGGAACTTCAGGTCGTAACCAACCTCGATGGGGTAACTACGCGAGGGGTCGATGGCGGAGGAACTACCGCTCGGAACAGTCGCCCCGACGGACAACTCGATACGGTCGGGAATCTCGTCCATTATGTTGGCCAACTCGGGAACGGTTACGGCAGTGTAGATCTTGTCCACGGGAACAGTCCCCTCGGGAGCTATGAGGCAAAGGTCGGTGGTACCGCTGGCGGCGATATGGAGTCCGTCGACGCGGAACTGGGCGGAAGCCTCGCCGGCGCGGTTAATAACGGTCACGTATATAGTACCGTTCAGGGCAACAGGAGTAGAGTTGGAGATGGATAAAATAAGAGTCGGAGGAACAACGTCCAGATTCATCGACGAGTTCTCAAGAGCCTTAGTCAGGTCGGAAAAGACAGCCGTGTTGAGCTGCCAACCCAAGATGTTGTTCGAAGCGGCCCACGAAGAGCTCACGATGTTTTCGAGCAAGTGGCCGTCGACGTGGAAGGTGTGCTGAGCAGAAGAGACAACCTGGTAGAACCCCTCGTGGTCGGTGGAGAGCTCCTTGACGTTTTTGAAGATCTCGCCCAGAGAACGGTGCTCGATCACCCCGATGGGCAACTCGATACCATCCGGAGCGATGCCGATACCGGTGTCGATCTCACCCTTTTCGAAGCGCCAGTCACGGTCGACGCACGCCGTCAATGTCAGCAACAGAGCCGAGCAAAGAAAAACGATTTTTCTCATAACGGGCACAAAGATAGAAACTTTTATCTATCTTTGCAACCGCGTGTGGGAAGTTGCGGCCCTTGCAACCGTGCTTTGAGAGCGCTGAACACTAAGTAATAACAACTAAAAACACAACACAATGCAAACAATCAAACTGAGCGCCCAAAAGAGGGCCGAGTTCGGAAAAAAGCCGACAAAGGCGGTAAGAAAACAAGACAGGATCCCGGCAGTGATCTACGGCCAGGGAGAACCGGTGAGCTTCTCACTCGATGTTAAAGAGGTAAAGCCGCTGATCTACACCCCGCAAAGCTACATCGTGGAGTTCGACATCGAAGGAAAGAAAGAAGTGGGTGTGATGCGCGAAGTGCAGTTCCATCCGGTCAAAGAAGAGATCCTGCATATGGACTTCTACCGAGTGAACGACGCAAAACCAGTAACGATCGACATACCGGTGAGGATCACAGGAAACTCCGAAGGCGTGAAGATGGGGGGAAAGCTCGTACAAAACAAGCGCAAGCTGACAGTGAACGGAATGGTGAAAGACCTGCCGGATGAACTGACAGTAGATATCACAGAACTGGGAATCGGCAAGACAATCTTTGTGGGTGACCTGAGCTACGACAACCTCAAACTGCTCAATCCCGCCTCGACAGCAGTGTGTGCAGTCCGTGTGACCCGCGCAGCAGCAGCGGCAGCAGCAGCGGCAGCAGCCGAATCGAAGTAAGCGATGAGATATGGCCAAGTTTCTGATAGTCGGGTTGGGAAACCCGGGAAGTGAATACGCGGAGACCAGGCACAACGTAGGTTTCAAAGTGTTGGACGCCCTCGCGGGAGAGTCCAACACTGCTTTTACGGGGGGACGGTATGCAGAGAACTGCACGGTGAGAGTGAGAGGAAACGTGGTGGTGATGATCAAACCGCAGACCTATATGAACCTGAGCGGAAAGGCGGTGAGGTACTGGATGCAGGCCGAGAAAGTGCCGCTGGAGAATGTACTGGTGGTGGTGGACGACATCGCGTTACCATTCGGGAAGCTCAGGCTGCGGGCTCGGGGATCGGATGGCGGACACAACGGGCTGCACGACATTATCTGGACACTGTCGGACGACGGATTCCCGAGGATGAGATTCGGAGTGGGAGGAGACTTCGCCAGAGGAGCGCAGGTCGATTATGTACTGGGAAGCTGGACGCCGGAGGAACGTGCCGCACTACCGGAACTGGTCGGGAGGGCGTGTGACGCGGTGAAGTCGTTTGTGACCGTGGGCATCGAGAGGACGATGAATCAGTTTAATACTAAATAAAGGTATGAAAAAGTTGATCGGGGGCGCGGCGATGGTGATGATGATGGCGGCAGGGGCGAATATGGAGGCGGAAGCGCAGGAGGGTTTCGCGATACCGGCAAGCGTCGAGGCGAATCACTCCGTGACGATAAATCTACTGGGGATACACTACGCCTACGAGCATCCGCTGGGACGGACAGGAACCATAATTGGGCGAGCAGGGCTGAACCTCGGAGCAGCATCGGAGCACTGGCGGACGGGAACGATGATCGACTACCACGACAACTACTGGATGATGGCGCCGTCGCTGGAAATCGAACCGAGGTGGTACTACGGGATAGATCGCCGCGAAGGAAAGGGCCGGAACACGGACAAGAATCAGGGAAGCTTCCTGGCGCTAAAGGTACAAAACTATTTCCCGGGATATGTGTCGAGCGACTATGTGGAAATAACGGGAGGGACGATGTTCGTACCGGCGTGGGGCTTGCGAAGAGTGTGGCGAGAGAGGTGGCTGATGGAGTTCACCGCGGGCTACGGAGTAGGGTTCGCACACAAGGATCGCTGGTGGGGAGACGACAGGCTGATACGAGGAGTGGACATAAACTTACGCTTCGGGGTGGCGTTTTAAAGGGGAGGGGCCGAGATATGGGAGCAAGGATCGACAAGTGGCTGTGGGAGGTGAGGGCCTACAAGACGCGCTCGGTAGCGGCAGATGCGGTGAAAGCAAACCGAGTCACGGTCGGAGGAGCGTGGGTCAAGCCCTCGTATGAGGTGAAGGAAGGAGACGAAATCGGAGTGCGAAAGGGCCAAGTGACCTACAAGTTCCGGGCGCTGGGATTCCCAAAAGGGCGACAACCGGCAAGCGAGGTAGCAAAGTATGCGGAGGACATAACCCCGGCCGAAGAGCTGGAGAAACTGGCAGTACCGAGGGAGACCATATTTGTGAGCAGAGACAGAGGAACCGGACGACCGACAAAAAAAGAGCGCCGGGATATCGACGCTCTGATGGACGAACTACCGTAACCCCTCGTCCACGCGACCCTTCAACAAGCGACGAAGAGCACGAAAGAGAGACTGGCCGGTGATGTCGGAGGCATTCTCGAGGTAGCTCCAAAACTCAACCCCGCAGACGAAACCGGTGAAGACCTTGGCAAGGTGGAGGCTGAGGAAGGTGAGAACCACGCTGTCGAGCAACCACGCCAGGACGATACCAGCCATCACGAAGATCAGTTTATAGAGCGTATCCCAAGCGCGGCGCGAAGAGAAGCGCCACTGAAGGTCGGCGCGGCGGGCACGGGTGCGGGAAGCAATGACGCCGGTGACGAAGTCTATACCAACGAAGACAACCGCGCAGATGACAAGTCCCCGAATCGGAGCAAGGAGGGCGACAGCTCCCGCCACCGCCCCCCAACCGTATTTCAACAAATTTTCCATAACGAGGCTACTTCTTGTCGAGCAACACGCCGCCCGCGATCGAGATGTGATGGAGGATGTTTTCGCGCGGGTCGTAGTCGGGATAGAGACCGGAGTCCTCGATGTGCTCCACGGCGCGGCGAATCAGGGCCTCGGCATCGCCGCGAAGACGGCCGAGGGCGCTTTGCATACGTTCGGAGGAGGCGCGGGCAAGGTTCTTACCCGTCGCCTCGACAACCCCGCCCGCGCCGACCTGAACAGCCAGAGAAGGCATCAACAACATCTTAACGTACAAAGCCAACGGAGCAGCGATGTAGTCTTCGAGCAGTGTCGGGTAGGCGCCAGCGCAGAGTTGCGCGTAAAGCTCGGGGCCCAGAACGGGTCGAATGAACTTCTGTTGGGCGGCGAGGATCGTCTCGGGAGGAATGGACTCGGGAGGAACGAAGTCGGGTGCGCGAAACGCCAACGAGGCGACACGTGCAGGTGTAATCAGGATTTCCATAGGGTCAATCGGGGTTGGGGAGGTTGTGTTTTCGAATCTGAGACAGGTAGAGGTTTTGGGCGGGATCGGTAGCGTCGAAGTCGTAACCGTCGGCCTTACGCGCCTCCCACACCTTCATATAATCGGGCTTGGCCTTGGTGGGCGGGCGGTTGATGACCTCCAGAGACGATGCGTCGACGGACAACACCAACTCGATCACGCGGCGAATGGGCTCAAGAAGTTCCTCCTGCTCGACGCCGATTACGGTGTTGAGAGCGATCTCGTACTCGTGAAGGATCCGCTCGGCGCTGAAGCCGCCACCATAGTCCAATCCGGACAGAGCGCGAAACCAACTGTGAGCAACAACTATGTCGCTGGTGGCTTGGTCATGGAGGTTTTTCCAGTCGCCGTCGTTGTCCGCCGTGATGGGGATGAAGCGCGAGTTGTCCTGGCGGTTGCCCTCGCGAACGACGAACATCACCTGACCGGGATTACCGGCGAACTTCTTGTTGGCGGTGTTCATAATCTCCATCGCGGCCGCCTGGTCGTCCACCCCGCCGTCGAGCATCATCACGCCGGAGAGCTGGAACGAGTTTTCGAGGCGCGAGATGTTCCACTTGTCGGTCTTGTAGGCGATCGTGGAGACGTTCATACCGGCGATGTAGGAGGGCACGCCGTAGTGTTGGAACATCGGCTCGTAGTCCTTGTAGTGAATGATGGCGCGCAGACAGCCGTCGTCACCCACCTCGAAGTTGGGATAGAGCGGAACCCGCGTCGCCTCCGAGGGACGGTAGTGTGCCCAGTCGTGATGGAGGATCACGGCGGTGTTGTCACGAGCAATGCGGCAGCGGGAAGCATCCTGATGGTAGAGCGACAGGAAGGAGTGGTCGGCGTCGGTCACCACCTCAAGAAACGCGTTACCGAACAGCGCCTTGTCGAACGCCAGACGGTTGATCACCTGACGAAGAGGGTCGCCCGAACCGTTAGCCCGATCGGAAACGGCCTTTAGCACGAGGTTGTCGGTGTCGTAGGAGCAACCCTTGCCCGAAATGTAGTCGGCCTTGTCGTTGATGATGCGGCGATGGATGGTGCTACGGCGAGACATCAGGGCCAGGGCGTTCGGAAAGAGATTGTCGTCGCCCCAACGCCAAAATCCCCCATCGGAGACGCGGCCCGGAGAAGGAGCAAGCTCGCCCCCGGAGAAGGGCTGCTCCACCGAGGCGGTCACGATACGAGAACGGGTGCGGGAGCGGTTTTTCTTATTATCCATTCGTTGTTTGGTTTTTTAGTGAGTGCATTCGAAGGTCAGTGAGACGGTCGGAAAGTCGTCGGGCGAGGAGCCGGACGAACAAGAGTACTCGGCAAGACGCAGCGGGTAGGAAACCCCGAAGCGCTCCGAAAAACCGATGGTGAGGTTCTCGTCCGAGGCCAGAGTAACGCGGGCCACAAACCCGTGGGGCGAGAGGGCGATCAGTCGATCAGTCGCGGCGAGAGAGAGTGCGTTCGCGGGGAGTTCCATTCTCAGTCGGTGGCGGACGATGCCCCCGTCAAGAAGTTCACAGGAGTATTCGGCGTGGTCTTCGCGAAAGACCCATTCGGCCCCCGGGGCGGAGGGGGTGAACTGTGGTGCCGAGACAAGCTCGACACGGTTCACCCCACCCCGTGGGCGCACCGATATCCTTTCAAGTGAAGGAAGATGCGGCATCCCTGCAGTGCGGATGTTAGAATTTAGCCGCGAAGGTAATCAACTCGGGAAGCAGGTAGTCGCAACCGGCAGCAAAGACTGCCCTCTGGCGGTTCTGCATCTCGTCGGGATTGTACCACATACGGATCTCGGTTCCGGGAAAGTCCGATGTGTTCACGGCCAGCGCAAGGTTGCGGCGGTCGGTGAGGATAGCCCAAGACGAACCAAGGTCGCCGACCTGACCCAGATAGCCGCTCAGACGGATATCAACGACGGGAATACCGCGGAACGACAACGACGGACGGCCCTCCTGACGGGCGATGTAGGCTGCCTCAAGCGCGGCACCGTCCAGTTCCTCCTCGTACTTGGAGTAGACGTCGCTCGTGACGAAGAAAGCCAACTGACCATCACCCTTGAGCTCCTTGAGCTGGGGCGAAGCGTTTGCCCAGAGCTTCTTGAGAATTGCGCTGCCGGTGTCGCCGTCGTTGATCGAGGCAGCTGTGATCTGGGGATTTTCGGCACCCATATCGGTCATCAACTGGGAGAGAATCCCGCTGAAGGTGTCGAACTTGCCGTTCTCGCGGCCGGTCTTCCCGATCCACATCGTTGCACGGATACTTTCGGCCAGCGCCTCACGGAACAGTTGGGTTTCGGCCTGTTCGAGTTCGGTGCCGGTCAGGTCGTCGAGGTTGACGTCGGAGCTGGCGGCGATCTGTTCGTACACCATAGTGAAGTAGTCGGCGGCGGAGTAACCCATCTCGGCCTTCACTTTGGAGAGGTCGATGGTCTTTTGGAACTTTTCGGAAGCCGCGCCGCCCGTCCAGCCCGACGAGAACTTCTGGAGTACGTCGCTCGCTCCGCGCCAGAAGTTGAGAGTTGTCGGGACGGGCATATTGTACATCACACGGATGCCCAACCCCTCGGCGTCGGGGCCGGTGAGCATCGGGCGGAAAAAGATTGTTTCGAGGTCTTTGCCTGAATAGGTCTTCGGTTCTACGATCTGACTCATAATTGTGTTTGGTTTTTGTTGGGTTAGTTGGTTTGGTTTATAAAAAATTCTCGACATCCCTCCTGTAGGCGATTTCGTTTGCCGAACGGCGGCATTCCGTGGGAGGTGGGTCTTCGGTGATTCGGGTTTGTGTCGGGCGGGCTTTGAGTTGTTTGTTCTCGCTCTCCAGGGCGACTATCCGATGGCGAAGTTTATCCAGTTCGGCGTCCTGTTGCCAGCGCAGTACGTCTCCGTCCACGGCGTTAGTCGGCGGGCCGACCGGTTCGCAAATGCAGTCCACCAAGCCCGCTTCCAAAGCTTCGGCGGGTGAGAGCCAGCGCCCCGTGCCATTGTTTTCGGCCATCAGGTCGAGGAACTCCTGCACCTCGCGGCCCGAGTGCTCGGCATAAATCGCTGCCAGACGTTGGTCGGTTCGGGTGAGTAGCTCTTCGCTCTGGCGATGGTCGATGGCGTTGCCCTCGCAGCCCGCCACCGAGTTGTGGATCAGATAGAGGGCATTGGAGGATATCTTGCGCCCACCGGGACTGGCTGCCTGTGCGATGATCGTCGCTGCCGAGGCTACGTAGCCATAACAGTGGGTTGTTATGTTGGCATCGAGCTCGCGCAGGGCGTCATAGATAAGTAGTGCGTCGCGGACGTCGCCGCCGGTGGAGCGGATGTTGACAAGCACCTCGCCCGCACGGATCTTGCCGATCGCCGCAAGGGTCTTTTGGAACTTGTCGAACGTCGCTACCCGTTGGGCGGGCTCGTCGAACTGCCACTCCTCAGGCACACCAATCATCCCTTCGATGTCGATCACCGCGGGGCCGCGGCGTGAGTTTGTGATCTTGATTTTGGATTTCATCATAGCTGGAGTTAGAGTTTTAGAGATTAATGTCTTTGTAGTAGTACATTGCCTTTCGGACGAACTCATACGTCACGGCGAAGTGTTCGGCGGCCTGCCACATTGCGGTCACCTTGCCCACTCCGCGCCCAACCTGCGCCTCGACCCAACGACGGATTGCGAGCACCTGACAACGCGAAAGATCCACCACACCGATCTCACACAGGATGGAGATAAGTTTCGAGTTCGACACTCGGCCATAGTGGCGCGACACCATTCGGGCCAGCTCTTTTTCGTACACGGTTTGGGTCATAGTCATTCAGAATCGGGCTTTTTCACGGATGAGAGCATCCTGCTCGCTCTGCGCCAAGAGTTGGGCGAGGAGCGTGCTGATCTGTTCCGGGGTCATATTTTTCTGTGTTTTAAGGAATGTGTTTTATGAATGTACAGCGGGTCGAGCGCGCTATCGGGTCGTAGTCCGCAACCTCTTCGAGCCGGTACAGACACTCTTCACCATCGAGAGTCAAACGATACAAGCACCTGAAGTCGGGGCCCGTCGGGTTGTCGGACGGAAAGGAGAGCGACTCTATGTCGGTCGGTTCCAGCGACAGCCACGCCTTGATTCGGCGCGATGAGTTCCACAGCTTCACATCGCCATCGCGGTAGGCGTGCAGTCCGGTGCAGTCGTCGCGGTCTTCGAAACACAGGGTGTAGCCGCTTTCGGGCGCGTGGAATGCGATCTTTGGATAGGTCGTTGCTCCGGCCGTAGGCCATCCCCACACCTGGCCCGCCGGAAGAGCTTTCAAACCCTCGAAGCGGACGATCTTCGGCGCGAAGTTCAGATCCTCGGTTCGTTCCAGCGTTTCGGCCGCGAGGTCTCCCGCCTGAACGATTATCGCTCCCGGGGCACCCTGATAGGCTCCTGTGGTTCCGAGCGAGGGTGTGAAGAGTGGGTTTTCCCACGTCGAAGTTCCTGCTCCGGCGGCCATATTCTCGACACTCGCGCTCCAGCGACCCATCTGGCCTCCGTTCGTACGGTTCAGGCGCGCCACCGCCCCATCGCCTCCCGCGTAGCACCACACCATCTCGCGAGAGAGATCGCTTCCGAGTTCTTCCACCTCGATCGGCCGGCCCAGATCCACGCGATCCGTCCAGTCGACCACACGCTCCGAGCGATAGAACGCCGGAGCAGGCTCCATCCTCACTTGCCGCGAGCGGTTGTCCGTCTGGAAATACAGATTGAACATCTGCCTCAACGCATCTATCAACTCCATCTGGGTGCAGTCGTGGGCACACACATCGGCGAAAGTCAGCACCGCGCCTTCGGTCGGTTGAGCATAGAACACGGGCCTGATCCAAGTTTTTTCGCTCACCGTGAGCCCCATTCCCGGTTCGGCGCCTCCGAAGTAGATAGAGTTGAAGAACTTGGGTGCGCCAAGCGACACATTCTCCGGCGCCGTGCGGACGGTCAGCTCCACATCCATCGTTCCGGTCTCGCCCACAAATCCGTCATACAGCGCCCAATCTCCCGTGAACCGCTTCCACGCGCCTGTCGAAGAGGTTCGGTGCCACAGTTCCGGATCCGACACCGACAACGCATAGCCTATCTCCATCGGCGCGAACGGCCTCAGAATCGTAGGGCCGGTCATCGCGTGTGTTCCGTCGGGATCTGTTCGATTGTAGCGCAGTTGATACTGATGCCCGGCGACGTGAGCAAATACCGCCAGCGTGTAGCTTCGCGACGGTCGGAAAGTTTCTCGCCGGTCCGGATAGGGGTTTGCCAGCGTAAACTTCCTTGGTGTCTGCTCTCCCAGATAGACCTCGTTGAATCCCGTCAGTTCCGTGCGGCTCTTCATTCGGTAGTCGGTCGTGTAGCGCAGATGGTACTGGAAACCCAGTGTGGTCGGCGTCGTAGGAATGAACGCTATCCGCTCGTCGTCCATCTGGAAATGGCCTCCATTAGAATAGGTATCCTCGCCTACCTCCCCGTCGACCAGATTACCCACCGTGTAGGCCACCTGATAGGGATCGGCATAGACCCTCCCCTGGGAGTTCGCAACGGCGGAACCGGCACTCCGGCGACGTGCCAGAAAGTCCATATTCGCCCGCGCGACGGCCACGTCTTTCGTGGGGTACGCACCGCTCATCCACAGCGAGTCGAACTCCGGCCCGTCGACGCAGCCGAACTTGATCTTGCCGTCGACCGTGAGGCGGCAGCAGCCGCACATGCCGGTGCCGTCGACCATGATCGGGTTCATCGAGACCCAGACCGGCAGGTTCAGGCTGCCGGCGGTCAGCGCGCAGAACTTCATCATAATCGTCGGACCGATCGCCCAGCAGTGATCGACCTTTTCGCCGAACTCGCCGCGCGCGACGACCTCTTTCATGGCGTCGGTGACGAGGCCCTTCATGCCCAACGAGCCGTCGTCCGTCGTGATGATCAGCTCGTCGGAGTAAGCCGCGCACTCGTCCTTCATGATGACGAGGTCGCCGGTTCTGCCGCCGAGGATCGTGATGACCTTGTTGCCCGCCTGCTTCAGCGCGCGCAGAATGGGGAAGAGCGCAGCGATACCGACGCCGCCGCCCACCATCATGACGGTACCCAAATTCTCGATCTCGCTCGGCGTCCCGAGGGGACCCGAGATGTCGAGGATGGCGTCGCCCGGCTTCATCGCCGCCATCGCCGCCGTCGTCTTGCCGACGACCTGGAAGATGATGCGGATGGCGCCGCGAGACGCGTCGAAATCCGCGATGGTGAGCGGGATACGCTCGCCATGCTCGTCGGGACGAAGCACCACGAACTGCCCGGGCTTCGCCCGCGCCGCGATGCGCGGGGCCTCCACCCAGAAGTCGTACTCTTTCGGAGCGATGCGCTCCTTGGACAAAATACTGAACATCGAAGAAATCCCTACCTCCCTGTTTATTTTGCGCCGCCGCGATGCCCGCATCGGAACGGTTTTCACGACATTCGTTTCCATTATATAGAACGACGCCTATTCTACATGAAATGGATATAAAGAACACCCCCGAAAAGCAACCAACCTTAAGAGAAAAAAATTGGTTTTGGGGCTTTGAGCAGGCAAAACCATCTTCAAGCTCACAAGAATCATTCGTGCACATATCTTCTTTTTTCGGGGAAAAGAAGAAGAAACTGCATTGACTTCAATGACAACGGACTATACAATTCAATAGCTGTTTCTGAAAAGTCACATTTCAGTAATAGCAAGGCTTTACGGAGGTGAATGTCGTCTGGTGGCGGCCACGGACTTCAAATCCGTTGTGGGGCGCGCAAGTGTCCCGGGTGGGTTCGATTCCCACACACCTCCGCCAATATTCGAAAGCCAGTAACAATCAACCACGCCGAAACTGGGCGTGGTTTTTTTGTGCCCGCGTTCGTATATCATTTCGCGCGATGTATCCTGTGATAAAATGTCTCGAAGGAGTTGATTCAAATGACCACACAGACTAAAAATGCGGTAAGTACCCTTCGATCCCGCATCGATACTCTCTCCAACAATGAGGCGTTGCGTGTGATCGAGTTCATCGACACACTGACCGCTCATAAACCGAATGATGACACAATCCAGGCGATGGAAGAGGCTCTTCAAATTTCGAGGGATCCCAACGCAAAAAGGTATTCCAGTTTCTCACAGCTCGTAGAGGAAGTCCGTGAAGAGATGCTAAATGAAATATGAGATCATCTCAACCAAGAGATTCAGGAAAGACCTGAAAAAAGCGATTCGAAGAAATTTGAATATTCCGCTCTTGGACACGGTCGTTGAACATCTGGCAAATGGTCACACCTTGGAGACAAAGCACCGAGACCATGAACTCGAGGGAGATTGGCTCGGCTTTAGGGAATGTCATATCACACCAGATTGGTTGCTCATCTATCGCATTGAGGTAAATATCCTTATTTTAACGCTCTCCCGCACCGGGACACACGCCGATCTGTTCAAAAAATAATCCGCGGCCACACACCGCCGCCAATTTATAGTCGAAAAAAATCCCCTGCCGGCAAAAAACGGGCAGGGGATTTTTATTATGTATTGCAAAAAATGTCACGCACTGCTACACAGGAATCTTGTCCTGTTCAAACGTCTCTTCCTTCGCGCGGATGATCCGGACGAGC
>QMCE01000625.1_pt1 | contig 18374 bp, 13 predicted proteins | sample 1821851 | NCBI WGS metagenome assembly QMCE01 (sample SAMN09453174, study PRJNA476694) | Termite gut metagenome, whole genome shotgun sequencing project. | isolation source: worker | host: Odontotermes sp. | place: South Africa:Pretoria | collected 2016-01-28
ACTCGACGCTGGACCGGGCTGGCCGTCGCCCGGCGTCGGCTGGTCAGACATCTTCTTGCGCGATTCTCGCCAGCACGGCCACGTGGTCGCGCAGGGCGTCCGCCTCGGCGACGGCGAGACCGGGAATCTCGTGCTCGCCCGCGGCGGTGGCGACCGTGAGCGACGCAAGCCCGTTCGCCCGCATCATGGGCCCTTGTTTGGTTTCGACGTTCTGAACCCGGATGAGCGGGATGATCAGGCGCTTCCGCCAAAAGATGCCCTTGTGGATGTCGATCTCCTCGTCGAACACCTGGAACGCCCACTGGATCCAGCGGATCTTGGGGAGGACCACGACGAAGAGGACGAACAAGACGACAAACAGGGCGATCAGGCCGATGGTGACGACTCTCAGAATCGGCCCGGCCGGATCTGGCCGCAGGACGAACGCTGCGATCGCCAGCGGCGTCACACAGACGATCCCCCAGACGAGGACGTTGACGAACGCGCTGAGCCGCCAGACGCGGGTGATGCGTTTGTCGAGCTTGCGTTCCGGCAGAGCACGCATGGCGTCCCTTCTTGTCCGCGAGAAAGGGGTCATCTGGTCGATGGGGTCGAAACCTCGTGCCTCAGCTTACGTTGTCTGCCCCCATCGCCTGCGCTGGGAGACGCCAGGGATCAGCCGCCCACAGTCGTGGTGACGGTGCGTCGGCTGGTCGTGTCAGCCGACGGCAACGGTGCCGTCGTGTCAGCCAAGGCGACGAGCTGGCCGCTTGTCAGCCCCTCCTTCACCTCGGCGTAGCCGCCGCCGACCGCCCCGAGCGCCACGGTCACCGTCGTGCCCTCCGTCGCCGCTGTCCCGTCCAGCACGGTGACGGTGCCTGTGTGAGATCCGGTCGGCGTGACGGCGGAGACCGGCACGCGGACGACGCCCCTCGCCGTCGCCACGTCGAGGCGGACGGTCGCGCGTGAGCCGTCGGCCAGCAGGCCCTCCGGGTCGCTGGCTTCGAGCGTCGTCGTGTAGGTGGGGGACGTCCCGGCGGTGCCGCTGGTCTCCAGCGTGCTGATCTGGGTGATCGTGCCTTCGACGCTTGACAGCGAGCCAGCCGGGACGAGCGTGGCCGTCTGTCCGACGGCGACGAGCTGGCGGGTCGCCAGCGGCAACTCGATCGTGACCGACGCCTTGCCGGAACCGACGACGGTGACGCTGCCCGCCGCGGACGAGCCGCCCGCGGCGAGCGTCACCGCCCCGACGGTGCCATCGACGGGCGAGGTCAACGTCGCCGCGTCGAGGTCGTCGGTGGCTTGGTCGACGCTCTGCTGCGCCTGCAACACGCTGGCTTTCGCTTGGTCGACGGCCGACGCCGACGCCGATGCCGTTGTGCTGGCCCTGCTGGCCGTCGTCGCCGCTTGGGCCGTCGCGGCTTTCGCGGACGCGGCCGAGGCGCCGGACGCACTGGCTTTGGCCGCCGACGCCTGCGCGGTGATGACGGTGGCGTAGAGGGACGAGAGTTTCACCGTCGCCATCGCCAACTCGGCGCGAGCTTCGCCGCAGGACGTGATGTCTTGGACCGTCACGTCGTCGGCGGTCACCGCGAGCGCCGAGGCGGTCGGGGACGGGGTGGACGTCGGCGTTGGCGACGCAGACGCAGACGGCGACTCAGATGATGACGGCGTGGCCGTCGGGGATGGCGTCGGCGTGTCTGCTTTGTCGGTGTCATCTGTTTCTGCGGCGGCCGGGTCTGACGCGGCCGCGGTCGGGCTGGCTGTCGCCGTAGCACTGGGCGTCCGTTGGGGCATCGCGGTGGCCGTGGGTGTCGCAGAGGGTGAGGGTGTGGGTGTAGCCGAGACCGTAGGCGTCGCGGAGGGTGACGGGCTGGCGGAAGCCGATGTCCCCGTGTCGGACGGCTCGGTCGAGGGCTGGCCGCCCGTCAGCCCCGCGTAGACCCTGTCGCAGGTGGTCGGTTTCGCGCCTTTCACGCCTTGAGAGGACCAGGCCGCGCTGGCCCGGGCGACCTCGGCCACGGCGGCGAGCAGCGGTTTGAGCTGCTCTTGGGACACTCCAGCGCCGGTGGAACTGGCCCCCGTCCCGGACGACCCTGCACCAGACGGCAGCGCGCCGGACGACAGAGACGCGCCGCCTGTCGTGGAGCTGGCGGGGTGTTGGGCTGAATACAGGCTCGCTTTGGCCTGTGCCAGGGTGCTCTCCGCGTCCAACAGGGCCAGTTTGAGAGAGGCCTCGTCGAGCGTCGCCAGTGTCGCTCCGGCCTTCACCTTGTCGCCGACGCCGACCTTGACCGACGCGACGGTGCCACGCGCGGTGAAGGTGGCGTCGACGGTGCCCGTCCGTTCGACCGTCCCGGTCGTTGAGAACACCTGGGTGACGTCGCCGGTGTCTGCCGTCGCGGTGACATATCGTCCGCCGGTGGCGACAGCGACGTTGGCGGCCCAGAAGGTCACGGCGGCCGCGAGCGCGACGACGACGGCCGTCCCTGCCATCACACGTGCTTTCTTCGCCATCATTCACTCCTCAATGCGTCGATGGGGGCGAGTTTCGCGGCCCGTCCCGCCGGATAGACGCCGGCCACGAGGCCGATCGCCAGCGAGATCGCCAGAGCGCCGAGCGCGACGACCGGCGACAGCGTGATGGCCATGCCGAGGCTGGCGCCGAGCGTGGCCGACAGCAGGGCGGCGATCAGGTAGCCCAGCGTGATGCCGATGGCTCCGCCGATCAGCCCCAGGATGGCGGCTTCCACCAAGAATTGCCGCCTGATGACGGCGGGCGTGGCGCCCAGCGCCTTGCGCAAGCCGATTTCGCGGACCCGCTCGCTGACCGACACCAGCATGATGTTCATGACGCCGATGCCGCCGACGAGCAGCGAGATCGCCGCGATGCTGCCGAGCACGCCGGTGAGCACGCCCGTGATGCTGGAGACGGTGTCCACGAGCGACGCCTGCGCCGTGAGCGTGAAGTCGGCGTCGTCGGCCGTCACGTTATGCGCCGTGAGCAGCGCTTGGTTGATCTCCTGGTAGGTGGCGCTCAGCCTGTCTTGGCTGGCCGCCTGCACGTAGATCGCCTGGACGGCGTCCGCGTTGCCCGACGACGACAGCCTGGCCGCGAACGTGGTCGACGGCACGACGACGACGTCGTCCTCGTTCGTGAGCATCGACGACCCCGCCGACGACAAGACCCCCACCACGGTGAACGTCTGCGAGCCGACCGTGATCGTCTGGCCGACTGGGTCGGCGGCGTCGAACAGCTCGGCGGCCGTGTCCGGCCCTAGGACGGCGACAGCGGACCGGCTGTCCACGTCCTCACTGGTGATGAACCGGCCCTCGTCGAGGGTGCGGGCCCGTACGGCGAGCCAGTCGGGCGTCGTGCCGGTCACCGTCGCCGTCCACGTGGTCACCGACGACTTCAGCGGCTGCATAGAGGTCAACGTCGGGGCGACAGCCGCGATGTCGGGGGCCACGGCAGGATCGGCCAGCATCTGGGCGTCCTGCGTGGTGAGCGTCGTCGCCGTGCCAGAGCCGCGGAAGCCACCGCTGCTCTGCGTGGACGACGGGGTCACGATCAGCAGGTTCGAGCCCAGCGCGTTGATCTGCGACGTGATCGAGTCAGACGCGCTTTGGCCGAGTCCGACGGTGAGCATGACCGCGGCGATGCCGATGAGGATGCCCAACACGGTCAGGACGGACCGCATGCGACGGGCGTTCAGTGCCTCGGCAGCCGACCGGATGGTTTCGACGAGCGAGCTCATGCCGTCACCGCCGCCATCGTGGGCGTCGCCGTCGGTTGGGGCCCTTCGCTGACGCTGACGTCGTCGGTGAACAGCCCGTCGCGCAGGTGCTTCACCCGGGCCGCCCGGGCAGCCACCTCGGACTCGTGGGTGATGACGACGATGGTGCGGCCCTGCTCGTGCAGCTCGTCGAACAGGTCGAGGATCTCGCCCGTCGACACCGAGTCGAGGGCGCCGGTCGGTTCGTCTGCCAGCAGCAGCGCCGGATCCGTGACGAGGGCCCGCGCCATGGAGACACGCTGCTGCTGGCCGCCGGACAACTCGCCCGGACGATGGTGCAGGCGGTCGGCGAGCCCGACACGGACGAGGGCCGCCTCGGCCCGGTCGTGCCGTTCGGCGGCCTTGACGCCCGCGTACATCAGCGGCAGTTCCACGTTGCGCTGGGCGGTGAGAGCTGACAGCAGATTGAACTGCTGGAAGACGAAACCGATCTTGTGGTTGCGCACATCGGCCAGGCGGCGTTCGTTCATCGACGCGACCTCCACGCCGTCCAGCAAATAGCTGCCAGACGTCGGCACGTCGAGGCAGCCGATGATGTGCATGAGGGTCGACTTGCCGGAGCCGGACGGACCCATGATCGCGAGGTAGTCGCCGTGCTCCACGTCGAGGCTGACGCCCCGCAGCGCCTCGACGTGGACCTCGCCGGTCGCGTACGTCTTGCGCACGTCTCGCATGGTGAGAAGCTGGTCCATCGGGTCACCGGCCTTGTCCGGGGCCGGCGCCGTCCGCCATGGGAGGCTGCCCACCGTCCGGCGCTCCCATGCCTGAGCCGCCGAACTGGCCGCCGTAACGGCCTTCGGTCCAGGTGCCTCCGGTCTGGTTCGCCCCGGCGCTGGCGAGCCCGGCCGGCAGGCGCGTCTCGACGACTACCTGGTCGCCTTCTGACAGCCCGGCGGTGATCTCCGTGTTCTTGCCGAACACCCGACCGACTGTCACATCGACGGGCGTGTTCTGACCGTTCTGGGAGACCGTCACCTGCGTCTTGCCTTCGAGCGTCGTGATGGCGGCCGTCGGGACGGTCAGCACGTCGTCGGCCGAGGCCGTCGTGACGACAACCTGGGCGTTGGTGCCCGAGTAGAGGCCTTTCTGCTTGCCGGAGATGTCGACGACGACGGGGAAGGTCGCCGTCCCGTCGCTGGACGTCGAACTCGCCACGATACCGACGGAGTCGACGGTGCCGTCCAACGCCTGGCTGGCGCCGTCCGCTTGGACGGACGCCGTCTGCCCAGCCTTCAGCGAGCCGAGGTCGGCGCTGCCGACGGTCGCGTCCACCTTCCAGGTCGACGTCGAGATGACCGACACCTGGGCGGATGAGGATGACGAGGCCGACGAGGAGGATCCGCTGAGCCCGGATAAACCGCTGGAAGAAGCTCCGGAGCTGGCGGCGCTGCTCGACGTGGAGCCGATTGTGTCGCCCTTCTCCAAGTCGAGCGCGGCGACCGTGCCGCTGATCGACGAGGTGAGCACGGCGTTCTTCAGGTCGGTCTTCGCCTGATCGCGGGCCGCCTTCGCCTGGTCGACGCGGGCTTTCGCCGATTTGACGGCGGCGCTGGAGGAATCGTTGTCGACGGCCTCGTCGTAGGCTGCGTCCGCCGACGTCAGGTTCGCCTCGGCGAGATCGAGTGCGTCCTGCAAGTCGGAATCGTCGATGGTGGCGAGCTTGTCGCCTTTCTTCACCTGATCGCCCACCTTGACGTACACCGCGGTGACGGTGCCGCTGACGTCGAAGTTCAAGTCGGCCCGCTTCTGAGGCGCGAGCGTGCCGGTGAGGCTGACCTGCTGCGTCTGGGTGCCTTTCGTGGCCGCCACGGTGCGCGTGAACGCTGGGGCCGGAGAGCCGGTGTGGGGGCGCGTCAGTTGGTAGGTCGCAATCCCGGCGGCGACGAGCACGACGACCGCCGCGGCCACAATCGTGATCGTGCGCGCCCGGTGGCGTTTCTTCGGGGCAGAGGCGGCGGAGCCGGCTGTTGACTCGCTCATGGGCGAGGTCTCCTTCTGGTTGGGAATCGCGTCGAACCTAGTTCGCGTCCCTGTGCGACGGCCGTCGGCGCCTGTGGGGAACCTGTGCGTTGGCTTGGCGTTGATGTCTGGCCGACGGTACGCAGACAGCGTGGGAAAGCGTGGGTGAAGTCACGCGCCGGATGTCGGACGGTCGTCTAGCCCCGGGCTGTGCGTTGGACGCCAGCACAGTCACGCTTCTTGGCTGTCGACGCCCACTCCGTCCGGCGCTCGGCCAACGACACAGCGTCTATCAACGCTGTCCCGGCAAGCAGGGGAACCACGGCGACATGTCGGTGTGGACCCCACTGGCGCGAACCCGGTGGTCGGCCAGCGCGTCCGCCCACGACAATGTCCCGGAGGCGAGGTCCAGCATGGTCGCGGCGTCGGTTTCGACGACGTTGGGAGGAGTGCCGCGCGTGTGCGCGCCTCGTTCGCCCAGCCCCGTTTGGACGGCGGCGAACGGTGGCACCCGCACCTCCAACGTGCCGCCCGGATGGTCGCTGGCGAGCAACGCGCAGACCGTCCGGACGGCGGCCGCGAGCTCGGAGCGGGGAACGTCGTCGCCGTCGCGCAGCCGGGCGGCGGTGGCAGCGGCGGCCCGCAACTCGTCGGCGTGTGGACGGTGTCTCACCATGAGGTGCAGCGTAATAGCCTTCCACCATGGGTCGCCAGGAATCGCTGCTCGGACGTCTCGCACGTTTCGGGTTCAATGACGTGGAGCGCGATGCCGTGGCGCTTGAGAGCTGGCTGGCCGCGGCCGGTGAAGACGCGTGTCTCGTCGTCTTGGACGAGCTGGCGGCCGCCGACGATCCGGACGTCGCGTTTTCGGCCGTCGCGGGCATGGCCGACCACCAACCGGGGCTCATCTCAGCATTGGCGGACGACCGCACGTGGTTGCGGCGGGTTGCGCGCGTCTGTGGAGCGAGTCTGCGCCTCGCGCGCTATCTGACCGCCTTCCCCGACGGCGTCGAGCCGCTGCGCGGTGACGTCGGACGGCGCGACCGCGACACGCTTCGACGTGAGCTGTTGGCGGCGATCGGCGCGGATCCCGCATGTCGGGCGCCGGTCGCCGATCCGTCGCGGGCCGACGACCTGCGACGCGTCTATCGGGCTGAGCTGGTCCGGATCGCCGCTCGCGACACGACGGCCGACGACCCGCTCGCGATCGTGCCCGACATCGCGGGCGAACTGGCCGACCTGGCCGACGCGACGGTGGAGGCCGCTCTCGCGTTGGCCCGCGGGGAAGTGGACGACGCCGAGGCCTGTCGGCTCGGCGTCGTGGCGCTCGGCAAGACGGGGGCGCGCGAACTGAATTACGTCTCCGACGTGGACGTCCTCTATGTGGCCGAACCGGCCTGCGACTCCGCGGGCGAGCCGCTGTGCGACCCCTCCCGGGCCGTCGCGCTCGGCACGAAGCTGGCGGGCGCGCTGGCGCGGATATGCTCCGCCCACACGGCCGCGGGCACGATCTGGCCGATTGACGCGAACTTGCGCCCGGAGGGCCGCAACGGTCCGTTGGTGCGCACGCTCGTTTCGCACCGGGCGTACTACGAGCAGTGGGCGAAGGACTGGGAGTTCCAGGCGATGCTGAAGGCCCGCCCGATGGCGGGGGATCTGGCTTTGGGGCAGGAATTCGTCGATCTCGTCTGGCCGATGGTGTGGCAGGTCGCCGACAACCCGCAGTTCGTGCCGGAGGTGCGCGCGATGCGTCGCCGCGTCGTTTCGCTGCTGCCGGCGGCCGAGGCCGACCGCGAGATCAAGCTCGGGTCAGGCGGCTTGCGGGACGTGGAGTTTTCTGTCCAGTTGCTGCAGCTCGTCCACGGGCGCGCGGACGAACGCCTGCGACTGCGCGGCACGTTTGAGGCGCTCGACGCCCTGGTCGCGCACGGCTATGTCGGGCGCGCCGACGGCGCCGACCTCGACGCCGCGTACCGGCTGCAGCGCGTGCTTGAGCACCGCGTCCAGCTCTACCGGCTGCGCCGGACCCACCTCATGCCGACGGATGAGGCCGACCAGCGGCGCCTGGCGCGGGCGCTGCGCCTCGACGGGCCGCAGGAGCTGATGTCCACCTGGCGGGCTTCTGCCCGGCGGGTGCGTGCGCTGCACCAGCACGTGTTCTACTCGCCGGTGCTGGAGGCGGTCGCCCGTATTCCGTCCGAGCAGGTGCGGCTGACGTCGGAGGCGGCCGAGACCAGGCTGGCGGCGCTCGGCTACGGCGATCCGAAGGCGGCTCTGCGGCACATTGAGGCCCTGAGCCAGGGCATGAGTCGACGCGCTGAGATCCAACGCCAACTGCTGCCCGCCATGTTGGGTTGGTTCGCCGACGGCCCCAGCCCCGATCACGGCCTGCTCGCCTTCCGGCAGGTGTCGGACGCGCTCGGCAGCACGCCCTGGTATCTGGCGACGTTGCGCGACGGCGAGGCGACGGCGGAGCTGTTCGCGAACGTGCTCGCGTCCAGCCGCTACGTCGTCGACCTGCTTATGCGCAATCCGCAGAGCGCGTCGTTGTTGGCCGATCCGGCGGGCCTCGAACCGCGTGAGCGCGAGGCCATCCGGGCCGAGATGGCGACGGCGGCCAAGCGGCACGATTCCCCAGAGGAGGCGATCGCCGCCGTGCGCGCGGTGCGGCGGCGGGAGCTGTTGCGGCTGGCGATGGCCGACCTGATCGGCGACCTCCCCGTGCAGCACGTCGGCCTGTCGCTGTCCGGCCTCGCCGGGGCGACGATCGACACGGCGTTGGACATCGCCCTGCGCGGCAGCCAGTTGCCGCCGTTGGCCGTGGTCGCCATGGGCAGTTGGGGCGGCGGCGAACTGTCCTACGGCTCGGACGCGGACGCGATGGTCGTCATGTCGGATGGCGACGCCGACGACGTGAAGGCGGCGACTGCCGTGGTGGCGCGGCTGCGGGCCTTGCTGTCCGCTCCCGGCCCGGATCCCGCCCTGGTCATCGACCTCGGCCTACGGCCCGAGGGCAAGAACGGCCCGGTGGTGCGCACTTTGTCGTCGTACCGTTCCTATTACGAGAAGTGGTCGTCGGCGTGGGAGGCCCAAGCGCTGTTGCGGGCCGGGGTCGGGGCTGGCTACACCGGCCTGGCCGAGGAACTGTTGCACGGCGTCGTCGACCCGGTCCGCTATCCGGCTCGCGGGCTGGACGCGGCGGGGCTCGCGGAGATCCGCAAGCTCAAGGCGCGGATGGAGGCCGAGCGATTGTCGCGTGTCGCCCCCGAACGCAACACCAAACTCGGCCCAGGCGGGTTGACCGACGTGGAGTGGACCGTCCAACTGCTGCAATTGCGGCACGCGGGCGAAGTGACGACGCTCCGCGAGCTGTCGACGCTCGGGGCGCTGGACGCGGTGGAGGCCGCCGGGCTGATGAGAGCGAAAGACGCCCGCGTGCTGCGAGACGCTTGGACGCTGGCGAGCCACGTGCGTAACGCCAACATGCTGGCGCGCGGACGGGCGTCCGACGCGGTGCCGAGCGACATGCGCGACTTGACGGTGGTGGCGGGCATCCTCGGCTATGGCAGGGGAGAGGCGTCGCGCTTCTTAGACGACTACCACCGCACGACGAGGCTGGCCCGGCACGTCATGGACCGGCTGTTCTGGGAAGTGTAGTTTCGAGGGCTTGACAAGGCGTGCTGCTTGCGACGAACGGACGAACCCACGGGGCTCGGAGCCAGAACGGTAGCCAAAAGCCAAAGGGCCACAGATGGGCCCAGGCCCGAGACTACGGGTGTGCGAGAAGTTCGAAGCTTCCGTCGCCGTCGGGTTTCGCAGTGACGATGCGGAGCACCCAACCCTCGAACTCGATCACCTCGCCGACGTGAGCAGAGAGCCGTTTCTCATGGCCGGTGACACTGTCGTAAAGGCTGAGATATAAAACTGTGCCTTCATCATCGTTATCTGTTCCAACTCCGCCGACCTGGAGGTTGATGGGGTGCTCCGTTGTTCCATAATTTGGAATATATGGGAATGGCCCATTGAGGGCGGCTCGTACTTCGTAGTCGATACCATCAATAGATCTCGCGTTGGCCCACTTGGTGATCTGTGCGCGTTCGGCATCTTCTTCTGGATGGTGTTCTTTCGTTTCGGAATAGTCGGCGGTAGGCGGAGCGTTTATCGCGATCCGAGGGGTGAATGCGACTAATATTGAAAGGGTGGCAAGCGATATGATGCTGGCAGCGATTTTTCGAGCAAGGTGTTTGCTGGAAGAGTTTGGCGTCTGGTGAGGCGAGTGTATTTTGATCATGGGTGCGCAAGGAGCTCGAATGTTCCGTCGCCGTCTGAATTAGCGGTAAGAATGCGGAGCGCCCAACCCTCGAACTCAATAACCTCTCCTGGATGAGCTGAAGCGCTTGTCTCGTGGTTATTGGCGCCGTTCGCGAGTGTAAGATAGAGGAGAAATCCGTCGGCGTCATGCAACGTCCCCAGTCCTCCGATGGCTAAGCTAATTGGGTTTTTCTCTGTCCCAAAGTTAGGAATATATGGAGTTGGTCCGCTGAAGCCAGATTGTACTTCGTAGTCGATGCCATCGATTGATTTCGCGTTGGCCCACTGGGTAGTCCATGCGGATATCTGCGGGCGCACAATCTCTTCCGGGTTTTCGGACGAGGTGTCTATTGGGTCGTTGTGGCTTGAGGGCTGCATGCTGAGACTGCCGCTAAGGTGGTAAGGGAAATTATGATCCTCGTCACCGTGAGAATGTGACGCTTGTAAGCGTGAATTAGTTCCACAGCGTACGGTGGCATTCTTATCACGGGTGTGCTAGAAGTTCAAGTGTCCCATCACCGTCAGGATTTGCGCTGAGTACTCGGAGTGCCCATCCTTGGAATTCGACCACCTCTCCAGGGTGGAGCGATGTCTGCAATTCATCACCTGTAATGCTATTCGCCAGGCAGAGGGCAAGGGTCTGTCCCCTATCGTCGTGTAGTCCCCCCATACCTCCGATTACTAGAGTAACTGGGTTCTCTGTTGTTCCGAAGTTTGGAATATATGGAGTGGGTCCGTTTAGGCCAGTAGTCACTTCGTAGTCAATACCATTGATTGATTTTATGCCAGCCCATTTTTTTGTCCATGCGATGATCTGAGAGGATTCAGTTTGTTTCATATGTTGATGCTCCGTGCCTTGGGTTAAATCGGCCGTGTTGGGCGTATTTGGTATAATCTCATAAGAGCTGCATGCGGCAATCATCAAGAAGAAGACTAATAGCATAGCGACTATGTAAGGTTTTTTCCCAGGTCCTCTATATTGGGATGGTGTATAACAGGCGCCATTGCAGGTATATGCGCCTGCCTCATTACTGACTTCGCTGGGTGAAGTGTAGGTGTTGCTGCTGTGCATGACAATCCTCAGTTAATGATCCCATATGAACCGAAGAACCTTTCCAGTTCGGCCGCAGTGAGAGGTTCGGGATGCTTATTTCCCCACGGATTTCGTAGAGTGTAGGTGCCGTCACTATTTGCGATTATGGTGTATGAATGAAGGCCTATATTAAGGATTCCCTTGTTGTATGCGTCTGATGAGGAACTGGGTGATAGAGCGCCCTGGTTGTTCGCGATGACGGTTTTACCTTGTGCGAGCGCAGTGTTGACGTCGTCAAGTGACTTGGTTGCGGTGCCGTCTTTTCCTGTGGGGTATTTCGCGGCATTTTCAGGCCAGTCGCCCTCGATCCCAGCGTATGTGCCGTTGGGCCCGTCACCGGTGTGATACTGCTGGGCCATGGCTTTCTCGACGTACGCTGCCCACGAGTATGCGGATGATGAGTTCAGATTGGTGTCACTATAGTTTCCAGAAATTCCTTTGATGCTTCCATCGGAGTTGATGGGCAACTCGTTGGTGATGGTGACGGGGATGGGTTGTCCCTTGTCGTCGTACAGGATGACGGTGACGGTCCCGTTCGGGTTTTTGAAGACGTGGTTTTTAACCCAGTCGGGATCGTTGTGGACGAGACCGGCTAGAGCGGCGTCCATCCAGCAGTCACCGTAGCCGTGTTGGTTGACATCGTTCATGGGGTCGTGGCTCGGATCGTCGGAATACAGCGGCAGGTTCGGGCCGGGCGTGCCCCACTCGGCGCCTAGACCAGGGTCTGGCTGGACAGCCGGTATGCCGGCGAAGATCTTCGGGAACATCAACGGGTCGGCATGCTGCAAGACATAGGAGGCAAAGGCGGGGCGTTTGTCGACGGGCAGGCCGTTGTAGAGACGCGCGAGTTCTTCCGGTGTCGTGTCGTCCAACCAGTGAGCGAACTCGTTGGGCGGCAACTGCATGATCAACGTCGTCAGTGTTGTCACGGGGCCGTTGGTCCAGGGAGCGACCGGGAGGAACAGCAGGGGAGCGGCCGAGCCGGGGGCGGACAGCAGCCCGGCCCGAGGTGGCGCGTTGTCCTTCACGGCCTGGCTGAAGTCTTGGGCCGATTGGCCAAGCCGGCTCAAGGCGCTGCTGTGCTCATTCGCCCAGTTGGCGAGCATCGCTTGGTGAGACGCCATGGTACAGACGTCTGGTGTTACGTATGGCAGGGACGAGTCGTCGCTCGGCCAGTGGGTTCTGAAGGCCGCACGTAGATCGTCGATCTGGCTCCTGGCCGTCCCCAACGCGTAGTAGTAGTCAGTGGCGGCACAATTCAATGCTTGAGCGTTAGCCGCCGCCTGGTTCAAAGCGTCATAGAACTGATGAAGCCGCTGTGACGCCCTCGTGGCGGCCTCGCCTTCCCACTCACAGCTGACCGGGTTGAACGTCAGCCGAACGCATTCGGAATTCGCGTCGCAGGTGCTTGACAACGCGCCGAACTCGTCTGCGACAGCCAACACGTCGAACAACGAATCACACGGATAGGGCAGAAGCTCCTCGGAGGTCGTCATCGCAACGCCTTCGACGCCTGTTTGACGGCCTCTTCTACCTGCTGATCGGCGTCCCGGTAGGCCTTGGCGCAGGCTCTCAGTCGCCGGGCCGCTTCGTGAAAGCTTTGCTCACACTCGTACAGGTAATCCGACCAATCTGCCAGCGCGTTGGCCGCGTCAACGCTGATCGTTGGCACTGTGGCCGGCCCGCCAAACGCTGGCACGGACACGGGCTCGGCGGCGGGCTGATCGTCTAGATCGTCGGCAACCCGGTCAAGAAGGTCGGGGGTGACCTCGAATTCCATAAAACGATGGTAAGTCACCTTAATGCGAAATGGTAGCTTCGCGACAACACCCATCCCGTGTAAAGTGGCGTTTCGCCCCAAGGAGAACCTATGGACCACCTCAAAGTCGACACCGATGTGTTCGCCAACATGCGCGACGAGCTTTCTCGCACCGGACGCACAATCGACTCCATCCTCGACGACTTCGACCGTGACAATACGCGGCTCGACCAGACGTGGACGGGCGAAGCGGCCGACGCCTACCGTGACAAGGCCGCACAGTGGCGCGACAACGTCATCAGCACGAAACAGAACCTCACCCAGATCGTTACCGTTGTCGGCGAGATGAAAACAACCTACGAGAGCTGCGAAACCGCCTGCTTTGACACCTGGGCGTGAAAGCACGTCCCGTTGAACCAAGTGGCCCGGTGCCATATGAACGAAGACGGACAGCAGGTGTCGAGGCGCAGTTGGGACGTCGGCCCGGTGGCAGGCGTCGGGCCGACGTCAGAGCCAGCGCTTGTATTTGAACATGGCCCACAAGCCGAAGGTGGCCACCACCATGAGACACAGCGCGAAAACATAACCGTATTGCCAATGCAGCTCCGGCATGAAATCGAAATTCATGCCGTAAATGCCGCTGACAAGACTGGGAACGAAGATAATGGCCGCCCACGCGGAGATCTTTTTCATGGCTTCGCCTTCTTGCTGGCCGGACGCGTTGAGTTGCCGGATCTCTTCGATCTGGCGCTGGCTCATCAGGGTCGCGTTGACGGTCAGAATGTCGCGCAGCGAGTTGCGGAATTGTTCCGTCGATTCGGTGACGGTCGTCAAGTGGTCGGCCACGTCGCGTAGGTAGGAGCGCAACGCTTCGGTCACGTCGTATTTCGCGAAGCCGGCGGCCAAGGCGTCCATCACGTCTTGGAGGGGGTGGATGGCGCGGGCGAAGTCGGCGACCTCACCCGTCAGGTTCCAAATACGTTTCGACACCGCGACATCGCCGCCGAATACTTCGTATTCGATCTCGTCAATGTCGTGGTCCAGCCCGCGCACGACCGGCGCGTACTGGTCGACCACCGCGTCGAGCACCCCGTACAGGATCGCCTCTGGCCCGTTCTCCAACAGCTCCGGGTCAGCGTCGAAGCGTCGTTTGGCGAGCGAGACCGCCCGGGCGTCGCCGTGCGAGATCGTCACCACCTGGTCGGGGCGGACGAGCACGTGCAACTCGGCGAACTCGACCTCTTCGATGGCGTCGACGTAGCGGGCGGTGTGCAACACGACGAACAGCGTGTCGTCGTACCGTTCCAGCTTGGGTCGCTGGTGGGCTTGGACGAGGTCTTCGCGCAGCAGCGGATGCAGATTGAGCTCATCTGCCAACGTGGCGATGCGAGCCGTCGACGGCTTGACCAGGTCGAGCCAAGCGGGGACAGCGGTGAACGTGTCAGTAGTCATGGGAAGCTCCTTGGGACGTCGATAGTGGTCACCTCGGACCGTCCACCGTCACCCACAGGGCAGCTTTGTGCCAGGCGACGTGGACGATCAGCTGGGACTACAAGGAGGTTGGTCGGACATGGGCCACCTCCTTAGCGTCAAACGAGCACGACCACTGTACGTGAGCGTTCAAGGCGTGGTCAACGCGACGGACGTCAGCGGTCCGTCATGGTGTTGATTCCTTGTCAATTCGGCTGAGTGTCAGCCAGGTCGCCGGGTACAGTGAACCCCATGAGAGTCCCTGTCGATCTGACGACCTTGACACGTAGTCTCACTGGTTGGGGCCGGACGGCCGCGACCACGTCGCAAGTGTTGGAGCCGCGCGACGCGGCGGAAGTGGCCGCGGCGGTGCAGGTGGTCGCCGACCACGTGGCCGACGCGCCGTCCCACCTGAAGCGCGGCATCGTCGCCCGGGGCTGCGGGCGTTCCTACGGTGATGTGGCACAGAATGCGGGCGGCATCGTCGTGGATATGACGAAGCTGGCGACCATTCACACGATCGATCCGGACTCCGCGATCGTCGACGCCGACGCCGGTGTCAGCCTCGACGAACTCATGCGTGCCGCTCTGCCCTACGGCCTGTGGGTGCCAGTCTTGCCGGGTACCCGTCAAGTGAGCGTCGGCGGCGCCATCGCCAACGACGTTCATGGCAAGAACCACCATTCGGCGGGTTCGTTCGGCGACCATGTCGCGTCGATGGAGTTGCTGGTCGCCGACGGCCGGGTGCTGCACCTCACGCCAGACGGTTCGGACGACGACCCGGACGGCTCCATCTTCTGGGCGACCGTCGGCGGCGTCGGCCTCACGGGCATCATCCTGCGGGCGACGCTGGCCATGACGCGCACCGAGACGGCCTATTTCTATGCGGACGGCGTGATCACGCACACGCTGGACGAGACCATCGCCGTCCACACCGACGGCTCCGAATCGGCCTACGACTACTCCTCGGCCTGGTTCGACCTGATTTCGCCGGCGCCGAAGCTCGGCCGGGCCGCGATCTCGCGCGGCAGCCTCGCGACGCTCGACCAGTTGCCGCCCAAACTGGCCGCCGACCCTCTCGGCTTCCACGCGAAGCCTCTGTTCACCCTGCCGGACGTCTTTCCCAACGGGCTGGCCAACAAGCTGACGTTCACGGCGCTCGGTGACCTGTGGTACGCGAAATCGGGCTCCTACACCGGCAAGGTGCAGAGCTTGACGGGCTTTTACCACCCGCTCGACATGTTCAGCGAGTGGAACCGGGCTTACGGGACGGACGGCTTCTTGCAGTATCAATTCGTCGTGCCGCCGCAGGCCGTCACCGAGTTCAAGAGCATCGTCGCCGACATCCAGGCCAGCGGGAACTACTCCTTCCTCAATGTGTTCAAGTTGTTCGGCCCAGGCAACCGAGCGCCGCTGAGCTATCCGATGGCCGGCTGGAACGTGTGCGCCGACTTCCCCATCCGCCCAGGGCTGGGGGAGTTCCTCGACCGTCTCGACGCGCGCGTGCTCGAATTTGGTGGCCGCTTGTACACCGCGAAAGACTCGCGGACGTCTGCCGCCACGTTCCATGCCATGTACCCGCAGGTCGACGAGTGGATCGCCGTCCGCCGCCGGGTCGATCCAGACCACGTTTTTGCATCCGACCTCGCCCGCCGATTGGAGTTGCTGTGATTGATGCGACCGGAACCCCTCAGACCATTCTGCTGTTGGGGGGGACGTCCGAAATCGGGCGTGCCATCGTGAAGGAATACCTGTCTGAGCGTCCGTTGCGGGTGGTCCTCGCGGCTCAGCCGGGCGACCCGGTGCTCGATGAGACCGTGACCGAGCTGAAAGCGTTCGGGGCTACGCACGTCGACGTGCTCGATTTCGACGCGACGAAGCCAGAGACCCATCCCGCCGTGATCGACGCGGCGTGGGCCATCGCCGACGTCGATCTCGCCATCGTCGCTTTCGGCGTGCTCGGTGACGCCGAGCAGCTGTGGCAGGACCAGGCGGCGGCCGTTCTGGCGGCCCAGGTCAACTACACCGGGGCGGTCAGTGTGGGCGTGCTGCTCGGCCAGAAGATGAAGGCCCAGGGCTACGGGCAGATCGTCGCCATGTCGAGCGTCGCCGGCGAGCTCGTGCGTCGGTCGAATTTCGTGTACGGGTCGACGAAAGCTGGGCTCGACGGGTTTTACCGGCTGCTCGGCGACGCTTTGCGTCCCTACGGGCCGCGCGTCCTCGTGGTCCGTCCTGGCCAGGTGCGGACGCGGATGTCGGCGGCCATCAAGGAGGCCCCCCTCACCGTCAACAAGGAGGACGCGGCAAAGCAGATCGTCGACGCCGTCCGTCAACGTCGGACGCTCATCTGGGTGCCGCCGGCGTTCCAGTTCGTCATGATGGTGCTCAAACATCTGCCCGCGCCGATCTTCAAGATGTTGCCGATTTAGCGGGCTGCGGGTTCGTTGGCCGGTGACGTTGGCAGCGGTTGTGCGCCGTGGACGACACACCGTCCAGCAGGGTTTTGCGGCTGTCAAACGGCCGTGGCGAAGGCGCTTGGCGGCCAGCGGTGGGCAATGGCGTTCATCGGTGGGAAGGCGTCTCGGGGTACTGGTTGTTTGACTAACTGCTGGTAGCATATGGCTGCTGCGTTGATCGCGCCGGACGTAAGTCTTAGGCAGCGAAACGCAGAGTCGCACGCGTTGGCGTTAGCGACTAGCGGGTTGCTTCGGGCCGCGACAGGGGGGTGCCGCGATGTTCCCGAGGGCAGTCTGCGGCGGCGTCCGTCGTGGCTCGGTGATTCGGCCAAGGCGGGCGCCGTCTTAGCTTTTCTCTCCAACGTCCAGAACAGACCTGTGGCCGGGCCGAGAACGCGTGTCGGCCCGGCCACAGGTGGTCCGGTCTTCAGCTCTACAGGTCGAAGTACATCTCGAACTCGTGGGGGTGCGGACGCTGCCGGATGGCGTCGATGTCCGCCCGTTTCATCGTCACCCAGGTCGCGATGAGATCGGGGGTGAACACGTCACCGGCCAGCAGGTACTCGTGATCGGCCTCCAACTCGTCGAGCACAGCCTCCAGGCTCGCCGGCAGCGTCGGCACCTGCTCGTGCTCGTCCGGCGGCAGCTCGTAGAGATCCTTGTCGATGGGCTCTAGCGGCTCGATCTTGTTCTGGATGCCGTCGATGCCGGCCAGCAGGCAGGCCGCGAACGCCAGGTAGGGGTTGCTCGACGGGTCGGGGCAGCGGAACTCCAGCCGCTTGGCCGCTGGGTTCGGGCCGGTGATCGGGATGCGGATGCACGCCGAGCGATTGCGCTGGCTGTACACGAGGTTGGTCGGGGCTTCGAAGCCGGGCACCAGGCGGTGATAGGAGTTGACCGTCGGGTTGGTGAAGGCGAGCAGGCTCGGCGCATGGGCGAGTAGCCCGCCGATGTACCAGCGCGCCGTGTCGGAGAGCTGGGCGTAGCCCGTCTCGTCGAAGAACAACGGCGCGCCGTTCGCCCAGAGGGACTGGTGGATGTGCATGCCCGAACCGGCGTCGCCGAAGATGGGTTTCGGCATGAAGGTCACCGTCTTGCCCTCGGCCCAGGCCGTGTTCTTGATGATGTATTTGAACTTCATCAGGTCATCGGCGGCGGCGAGCATGGTGGAGAAACGGTAGTTGATCTCAGCCTGGCCGCCCGTGCCCACTTCGTGGTGCGCGCGTTCCACCTGGAGGCCGGCGTTCTCAAGGTTCGTCACCATGAGGTCGCGCAGATCGGCGAAGTGGTCGATGGGCGGGACGGGGAAATAGCCGCCGTTGTAGTGCACCTTGTAGGCGCGGTTGCCGCCCTCTTCCTCACGGCCGGCGTTCCACGCGGCCGCTTCGGAGTCGATGTAATAGAAGGACGCGTTCTGCCGCGTCTCGAAGCGGGCCGAGTCGAAGATGTAGAACTCCGCCTCCGACGCGAAGTAAGCCGTGTCGCCGATGCCGGTGCTGGCCAGGTAGGTCTCGGCCTTGCGGGCGATGTTGCGCGGATCCCGGCTGTAG
>QMCE01001685.1_pt1 | contig 18374 bp, 20 predicted proteins | sample 1821851 | NCBI WGS metagenome assembly QMCE01 (sample SAMN09453174, study PRJNA476694) | Termite gut metagenome, whole genome shotgun sequencing project. | isolation source: worker | host: Odontotermes sp. | place: South Africa:Pretoria | collected 2016-01-28
TTTTTAAGGACTGTGGCGACGCTTGTGGGTGAAATTGAATCGAAGCATTTCAATTCCACCAGCTTCTCCGCAAGCAACTCCAATGTCCAACGAGCACGCCCTTGGGAGCGGGAGAGCAGGCCAAGGCAATGATCCGGGCCTCCTTGTCCCCGGTCAGCTTGGGCGCTGCCGGAGCCTTACATGCCGGCCCTCCCGAGGACTGGTCGGCCAAAAGAAGGATCTCGGCACGGGTACGGCGGTATGGTTGAACGTGTCCCTTCTTACGAAGATGCTCAAGGCTTTCGTATTCTTTCGGCGTCAACTCGACTATGTATTTTTTGCTGGCATAGTATATCTCCTCACTGCTATTATGAAGAATATACCATAGCCAATCAACTTTATTCGAATATTTGGGATTTATGGAGCACTCGTCTCTTCCGTCAAATCCCTCCAATCGGTCTAATCGCCGAAACGAAGCGAGGCGGCGAGGACGGTCGTGATTTCGGCCAGCTCGCAAACCGCTCCGTAACAATCCCCTGTCGCGCCCCCCAGACGGCGGCGCAGGAAGCGCGTCCAGAGCAGACCTGTCGCCAGCCATGCCAGAACGGCGGCGATGCCCCGTTCCTTTCCCAGCGCGGCCGTCAGGCAGACGCACTCGACGAGAATCGCGAACAGCAGCGCGCGGCGGGGATGCGGCATGGCGAACGCTTTTCCCAAACCTTCCGGACGGGCATACGGCAGCAGCGTCATGGGGAACAGCATCGCGGCGCGGCCCGCGACCGGCGCGGCCAACGCCGCGCCGAACAGCATTTCCGCGTCGAGCGAGGCGAACGCGGCGAATTTCCCGACAGGACAAACGCGCCGTGCGCGCCTATGCGGCTGTCCTTCATCACCTCCAGAATCCGATCCCTGCTCCTGCCCGGCGACATGAGCGCGTCCGCGCAATCGGCCAGGCCGTCCATGTGCAGCCCGAGGGAGAACAATGCCAGCGCGGCCACGACAAGCGCGGCCGCGACGACGGGCGGGAATATGTGGGTGAACGCCCAGGACAATCCCGCAGCCATGATCCCCAGAACCAGGCCGACCAGCGGAAACATCGCGGGCGCGCGGCTGAGGCTTTCGCCTTCGTCGTCCTGCGCGGGCCAGAGGAAGGGGAACGCGGTCAGGAACCGCCACGCGGCGGCGAAAGAGCGCATCATGCGGTTTTCGATTCGACGCCCGCGCTGTCGAACGTGGCCATTTCCGTCAGGATGCGGCACGCCGCCTCCAGCAGGTTCATCGCCAGCGCCGCGCCCGTGCCTTCGCCCAACCGCATTCCCAGAGACAACAGCGGACGCAGACCCAGCCATTCGCACATGAGGGCGTGGCCCGGCTCGGCGCTGGCATGGGACAGAACGGCGTAGGATTTTGCCTCCGGACACAGGCCGCACGCCAGCATCGCCCCGGCGGTCGAAATGAAACCGTCCACCAGCACAGGCCTCCTCCTCGACGCCGCGCCCAGGACAAGCCCGGCTATGCCGCCAATTTCGAAGCCGCCGACCTTCGCGAGGACGTCCAGCGGATCGTTCGCGTCCGGCCTGTGACGCGCCAGCGCGTCCCCGATGAGCCGGGCTTTCTTCGCCACCGCGTCGCGGGCGAGCCCCGCTCCGGGGCCGGTCAGGGCGTCCGGGGCCTGCCCCGTCATCGCCGCGACTATCGCCGTGGCCGGAGTCGTGTTCCCTATCCCCATCTCGCCTGTGGCGAACACGTCTGTTTCGTCCGCGAGATCATGGGCGAGGCGTATGCCGTTTTCGATCGATTGCGCGGCGGCTTCGCGGGTCATGGCGTGGGTCTTCGCGAAATTCGCCGTGCCTTTGCCGACATTGCAGTCGATGAGTTTGCCCTGCCGCACAAGCTCTTCGTCCCTCTCCGCCATGCCGAAATCCGCCAGCAGCACCTTCGCGCCGTTCAGCCTTCCCAGAACATTCACCCCCGCGCCTCCGGCAGCCATGTTCGCCACCATCTGCTGGGTCACTTTTTGGCTGTAGGGGCTGACGCCCTCCTCCACCACGCCGTGATCGCCCGCCATCACGACAATCGCGCGGCGGGCGACGGGGGGAGGAACCGTTCCGGCCATGCCGGAGAGGCGAACCGCGAGATCGCAGAGCGTTCCCAACGCCCAGTCGGGCATGGTGAGGGAATGGATGCGCTGTTCGGTCCTGCGCATGGCGTCTGCGTCAAGCGGCTGTATTGCGGAGATCGTTTTGTTCAAAAATTCCATATCGCCGTATCCTTGTCACTTTATCCTTGCGGGCAGGCCCGCAGCCATGAAATACGCTTCGTCGGCCCGTGCCGCGACGGTCTGGTTCACCCTTCCCGCCATATCGCGGAACCGCCGCGCAAGGGCGTTTTCCGGCGCGACGCCGAGGCCGACTTCGTTTGCCACCGCGACAGTCGCGCCTTCCCGCGCGAGGGCGGCGTCGACGAAACGTTCCGCGAGAGCGGCCGCGTCGTCCTCGCCCGGCCGCGTGCCCGCCATGTCGCCGCAATGGATGATGTTGTTGACCCAGAGGGTCAGGCAATCGACCAGAATGACGTGATCCCGGGGGCGGGACGCCACGGCTTCGGCGAGATCGGTTTGCTCTTCGAGAGTGTCCCATCCGAGGGCGCGGCGTTCTTCCCTGTGGCGGCGGATGCGTTCGCGCATCTCGCGTATTTGAGTGCGAAAGCGCTTTTGCCGCTGCGGCAGCCGCCAAGAACCAGAATCAGTCGTCCTGCCATGATTTCAATTTCCGCACTGAGGCATTTCGGTTTCCTGCCGGCCACAGGTGAAAAACACCAGGTTCTGTCTGAGTTGTGTTTTGTCTGTACAATCGGCATTGCCAAGGATTTTGTACACGAATTTCGCAGGCAAGGCTATAGCCTTGTCAAGAAATGCGTGTGCCAGAATCAAACTGAAATATCTTTACACAAATTCATAAAAAGACAACGCTCTAGTAGATGATAAAGCACGCCAGACTTTCAGCCAAGCGTCACCGTCTTCCCACAGTCTGAGCCTTCTCCGGCATCTTTCCAAGAATATTTTTTAATCTTGCCAAAAAAAATCAATCCCGTATGGCTTTCAATTCCTGTATGGCATAAACTCGAACAACGGCATTTTCATATGCCAAGTGAAGAGCATCCTTTTCACGCAATTCAAGCGCGGATGGCTCAATCAGCCACTGATACTTCCCATTATTTTCCGCATGACGGTGAAGATACCTATCCTTGACCGTGTTCCATTCCAAATCAGAAAAGCGTCTCCCCTGCTCCGCATATTCCCGCACATCTATGCCGTATATCTCCTGTACGTCCGAAGCCAGGGCATCGGCGATATCGGGCGCATATATCGTAAAAGCCGCATTGTCTCCGTCCACGCTTGTCGAAGACATTCCAATGAGGGGCAAAAGCAGTTGTGGGTAATTTATACTCTTTCCTTGCATGCCAATATGGGTCTCGTGCCATTTTCGGAATGCATTCCACGGTGAAGAAATGGTTCGCGCCCGCACACCGGAATAAATGAGAGTCATTTCATTCCAAGCGTTTTTCATGTCCACTTTGGAAAGTCTCCTTGCCGCCGATCCCGTCAAAAGAACAATCATCAGCATCACCGCAAGCATGAATCCGATCTGCGGAACCGCCTTGGTCAGTTTGCGCTCCCACGCGAACAGCGCTCCCCCCGCAGCGGCCATAAACGAATAGCGAACGAACCTTTCCGAGGGCGTCAGCACCGAGCGCATACTTTCAAGAAAAGCGGGCCACGTCGCTGTTTGTATGTATAACATCCCTGTCATCGCGGTAAATCCCATGAAGACAATCAAAATAAAAAGAATAACGGATCGGCGTTTTTCAAAAGAAACCTGTTGTGAAGACAGGGAAATCCGCACGCACGCGAGCAGTTGCACAAACAGGGGGAAATAATAAAGAGAGTTGGAGCTGTTATGGCCTCTGGCAAGCATCACAAACGCAAGCAACGCGGCCAGAATCCTTGTGGCGGCTTCTATCCAGGCAACAAGCCGTCCACCTTCCGCCGGGTTTTCATCCCTGCGGAAGACGATGGCAAGCATATTGAGCAGATAAAGAGGAATGTACAGCGTTTCAAACCGAAGCGGCAGAAGCATGGTTGACAGAATCGAAAAACGCGTTTCCGTCAAGGAAATGTAAATCACATAATATGCCAGCCCCGTACAGGCAAAAAACAGGTTGAGAATATGCATTCTTCTCGGGATGGGCGCGATTCGCATCGACAGAAGAAACAAACCGGCAATCAATAAAAGATAGACGGCCGGATAATCGGCTTTGTTTGCCATACCCCCGAAAAAGGAATGCATGCTGCGGACAGCGATCCAATCCCAATAATGCCTGCCGGCATCAAGTTGAACAATACCCCAGTGTTCAGCAAGCCCCGCAGCCCATGCGCCGAGAACCGGCAACAGCGCCAAAAGGACGGCGACGGCTCCGATTGCGCCGCTTTGGAATTTGGCGGGCCGCCATCCCGATATTCGTTTTCCCACAATAGCAATCCGTCGTTCATCAGCCAGCAGGAAAATTGCCAGAAACAACAGGCTCCATGACGCAAACGTCGAAGGGTGCGTCCATCCCTGGAGCAGCCAGACCACGACGGCGTTCCGCGATCTGCCAAGCAGAGCAAGGCCCGAGGCGAGCAAGAACAACGCTACCGTAATTTGCCCGCATATCGTCAGGCCCGGAATATAACCGTATATGCGCCCCCAGAAAATATTGCCGAAAATCAACAGCGGCGCGAAAATGAATACAAACCATCGAGGCAGCCGGAGCCAGGAAAACCACGGCATCCATGCCCAAACAGCCAATGCGCGCAACAGAACAATGATGCAGCCCAGGGCGATATTGAAATCCGCGCCAAGCGCCGCCGCCGCTCTCAGCAGAACCGCCGGGAAAACACGTCCTGTGACGCTCGCCATCCTAATTTGATAGATCGGCAATGTTTCAAGCGTGCCCTGTATCGAATGAAGCACGGGAGCCTGGAAATCCGCTGTTCGCTGAAACGCCAACTCCTCCGTTGCCGATACAAATTCCCCCCTGGAAAGGCTGAAAAGAGCAGACAGCAGCAAAACATACAGAACGGCAACAATCCAAATCAAGCGTGTGCGGGCGGATCCGGCCTCATACAGAGCGTCGAATCCATCGCATGCATATGAAATCACGTTTCCGGCGCCGCGCATATATCCTCACTTTTCAGCCAATCAGATTAAACCGCTCCATCCACAATTGCAAACTTGCCAGCGCCCATAGTTTCCTCCCGTTGTCGGCGCGTCTTTCCATATGGTCTGAAAGAAGCGCCGAAACTTTGGGCGGCCGGAAAAGTCCGCGCGCCTCAATCCGATCGGGAGACAGAACCTCGGCCACTTCCCTGCTCAATGACCCGCGAATCCACTGCGAAGTGGGAGGGGCGAAGCCTTTCTTGGGCTTTCGGACGATAGCCTCCGGGAGGCATCTCTTGCCGAGGTTCCGAAGGAGCGGCTTCAACTCCAGACCAGGCATGCGCACACGCCAATCCAGGCCATGCACCCAGTCGACCAGCTCCGGATTGAGCAATGGAGCACGAACTTCAAGCGACGCGGCCACAGTCATCCGATCCGCCTGGAACAAACCGTTTCCCTCAAGAAAGAGGCGCAAATCCAGTTCCATGATGCGATCCATCATCTCTTCCGATTCAAGCCCGGCAATCACCTGATTCGAGAAGGCCGACCAGTCGTCGTCGCGCGCGATCTTCGACGGAAGAAAGATATCCGCGAGTTCCAGTTCGGAAAAATACCCCATCCATGTCAGATGCCGGCGCTCCGGCGACAGCTCCATGCCGGAGAGAAACTTGCGGGCCTTGAATTCAAAACTCAGATATTTGTCGGACACGGGGAGCATGTTCACAAGGGCCGGAATGCATTTCCGGCCTATCACTCCCGGCAGCATTTGATAGAAACGGGCTACGCGATGCGCCTTCAGCGTCGGGTATCCCATAAAAATCTCGTCCCCGCCCCAGCCGGTCAGGACTGCGCGGACGTCCTTCCGGGCAAATCGGGACAAGGCAAGGAGGGGCCGGCGAAGACTTGCGAAAGCTCGTCCCGCGACAGGCGCAACCGCCGATGGGGAAGACGCAGATGCTTCGCCACCATTTCCGCGTCGCGCGACTCGTCGTGCGTTTCCTCCTCGAAGCTCATGGCGAACGAGGGAATTCCCGGATGCCGCCTCGCCGCGTAGGCCGCGACAAGCGAAGAATCTATTCCGCCGGAAAGAAAGACGCCTGCTGGAACGTCCTCCGGAAATTCCCGCGCAACCGTCCTCTCCAGACGGGCGTCCAATTCGTCCAAAAGATCGGCCCCGCCGCGCGGGCGTCCGGAGCCGAACGAATGGTTGTGCCACCGGCGCATGTTGATGCGCCCGCCGTCGAACGTCGCCCAATGGCCGGCGGGAAATCTCTCAATGCCCTCAAAAACGCACAACGGCGACGGCACATAGCCGAATTGCAAATACTGCGCTATGGCGTCCATATCCGGCCCTGGCTTGTCGATTACGGCCAGAAGCGGAGCCGCTTCCGAGGAAAAATACACTATTCCGTCGTGAAGCCGCCAATAGAGCGGCTTGGCGCCAAAGCGATCGCGGGCGAGAAAAAGGGATTGTGCGGCGCGCTCCCAAACTGCGGCGGCAAACACGCCGTTCAGTTTGCGAAGACAGTCGCATCCCCACTGCATATACGCGGCGAGAAACGTTTCCGCGCCGGAGGATGTTGTGAACGGGTATTCCTTCAGCCCCGGCTCCTGACGCAACTCCGAGTGGTTGTATATCTCGCCGTCGAAAACAATCGTACAGCGATTGTCATGGGAGTGGACTGGCTGATTTCCCGCAACAATATCGCCCATGTCAGGGCGGATTATGCCCATGCCCGCTCGATCCTCAATCAGGAAGTCGCGATCATCCAATTCCCGTTGCACCTGATCGTTCGCCATCGCGGTCAAAACCTCCGGAACGGCAAAAGCGGACAGGGAGGAATTGACGACGCCAAAGATTCCACGCATGCATATTCCCCTTGCGCAAGCAGTATATCAACCACGCCCTGTAAACAAGCCGCGCGCCAGCATAAGCCCCATTTTCGCTTTTCGCAAAAACTCCTTCGGGGAGCGCAGCTTCAGCAACTCGTTCGCCAATGTTCTCGGTCTGAAATAGAATCGCCGTATGGCTTCGTTTCTCAACGCAAGCAGTTCCGTGCCGCTCATACGGCTCAGTTGAAAATCGGGAGGGATGAAATTCGGCACAGGACGAAGCGCGAACTCATGCCAATAATCATACTCGATTCGATGATCCGCCAGCGCCTGAACGTACATTTCAGTTCCCGGATACGCCGTGGCGATTGAGTACAGCGAATAATCGGCAGGCAATTTCAGGGAGAACTCCACCGTCCTTCCCGCTTCCTCCATGGTCTCGCCGGGCAGCCCAAGCATGAAAAAAACCAGAACTTCAAAACCGATCTTTTTGGCCATCGCGACGCTTTCCCGGGCGTCCTCCGTCGTGATTCTCTTTTTTATCCTTTCCAGAACCTCATTGCAGCCGGATTCGATTCCATAATGTATCCGGGTGCATCCCGCTCTCTTCATCAACTCAAGGGTTTCTCTTCGCACATTGCTGACTCGATCACGAACAGCCCACTGGATGTCGTAATTCCGCCGGATAAGTCCCCGGCATATTTCCTCGACCCGTTCATGCGACCAGGTGAACGTATCGTCGTACACCTCGACCTCCCTGATGCCGAGCGCATGTATGCGATCAAACTCCTCCAAGACATAGTCCGGCGAGTGCATCCTCGGCTTTTGCGCAATCATTTTGCAATAGACGCAGGAAAACGGGCATCCCCGGGAGGTGATCATCGTGCTTGACAACCGCCCCTTCCCCACGACGGAGTAGTATTTGTTCACGGGAAGAAGATCGCGTGCGGGGTGCGCAAGGGTATTGAGATCCGGTTCTTCGCTCACCAGATTGGAATGAATGCCGAATCGTTTGAAATGAAGGCCGGGAATGTCGTTTCGGATATTGTCGTCCGCGATGCAATCAAGAAAAGCCGCAAACGGCGTCTCACCGTCCCCCACGATCACCGCGTCCACACATCCCTGCTCCAGAGTCTCCCGAGGATACACAAGCGTGTGGGGGCCGCCCACAATGGTGCAAAGGGACGGCATCCTTTTTTTCAACAGTTCCAGGGTCTTCACCGTTGGATACCAGTAATCCGTCCATGCGGTGACGCCCACAACGTCCGGGGAAAGAGAACAAATCCGTTCAACCAGCGCATCGTAATCGAGATCGCCCACGGCGGCGTCAACGACATTCATGGAGTGGATGGTTTTACAGGCGGCATGGGACGCCACATGCAACAAGCCCAGAGGAGGTTTGATGCCAATATCCCCGCCGCTGTGCATTTCCGGAAGGTCGGAGCGCACGCACTCGCGGTTGGGCGCGGTAAACAACACGGCGGTGAGCTTGCGCATTGGCCTTTCCCGTTCGGATGTTTATGTATTATCCGTCAGAGGGCTTATCAAGCGATCCCGGGGCAGAAACGCCCCGAAACACAAAACCCTTCAATAAAACATAGCAAATCACTATTCCACTAAGAATACTCAGGCAATGCGAAACATAAACATTTATTTTCAATAAATCCACCATAAGAGTCAAAAAAGTTACGGAAAAGCCGCAATTGATTGCAACGGAAAAAAGATACCGAATATATTCCGCAACATAATTTCCGTGACTTTTAAAAACAATAAGCCGCATTGCCAGATATGATGGAATGGAGTAGACAAAAAAACCAAACGCAAAAACCGCCTGTGGCGGGATAAATTCGTTGAACACGTATTGCAAACCCAATATGAGCGCAGTTGCCAATACAGTATTGCAACCACCCACCAGTAAAAAACGCAATTGCTGATATTGAAGCAGCTTGGAGAAAACAACATGCAAACCGCCTGCTTTTTCTTTACGAGTCATATTTGCTGTTTTTGCGGAAAATGAACCTGATGATTAAATTCAAATCAATGAATGGAATCCTCATCGGCCAGAAACTAAGGTAATCCCTGACGAACAAAGCCTCGCATCCCTCAAGAATCACCGAAGCCCTTTGCCTATGCTCCATTGCGATCACCTTCAAGAAGATCAAGGCAATCGGGTCTGGCATTCCAAAACTTTCTGTGCGCGATCGTTCCCGGTCCAATCTCAAGACACCGGGCATTGCGCAAATTCACCCGTTTCATGACAGAGTATCCGGATGCATTGACAATCCGATCTATCCAGGAAGAATAGACGCTGCTGTATAAAACCCATGCGATTTCCTCCCATTTGCGCCAATCCGGATCGCTTGCATCATAAGAGCCGTCGCGATACTCTTCTTTTCCAAACAGGCTGTCCTGCAAACTCTTTGGAAAATATTGTCCAATAGTGAAGTATGCCATGCCCCCTCCACATAAAAACCATTCAATCATGTCGAGATTTCGTTATCTGTCGGATTGATGGTAAGCAACATATAGACCCACCAGCGTTTTGGCAGCACCCCCGCCATTAACCGCTCACATAAATCCATCGCCGAATACACGCATCCGCATAACATCCTGTGGACGTTTTTGTTCGGCCATCCCAACAGAAAACCCATTGCCCGAACCCAAAAACTTGGTTCTATGAAATCGAGGTGCGCCGAACCGAACTTCTCTCCAAGCGCAAGCAGAGATGCGGGGTTGGAATGGTATAACCCCCTCTCTGCGGGATACAGAAGCTGAAACAGTAAATTAAGCGGCGTTTTTCCTCTGCTCTCAAGCACCGCTATCGTGCCGCCGGGACGCACAACACGCATCATTTCCGCAATCACACCCATACGGTTGAAATCGACATGGTGGAGTAGATCCCGGCAGAATACAAAATCAAAAGAAGCGTCATTAAAGGGCAATGACAGTGCATCGGCATGGTAAAAAAAACATCCGGGTTTAATTCTTTTTGCGAATTCGATTTTTGCTTTGGAAAAATCGGCGCCGCTCAGTGTTGCCTGCGGCATTATCTTGGCAAGATAATGCATGTTGCTGCCTTCCCCGCATCCAACCTCCAATACGCTCCGCGCATCCGAAGCAAGAGAGGCAAGCCTTCCAAGGGTTTGCATCTCCCTCCGGCGTATCCAAGGATTGTCAAGACGATTGAAAAAACGTACTGCATCCGCATTTCGATGAAACATTATTTGAACGTCGTTCTCGTTTTCCATGCCGCGCGTTCCTGCCTAAGAAGCTGTTTCATAACTCCATTCGCCCCGCTTTTCCGTTCCGGCGGCGCTGTTCTTCGCCCGCTTTTCTCGACAATATTGACATATTGCCTTCGAAAATCGGACTCGCTCAGCGCCGCCGGAACGAAAAATCGGGCCAAAGCGAGTTATGAAACAGCTTCTAAGATAAATTTATGGACTATCGTCCCGCGTCGCCGGCATATTGCGGATTGTCCTCAATCCGATACGGTATCGATGAATATCGCATGGCGAAATCCATATAATTGCGGATATACTCGTCGTCAACCGCCACAAGGCAATGCCCGGCGTGCTTCGCGTAATGACGGAAAGACCGCATCCTTGCGACAATGTCGGCGAGCGGCTCCCGACGCGCGTCCCCGAATGACGCGGCCTGCATGGAGCAGCCTGTGACATCGCCGAACGGGGCGATGTGTATTTTTTCATGTCCGGAAGGACAGCCTATGCGCATGCTCAGATTGACGTCGTAATCGCTGCGGATATTCGGATGAGACATATAGAGCTTTCGCAACTCCTCCCAAAACTCGGCGTCAAACATGTCCTTGCGCCAGCTCTCCGCCCGCCCCATGGTACACAGCAGATTTATCGTGACTCCGCACCCGTTCTCATCAGCAAAGTTCACTATTTTAATGGTTTCCTCCCAATACGACTTTGCCGTCGCAATGGGAAGAAACACATCCATATTGTGTCTCTTGCAGAGTTCAATCGCCTGCATCACCTTGTCCAGATGTCCTTCATACCCTCTCAAACGATTATTGATCTCCGGATCCAGTGAGTTCACGCTGATATTGATCAGAAAAACCCCGAGACGCTTCACCTCCTTCACAATGGATTCCGTTAAATCAATGGCGTTTGTAGTGAAGGTGATGATATGCTTTTTCGGTTCAAGCAGGGCTATGATATCCATGAATTGCGGATGCAGCAGAGGCTCTCCCCCGAGGAGGCAAGAGGAAAAGGCTCCCAACTCTTTGGCCTGTCTCCAAATGCTTTCTATTTGCTCCAGAGTCAAAAGAGAATCTCCGGGGCGGTGAAATTTCGACGCATAGCAGAATTCGCATTTCGACTGGCATTCGGGAGTGATGGAAAATTCACATATGCGCAGACAGGGCTTGCGCAAAACATGGCGGCGAAAATACGCCTTCCCGATATTGCCCAGCAATACGGGACGCAAACGAATTTTGTTCAGCTGATGCACGCTTTTCAACATACCCGCGAGACTCATGTCATCCCCTCAAACCCCAGGTCATGCTTCCCGCCTGGCGATGAAATCCATCATGCCCCCGGCTCCGAGCGCATGTTCAAAAATGCAAAAAGGCGCTGCGCACAAAAGGAGCCATGAATAATACGGCGTTTTCCCGAAAACGAGCGGCTTTTTGGGCGGCAGAATGCTCGTCAACCAATTCTGCAGTGAAAGCGCCGCCTGCAAATGCAACGCGGAAGTGACGCGGATATTCCCGAATTTTTCATTTTCAATCAGTTGCAGCAAACTTCTTTTGGTGAATTGCTGCAAATGGCGCGGGTAATGATACCCTGCCCAATAGCGCCCGAAAACGGATGCTTCGATGCTGCCGAGGCAGGGAAGCTGACCGATGATCACGCCGCCCGGCTTCAACAGGATACGGGCTTTCCTGAACAGCATACGGGGATCAAGGACATGTTCCACAAGCTGGTACATGGTTACAATGTCAAATCTTCCTTTCAATAAAGATACATCGAGATCCTCCAACGTCCCCTGCACAACGTTGTATCCGGCCTTGTTCGCCTTTTCCACCATTCCCGGATTGATTTCCACCCCGGCAAACGTAAAATCCCCCGTGGAACGCAAAGCGTCAAAGTGCCTGCAATCTCCGCTGCCAACGTCAAAAAGAGCGACGGGGCGCTCCTGAGTCAGAGACAGATACAGTTGCATCCGCGAACGGTTTCTTCTCGTGACCAGCATTCCGGCAATCCTGCCGTGATCATCATTGTATGCATGATAGTCATCGGGATAAAAGCGAACGAGATCGTCCACTGTCGGCCGGGGCCACAAAAAACCGGATCCGCAGGAGGAGCATGCCCGTATCTTGTACTTGTTCCCCGCAGACACGTGGTATTCAAAGTCCTCTGGCTGGCTTGAAAGCTCCCGCCCTTCGGAAGAACCGCAAACAGGACATTCCATTTTCATACTATCCATCGGTAACCGCCTTGCTATTTCCTGCATTCAATCTGGAACATATAGCTGAACATCGGCAGGCGATCGAAGAAACGCGCGCCCATGGGAAAACCGCTTCCCGTGACTCCAACCGTCACGCTGGCAAAACTGGAAAACAGAGATTCAATCTGCTGTTGCGTGTATGACCGCATAATGGGAACGCCGAGACATTCCTCCAGCATCGTTCCAAGGCGGGCGCCTCCGCTCTTGCTCGCGATTTTGCACATTCTTTTTCTATACCCATTCGGCACTATCCGGCGTATTGCATTGGCGGCCATCAGTTTCGGTGACCACCGGCGGTAAAGGAAAATAAGCGCTGTTCCACCTTTTTTCAATACTCTTTCAACTTCAAGAACAGCCTTCCCCGTATCCGGGGAATGATGAAGAACACCCATCGAAAAAACGCAATCAAACGTATCGTCTGGAAAAGGAAGGGATTCAGCATTCCCTTTGATGAACTGCGGCACGAGCATATCCGTGTGCCGCGAGAGCACCTCTCCCAGCGCTTTCCCGGCGCTGGTCAAACTCTTCGCCGATAAATCCAGTCCAATATATGATCCGCCGCTTTTTTGCCGGCAAATTGTCAAGGCGTCGGTTCCCTGGCCGCATCCAACCTCAAGAATGGAGCCATATGCCGCGATCCGATTCAAAACCGACAAAAGCCAGGGGGCAGTTGCATTGCGAAACGCGTATCGCATTTCGTAGGAATCCGACGCATCGCATGGATTAGCATCCCAAAAACGCTCCGTTTGTGTGAGCTCCGTCTCATTGCCGGTATCCATATTTACTTTCATCTCGCTTTCCTCAATCATCGCTCCAAGTATGGTCTGAGAATATGCTCAGCCTGAAACTCGCTGCCGGCGGATGTGAGGTGATGGCTGTCTGAATACAAAGGAATGCCATCTTCCGTAAATACCGAGACGGTCTCTCCTCCACCGCAAAATTGATCGATTACATCAATTATGGTTGCATTGCGTATTTCCTTAAGAAGTTGGAGATATTTCGCCTGTTCCTTGCGGATATCGGCCTTGCGTACTTCCGGAAAGGCGCCTTGCTTGATGTGCTGAGAAAACGGTCTGCCGATATACGCGCGAGGGGATACTGGCAATTCAGGGTGTTCCGCGATAATAAAAACTTCCTTCCCGTATCTGCGCAAGACATCGACATATGATTGCAAGGATTCCTTGAACAGCATATACCCGAAATCATCCTTTTTATTGCCGATCTGATCATTTATAATATTCATATATATATTTCCGCGCGTACATATGAAAACTTTTTTTATATCACGCTTTTCCTTGAGGATATTTACAATAACGGGGATGCCCTGTATATGGCTTTCATCCACCCCCACATTTGCTTTTGCCCAATTTATTCTTTCGCCGGCCGGAGTAAGCCGCAGCAAACACAGCGTATTGTAATGCAACTCCCTACCAAGTTCCGCAATGCCCCAATAAGCTGCCTCCGCATGGCTGTCGCCGATAACTGCGACGGTTTCGTCGCTGCCGACATCGGTGAATGCAGGCCGTTCTATATAAGAGTATTCAGCGCCGATATAGGCTTGTGTTCTCTCTTGATTTCTTTTTGCATCCTCCATCCAAACGCTGAAGCTGTCAAATTGTTTCAGCGCATCGGTCAGTTCTCTCATGTTTCCTCGCCCAGGCAACCCTTCCATCAGATATACCATTAATCCAAATACCCCGATGATGGTTATGCCGGCGGCCAGAACGTATATTACTCCTCCACGCGCCCGCATGCCGAATCTTATCGGTTTCTCCAAGAAAAAATACGTCAGCATGGACAGTATAAAAGAAACGCCCACAAGCTCAAGCCGCAAAATCCTGGTGCCCGAATTCAACTCGCCATAGAGAATATGCGCATAGGAAATCAATACCCAGTGCCAAAGATACAATGGATATGAAATCAGGCCTATGAAAACGGCCGCTTTATTCTCCAGAACTCTTTTAATTGCAAAAAGCCCCCCCCCCCCCCCCCTAATTTTTTAGGCACGCACACTCCATGCGCCGCGAGCAGCAGCATTGTACCCAAAACAGGCAATACCGCATGCCAGCCCGGATAGGGATTTCTGGATCGTACAAGAAGAAGCGCACAAACAAGGAGAATGACGCCAAATACGGCAAGCAAAAAATTCAGGCCGCGACCGTCATTTGTCACTTTCATATCATAGACCGCCTTGCCGAGCAACATATCCAGTTTCAGATAAATCTCTTTGGCAGACACATGCCGCATGGCAACGCAAAGCAATACTCCGGCCAGAAGTTCCCATGCCCGCGTGAGAGGGTTGTAAAAATCCACCACAGGTTTCGGAATATAATGCACATTAAGCCAAAAAGACGCTATGCAGATGATAAAAACAACCGATAGCTTTTGAAAATGCCTTTTTGCGCAATACCACAACAATAAGGGGAGAATAATATAGAATTGTTCCTCAATGCCGAGGCTCCAAAGATGCAGGAGAGGTTTAGCTTTTACCTCAGAGTCAAAATACCCTGCTTCCTGCCAGAGGAGGAAATTATCGACAAAAAGCACCCCTCCAAAAACATGCTTGCCGAGAGCCCTGTATTCGTCAGGAAAAAGAACGAACCAGCCCGCAGCAAGCGCGGTTAGCAGGACGATGATCAACGCGGGAACTATGCGACGTATTCTGCGTTGGTAAAAAATCCACAGACTGAACGTTCCCCGTCGCAGATCGGTAAGAACGATTCCACTGATGAGATACCCGGATATGACGAAAAAAACATCGACTCCAATAAAACCGCCTGGAAACATCTCTGGAAAAGCGTGGTAGCCAACCACCGCAAGCACAGCAAAGGCGCGCAAGCCGTCAATGTCGGGACGATACGCGGAGCCTCCTGCATTACTCATGTGTGCACTCCGCATTGCTCCTTCGCGGCGGAGTCTCAACGGCGACAAACGACTTTCTCCATGCCGAGTTTTGCCGTCCCGAAGCAATGCTTTCAATCACAAGACCAAACAGGGGCGCCATAACGCCAACGGCCCCCGTCATAATCGATGTACCGGCCAGAATAGACCGCACAAGATACCGCAACAATCCAGTCGGAGCGTAATTCATCCCCCAGTTGACCGCCAGAGTCACAGTACACACCACAAGACAAAACAGCCCTATTTGGCACATCACATGAAAAGGCCGAACCTGCGTGGCGCGAAGAACGGTAAACGCGATTAGATCCAGAATTCCCCTGTACCGCAACAATTTGTAGCGGGATTCGCCGTATTTTCGCGGCTTGTGCGTTATGGCGACTTCCATAGTTTTAAATCCATACGAAGCCGCGATGGCCGGAATCAGGCGGTGCATGTCGCCCGTCAGTTCCAGATGCCGCATCACATCCGCCGTATATGCCTTGAATCCGCAGTTGATGTCCTTGAACGCCTTGCCGCTGACCCGGTGAACCAGGGCGTTGAACACCCACGACACCAGTCTCTTCGCCATCGGATCGCGGCGTTCGTGCCGCCATCCCCCGGCCAGATCATTCCCCTCCTCCAACGCGGCGAGCAGCTTGGGGATTTCCTCCGGCTCATCCTGCAGATCGGCGTCCATCGTGACAATGACGTCGCCGTTCGCCGCTTCATACCCCTGCATCAGAGCCATTGATTTCCCGGAATTCACCCGTTGCCGAATATACCCCACGGCCGGGTATTTCCCGGCAATCCCGGCAACAGTCTCCTGCGTCGAATCCGAGCTGCCGTCGTCGATGATCCAGAATTCATACGCTTGGCCAAGCGCGGTCATCACGCTGTCCGTGCGGAGGAACAGTTCCTCAAGACTTTCGGCTTCATTATATGCGGGGACAATCACGGAGACAAGATTGGGAGGCATCGCTATTTCTTTCCGCTGTAGGCAAATTTGAAAATGTTCAGTCCGGCGATGAACAGAACCGCCGCCTGATTGAGGCTGCGAATCCCCATCAGCCTGCGAATCAGATAGGACGGTCTCGCATAGAAGCTTCGATAACAGCGCAAAAGCCATTTGTTCAGCGTCTTCCCGTCCATGCCGCAGACGCTTTCGGAGAAGAACCCGTCCACATGAAGATTCGTCATGTTGGAGCCGCTGCCGTCGCGGATTTCCGGATGCTTCTCCTCCACCCGGCGGAACAGTTCCGTTCCGGCATAGGGAGTCAGCAATCCGAAGCTGACTGTCGTCGGATTCAATTCCTTGGCGAACGCCAGCGTCTTCGCCAGCGTCTCCGGCGTTTCTCCCGGGCCTCCCAGCACGATGTGCGCGTGGGTGTCCAGTCCCGCGTCCGCCGCGTCGCGAAATGCCTGTCTGGCCTGGGCGACCGTGGTGTCCTTGCGATAGTTCCTCAGTATTTCGTCATTGCCCGTCTCGACGCCGAATTTGATAAGATGGCAGCCGGCCTTTTTCATCAGGGCCATGCTCTCCCTGTCGACAAGATCGACCCGTCCGTTGGCAATCCAGCTAAGGCCAAGTTTCTCCTCGATCATCGCATGGCATATATCCATGTTGCGCTGTCTGTACGCGGTGAACGTCTCGTCCCGGAAGAAGACCTCTTTGAAGCCAAGGCGCTTGATTTCCCGCAATTCGGCCATGACGTTCGCCGTGCTGCGGCAACGCACTTTTCTCCCGTAAAACTCCGGAGCCGTGCAGAAAATGCATTTTCCCGGACATCCGCGCGATGTTTGCATGGTGGTATACGGCACTTGCCAGACAACGGGATTGAAATAATCAACGCCATCCGGAAGAAGACTGCGATCCGGCATGGGAAGATCATCCATATCCATGAACGGTCTTGGCTCCGTAATGACGGCGGCGCCTCCACGATCACGGAAACCAATGCCCTGCACGGAAGCGGGGTCGCCCTTGTCCCGGAGGCACAGGAGCAACTGCCGGATGCTCTCCTCCGGCTCCCGCAGGACAATGTAGTCCACAGCGGGATTGGAGAGGCAGTATTTCGGCATAAAGGTGGGATGCGATCCGAAAAGAATCCCCTTGATCCCCGGATTGAGTTTTTTCAAGCCGGCAAGAAACGCGCAATCCTCTCCGAAGGACTGCGTCGACGACAAGAGGACGACATTCGAAATGTCGGCGAACCCATTCGCCTTCAACGCTTCCAAGCGTTCTGGTTCGAATTGGGCGTCAAGGAAAAAGACATCCACCCCGGCATTTTTGGCATGGGTCGCCACATACAAATCATTGAGCGGCGGCATCTGCATGCCGCCGACCCGACGACCATTGCACCAGCACCCGTACACGAAATCCCGGACCATGTTCTTGGATTTCGCGCCAATAGGCGGTTTGATAAAAAGAGATGCCATGTATCATCCTCTGCCAAATGCGGCAAGAACCTGCAACTCAATTCAAGTTGAATTGGAGGTGTTGGGGGCAAAATGCGGTATCCACAGAGCATGCCGTCACCCATTTGCTTCGATATAACATCGCAACATAACTAATGTTATAGGAATAGGTCACCTTATACCTCATAACATCCATATATCGCTTGCTTTGCCGCCGTCGCTTCCTTTTTGGGAGCGACGGTTTTCTTTACCACCCCATCCTCCCACGACCAGTACCCCAAGCATTCCGATAAACCACTATATCTTGATATCTTGATATTCCTATAACATTAGTTATGTTGCGGTGCAGCATCAAACACGTTATATGTATTGAGCCTCGCCAGCACAACACTTTTATACGAAACAGCGTAATCTGAAGAGTGTTTTGCGTCAAGCATATACTGACACCGCCGCTGTCATGATTTCCGGCTGTTTTGCCGCTCTCGCGTAAGGATATAATGCTCCCCGTTTTTAGGACCACCGCGTGAGGCAAACAGCCGACCTATATTTTGGGCGTATAGGAGGCGGTTATGAAAAAGGGCAAACGTCAGC